>ENA-OPDD01002187-OPDD01002187.1-human-gut-metagenome-genome-assembly--contig:-NODE-2187-length-12304-cov-2.717773_pt1 | contig 12304 bp, 13 predicted proteins | sample MGYA00241574_ERZ501499 | MGnify/ENA primary metagenome ERZ501499 (study PRJEB25962, sample SAMEA2042576) | human gut metagenome | biome: human gut; feature: human-associated habitat; material: faeces...
TTCAGGCATGCCACCGCGTTGTCGTGCATGTTCCAGGACCATTCCGCCCTGGTGGTGCGCCCCGCGGCGTCGAACGTCGCGGTGATCTTCCACGGTTCGAGTCCCCGGCGTGTCGCTTTCCACGTCACCGATTCCATGCCGATGCCGGACAGCGCCAGCGCGCGTTCCACCACGTCGGCGGTGGTCCGTCCACGGCTCTCCTTGGGGGCCGGCACGGTGAGGAACTGCTCGATGGCGTACTGCTTCTCGACCTCGACGGCGGACGAGAAACGCCGCACCAGCGCCTCGCTGAGACGGTATCGTTCCGCCACCCGCGCGGGATCCGCGCCGGCCCGGATAAGCGCCTGAATCTGCGAGATCGGTAGCGTAGCCGAGCTGGATGCGCTGGGAGCCGACCGGGACTCCTCGCGGATCTGCTTCGCTTCCAGAATGGCGCGTTCCAGCGTTTCGTCCACATCGACGAAGAAACGCTCGTCGCCTGACGCGAACACGAGACGACCCGCGTCGTCGACGTGGTCGAACCGGGCTTGTGTGAGCGGGTTCTCAGGCATGTTCACACCACTTTCCTCAGAAAATTACAACTTCTTCTATTGTGCCCCACGTGTCGTATTTTACGAGTATTTCAAATCGTGTATCCTATGCCGAGTAAAAGTCATGTATTCTATGGCGCAGAACGTGCCACCATGATGAAAGGATTCAGATGGCTCAGGATTATGATTCCCCCCGAAATAAGGACGAGGATGAGGAATCGCTGCAGGAGTTGGGCAAGGGCTCGCGCAGCTCTTCAACCGATATGGACGACGACGAGAACGCCATCGCCGAGGATTACGAACTGCCCGGTGCCGATCTGAGCAACGAGGACGCCTCCGTGACCGTCATCCCCATGCAGAACGACGAGTTCATCTGCTCGGAGTGCTTCCTGGTCAAACATCGCAGCCAGCTGGCATACGTCACCGACGACGGCCAGCCGGTGTGCGAGGAATGCGCGGCCTGATGGCGTTCGACGAGACATATGACGAGCCCGAATACACCGAGGTCCTGGTCAAATCGCTTGATCCCGGCCATCCGGTCGAGCTTCGGTACGCCCACGCCGGGGACGCGGGCGCCGACCTGGTCGCCGCCGAGGACGTGACGCTCAAGCCGTTCCAGCGCGCCCTGGTGCCGACCGGCATGGCGATCGCCCTGCCCGCCGGATACGTGGCGCTGGTGCATCCGAGGTCCGGACTCGCCGTCAAGTACGGCGTGACCGTGCTGAACGCGCCCGGCACCATCGACGCCGGGTACCGCGGCGAAGTGAAGGTCCCTCTGATCAACCTCGATCCGGAGCATACGATGGAGTTCCATCGCGGAGACCGCATCGCGCAGCTGGTCATCCAGCGTTACGTCGAGGCGAAGTTCGTCCCGGCGAGCACCCTGCCGGGTTCCGACCGTGCGGAACGCGGTTTCGGCTCCACCGGCGTGTCATCCTGACGGACGATCCTGGCCGACGGTGCGAACACGGCCGTCACGGCCCGCAAGCCAAGGCATGCGGGAGACCGTTCACGGCGGAAGATGCCGCGTATGCTTTTTCATTCGCGGCGGGTAGGATGTGATACCAAATACCTGAGAGGGAGGCAGACATGGCCAACGATGAAGCCGAGCATAATGCCGCCCGCATGCTCGGCTGCGAGATCAGCGACGACCCGCTGAACCCGCTGCTGCCGATCATGCAAGCGTGCAGGAACCATCACCCCGACGAGGATCTGAGCATTCTGGAGCGTGCCTATCGTCGGGCGGTCATCCAGCATTCCTCACAGCGCCGCAAATCCGGCGAGCCGTACATCATCCACCCGCTTGCGGTGGCGCAGATTCTCGCCGACCTGGGCATGGGGCCGCTGGTGGTCGCCGCCGGTCTGCTGCACGACACCGTCGAGGACACCGACTACACGCTGGACGAGTGCCGCGCGGAATTCGGCGACACGGTGACCGGTCTGGTGGACGGTGTCACCAAGCTCTCCAAGATGGAATACGGCGATTCCGCTCAGGCCGAGACCATCCGCAAGATGGTCGTCGCGATGAGCCGCGACGTGCGCGTGCTCGTCGTCAAGTTGTCCGACCGTGTCCACAATGCCCGCACATGGCGGTACGTCAAGTCGTCCAGCGCCCAGAAGAAGGCGCGCGAAACCCTTGACGTGTACGCGCCGCTCGCCAACAGGCTCGGTATGAACGCCATCAAGACCGAGCTTGAGGAACTGAGCTTCAAGGTGCTGTACCCGAAGATCTACAACGAGATCGTGGTGCTGGTCGCGCGGCGTGCCGGCCAGCGCGACGTGTATCTCGCGCAGATCCTCGCCGAGATCAACGAGGATCTTGACGCGCAGCACATCAAGGCGTACGTGACCGGCCGCCCGAAGGACTACTTCTCGATCTATCAGAAGATGATCGTGCGGGGCCATGATTTCGCCAACATCTACGATCTGGTCGGCGTGCGCATCATCGTCGACACGATCCGCGACTGCTATGCGGCGCTCGGCGCCGTGCACGCGCGTTGGAGCCCCGTGCCCGGGCGCTTCAAGGACTACATCGCCATGCCCAAGCTCAACATGTACCAGTCGTTGCACACGACGGTCGTGGGGCCGGGCGGCAAGCCGGTCGAGATCCAGATCCGCACCTGGGACATGCACCGGCGCGCGGAATTCGGCATCGCCGCGCACTGGAAGTACAAGGAGAACGGGCAGGCGGGCCGCGCCCTGAGCACGCCCGACAAATCCGATCTCAAACGCGGTTCCGACGACAACCAGGAGCTGAGCGAGGCCGACAACCTCAAATGGATCCAGCAGCTCGCCGATTGGACCAGCGAGACCCCGGACTCGAACGAGTTCCTTGGCTCGCTCAAGGAGGATCTGGGCGCGGCCGAGGTCTACGTGTTCACCCCGAAGGGCAAGATCGTCTCGCTGCCGGCCAGTGCCACGCCGGTGGACTTCGCCTACGCCGTGCATACCGAAGTCGGGCACAGGACGATGGGCGCGCGCGTCAACGGCCGTCTGGTGCCGCTCGACACCAAGCTTGAGAACGGCGACACCGTCGAGGTGCTGACCTCGAAATCCGACAACGCCGGCCCCTCCCGCGACTGGCTGAGCTTCGTCAAGAGCCCCAAGGCCCGCAACAAGATCCGCCAGTGGTTCTCCAAGGAGCGCCGCACCGAGGCCATCGAGGAGGGCCGCGACGAGCTGACCCGCGCGATGCGCAAGCGTAACCTGCCGATCGGCACGCTACTGACCACCCAGGCGCTGGTCGGCGTCGCCGACGAGCTGAATTTCCCCAACCCCGACGCCGTGTTCGCGGCGATCGGCGACGGGCAGATCTCCACGCAGAACGTCATCGCGCATCTGGTCAAGGACGCGGGCAGCGACGAGGTCGATGAGGAGGTTGAGCAGGAGGCGCTGCCGCTGCGCGCGGTCGAGAACGCCAAGAAGAAGACCAGCTCCCTCGGCGTGTCCGTCAAGGGCGTAAACGATGTGTGGGTCAAGCTGGCGCGCTGCTGCATGCCGGTTCCCGGCGACAGGATCGTCGGCTTCATCACGCGCAATCAGGGCGTGTCGGTGCACCGCGCCGACTGTCAGAACATGATCGACCTGCAGCGACGTCAGCCCGAGCGCGTCGTGGATGTGGCATGGACCAGCACCAAGGGCCTGTTCATGGTCAGGATTCAGGTCGAGGCGCTGGACCGCCAGCATCTGCTGTCCGATGTGACCCGTGTGCTGGCCGACCACGGCGTGAACATCCTGTCCGGCTCCCAGGCGACCGGCTCCGATCGCGTGGCGATCAGCCAGTTCAGCTTCGAGATGGCCGACCCGCAGCATCTGAACCGTCTGCTCGCTGCCGTGCGCAAGATCGACGGCGTGTTCGACGTGTACCGCGTCACCGGCGCGAAGGATTCCGCCGTGCCACGCCTGCGCAAGATGCAGTAGCCGGGTTCGTTCCAGCGATCGTCTAAGTCTTCCGCCCGTCCGCTGCCGGTTCCGCGTGACCTTTGCAATGCCGGACGGCCCCGGGGATGACGGGCGTGCGGAAAATCACCCTTTCGGACGAGGGCATGACGGCACGATCCGGTGTGTAATCGATAGTGTCATCGATTGGCGGGATCGCCTATGGTGACACGATGAATATCGACCGGCGCCGGACATCAGAGGGACGGCGCCCATACGGGATCGAGGCAGGCATGTTCTTCCTTCAGCGTAGACGTCGCCCGGCTTTGGCGCGGGTGGTTCGCAACAGCAATGCGACTCTCTGGCGATACGGTCGCCGGGAGTATGACATGGAGGCCGGCGCGGATGGTCGGACGGCCATGACGTCCCCGATGGAACGACCCTCCTGGACGGATTGCAGCGATCGCCGGGCGCCGCATGCCGTCTCGTCGACGTTGGACGCCGTTCTGGGGCGTGTCCATGACATCCCCCAGTCGGCGATGTCGCGTCTGAGCGGCTCTCCCACGGTGTACGCGCGCTGACGGTGACGTGCCCCGCTTACGGGCGCGGCGATGCTGCCGGCCGCGTCGGGGCGTTCTGCAAGACTTGACCGCTATGAGTACGATCATCATGCGCACCTCGCATGATAATCGCACGTGGTCGTTTTCGGCTTTATTCCAAGGTTTTCGTTTTTTGGGAGGCCTGCCGATCAGCCTCGTTTTCGCCGAGGCATCTACAGGCACGCGAGAACAATCCGGTGACATTCCACCGTCCTGCCGGCGCTCAACGTCTTCGCCGACCGGCACGGAAAAAGAACGATCCGCCTTGTGGTTTCATGATGTTCAGCATGGGCGATGCCCAAAAGCATTCGCCCAGCAGTACGTCTCCGTGTCGGACAACAGGCACGCCGGGCACGAGGCCTTCAATGTCTCCGTCGCGCAGAACCATCTGCTCGACGTGGCCGTTCGTGGATGGTGTCCGGCACGCCGGTTCGATGAAAGAAACCGCGAGGATCACGGACGGTTCGGCGGCGACATACCGTTGTTTGATTTCGATTAATGCCCGAACGATCTACGTGGTTGTTTGGGCTGCACTAATTTACCGGTCTCAAGCATGTGTATGGCGACGCCGGTGGAATTACGTGTTTAGTTCCAAAGGTCTGGACCATTTATCCGGTAATTACGGAACGGGTTCCGATGGGATTGCGTGTGGTAAGCAGAAGGGATGCATTGACTGCGATCTCGGCGCATTCGGTTGGTGCGTTGGGGAGTGTTCCCTCATAGAGGGTGATTAGCACTGCGGAGGAGTCTTCGTCGACGGTGGCCCGTACACCATGACATTTGGGATTTCCCATGGAGAAGAAAATGCGCACGGAGGTGTCCGAGACCACTTCGTATCGGTTCCATGAGGATATATGTTCGTTGCTGAGGTCGGTTCGTTGCTGTACGTCGTTGGAGGATTGCTCCGGTGCCTCTGCTGCGGAATCGTATCCTGCATCTGTACCTGGTGAGCTGGGGCTGGATTCGCTCCCGTTAGTTGCGCATCCCATTACCGTGATACTGGTCAAAGCAAATACCAGAAGCGCAGCAACAAAACGGCTGCGGAAGCGAATCCAACTGGCCATGATGTTGTTTCACCAGTCCTTGTTTGCTGCAACGAACAAGTCGTTGACGCGGCTGTCGAAGTATGGGCCTCGAAGATAGGAATTGTCTGCGGGGCCGTTCGAGGTTACGCTGCGTACATATCCGAGACCAGTGGTATTGCTGTATTCGTCGAGCCAAGGTCCACCGGACGAACCACCGCCGAAATCGCAACCAGTAATATGGTTGAACTTGTAAAGGCCATTCCAACCAGTTTGACTAGAGCCCCAGCAGGCCCACATGCTTTGGCCTCCGCTGAGGTTCGTTGGATAGCCGAAAATACTGACGTCGAAACCAGTACCTCCGCCCCACCTAAACCCGTGACCACCAACCGCGTTTACAACAGTATCCCCGGAAGTGCTGCCACTATAGGTGGTAACAAAGGCAACGTCTGAATTGAATCCTCGCCCGGATTCACCATAGTTGATCCAGTTATTGAGCGTTCGGAGCGTGGCAGCTTGGTAAGTGCCATACGTGGCACCGTTGCTGTAACCCGGTGCGAATATCCAATTGGTATGCCAATCTTTTCCTGGGCCGCCATGGACACAGTGGCCAGCAGTAACGACCAGACGTTTGGAACGGCTATTGACGGAGGCTCCAGAGCATACGTAATCCTTGCCGTCGGTCTGATTGCGGAAGAAAACTTTTCCGTTGGTCTTTGAGAAATTCGTGACTGGCGTCACAGCCTGTGGCGTGATTGCGTTCAAGATTGCCGTCACGGGGGACGATCCGTCAGTAACTGGTTCGTCTGCCAGAGCCGGTTGTTCGAGCTCGTCAATCTGTCGGTTTACCTCGGTCGTGCTTGTTGGTGTATCAGTGGGAATGGCACTCTTCATGCGTTCTGGAGTCCAGTAGGCTGTGACGATGGGGTCGCCGACGCTTGTGTTATTGGTCGGAACGTAAGTGTAGGTACGATTTGCACCAAGGGCTGTTACCTGTGCACGCACGGCTGTTGTGGTGGACGAAGACAATGGATCACTTGCCATGGGCGATGCGGATGCCGGCACAGTGGTCGAGATAAGGAGAACAGCGGCCGACACGAAGGTTGTGAGGGTTGTGTATGTATTGCGGAATCGAGTCATGTTGATCTCCCCGGGAGTTGGTTCACGTAGGAACTGGGATAAGTATGTCCGTTGACTTTCAGTGTCTACGAACATACGCGAGTAAGACGTTCACAACTTATGATTAGGGCTACATTACATACCTAAATCACAGAAAAATTATAACTCCATGACGCCAATCGGATTGGCGACAGCGTGTTGGATAGGTCCTTAGAGGACGATCCTCGTTCGATGAATTCCTTCGGGCCCGGTATCCGAGGATGGAACGGAGCCGCTGGTCGTCGAATTACCACACGTAGTCGTTGAGGTCGCGCCTCAGTCGCTCGATCGTGGTGTAGCGGTTCCAGTTACACAAGCTCCTTCTTCAACAGCAGGTCGGCGAGGCGCCGACCGTGCCGTCAAGCCGCATCAACGAAGTCGAACGCGGAGCATGGAACCTGCCCGAACTCAAACAACGGTTCCAAACGCTTGACAATGTATAGGAGCATCAAAATACAGAGCAGGAGCCACTCATGGCTGTCGCTGCCGGTGCGCTGATCATAGTGAACCAATTCGTATGACGTTCCACGTTGCAGCTCGGCGGCCCGGCTACCGGCCGTGGCCAGTCCACGGGCCCGCTGCGCCATTCCCCGCAATCAAACAGCAATGCCCGGTCTCAAGCCCATGAGACACTTGGGACCATGACTGCCATCATCATGCGCACCTCGCATGATAATCGCACGTGGTCGTTTTCGGCTCTATTCCAAGGTTTTCCGATTTCGGGAAACCTACCGATCAGCCTCGTTCTCCACGAGGCGCCTACAGGCACCCGAAAATAATCCGGGAGCCCTCCCCCGTCCCCGCCGGAGCCTGGCATCTTCGCCAGTCCCCAAAATCACCCACCATCCTCGCATTGCGCGGCATCACGCCCGTGACGACACCGTCGGAAAACGCGTTGCGCAGAATACGCCGACAACCAACAATCCATTTCGTTCATCGAACACAAACATCGACATGCAGATAATATCCAGGGAGAAAAACCGTTGGCCCCGCCATCATCATGAATGCGACTGGCGGTGGGGCGGGACGTCGCCCGTAGCATCAAGACCGGCATCAAGGTCGTTCGCGTCACGCAACGACAGCCTGCCGAAATACTTCAGCAAGTCACCATTGCCGAACCAGAAACGCTGCGAGCATCTCGCCACGGATGGCTTGTATAGACCCTCCTGACGCCAGTCAAGCAACGGAACGTCACCCGGACCGTTCCATGTCGTCACGCTGGTCACCTTGACGACGATGCCCGAGACCCGATCCTCCTCGACCCTGGTGACGATGACGGGTCTGACCTTGCCCACGCCGGGATGATCGGGGAACTCGACGCGCATCAGCCACACGTCGTACACTTCCGGCTCACGCATGATCGTAGATGTCATCCGCCGGATCGTCCCACTCCTGAGGCAGCACGATATTGCCCGTGCTCTTCGAACGCTCGAAACGATACGCGTCGTGAGCCGGAGGAACCGGATACCCGTCGGATCGGACCGGCCTCAGACTCGGCGTGAACGGCATGCCCCTGTCACGGACCGCCTGCCGCAGGCAGATCTCCGTGAACGAGCTCAAGCTCAAACCCATCCGCTCAAGCACGTCCGTCGCCTCGCGCTTGACCTCCGGATCCAATGCAATGGTCGTCCGTTCCTTCACAGCCATAGCAGCCTCCCATCCCCTCAATAGGTTACATAATAATTATGTAAATTATATGCAATATAGACACACATCACAAGCCGCTCGCATACAGTCCGCTTGATTGGCATCACCGCCCGGTCTCAAGCCCATGAGACACTTGGGACCATGACTACCATCATCATGCGCACCTCCGAAGGTGACATGCGCATGATGCTTCTTCTCTGGGATGCGACACCAGGAAACAGGTCACTGAAGATCGTTGATTACCCCGAAGAATAGAATCCCCGAGGCCGCAGGGTGGCACCTTATTCAAAATCACCGGCGTAGGCAATTACTCTTTCTTCTAATGGTTTTTCAAGAAGTAGAGAAAGACAAAACAACCGATGTCCAACGGAGACAGGAAAAGACGGAAATGGGGATGCGTCGTCGCCTGCAAAGACGCAGACGGAAGGATCGTCTCCTGGCAGGCCCGATACCAGAGTCCCGTCAATCCCAGGCAAAGAATCTACCGCCGGTTCGGATTGGAATTCCAGACCGAGGCGTACCGCTGGCTCGACGAGGAGCACGCGCTCGTCATCGACCATAAAAAGGGAATCCGCAGGTGGACGCATCCGTCGGCGAGGACGATGCACGGCAGGGTCCTGTTCTCCTCATACGCGACGCGTTTCGTCGCCGACCTGCGGAAGAAGGACGGATCGGAGCTGAGCGGAAGAAGCAAGCGGATCCAGAAGGCGGCGTTGGACAAACTGCTTCCCTGGTTCGGCGAGACGCCCATGTGCGACATCACGGAGGAATTCGTCAACGAATGGTATGCGAAGGCGTGCGACGAGGTGCGTCCCTCCGCGCTCGAGCACGCGGTCTGGCTGCTCAAGCGCGTGACGAGGGCCGCGACCGAGCGGCAACCGGACGGAGGTCCGCCGCTGCTGCCCTCGAATCCATGCAACCTCGTCACGAGGAAGAGACCGTCCAAAAGACGCGAGCAGGCGCCGATGACCAAACAGGAGATCGACACGCTGGTCGAGGGCTTCCCGGAATACTACCGCCTGTCGATCCATCTCGCGCTGCTGGTGGGCGGGCTGCGCATCGGAGAGGTCTGCGGACTGCAACTCAGGGACATCGACCTCGACCACAGGCTGCTGTACGTGCGGCACTCCGTGACGCAGGGTCCGGACGATCTGGGCGAATACCGGCTCGACGAGACGAAGACCCCGGAAAGCCACCGAGTCGTACCCATCCCCGCACCGGTCTGCCGTCTCATCAGGGAACATATCGACAGGTTCTGCCCCGACAGGGATCCCGACACGATGCTCTTCCACGCGATCAGGCACCCGGAACGGGTCCTGAACCCGACGACGATCCAACGGCAGTTCCGCACCGCGAGGAAAAGAATCAACCGCGAGGACGTGACGTTCCACTCCCTGCGCGCGACGCACGCGACGATGTTCATGATCCAGGGCGGCACGCTGCGCGAGACCATGGACGAGCTCGGCCATGTGGACGTCGACGTGGCCGTCCGATGCTACCAACGCGTGGTGCCGAGACACAGGCGCGACGTCGCCGAACGACTGGCGCTCGAATACCTCCCCGCCGAGGAGCCGGCCGGCATCAAGGCGCAGATAGCCCGGAAGGAGGAGGAAATCGACCAGCTGCGGCAGACCGTCGCCGGACTCCGGAGAAGACTGGAAGAGCTCGAAGACGACGGAAGGGAACGAAACCAGGCCGGATAGGCATACCCGCAAAACCGAAAAACCGAAATATTGAAAAACCGAAACCGGTGAAGACCGGCATCAAACGGAACGGACCTCACGCGTCTAAGCGTTGCAACATCCATAACGACAACACTTAGACGGGTGAGAATGGATACCGCGATACCGGAACCGGCGGATACCGACATACCGAGATAAGGAGAAACCGATGAACGACAAGAAGAACCGCGAGCCGATGGTGATCGCGTTGGCGACGGGCAAGGGCGGCAGCATGAAGACCACCAGCGCCGTGTTCCTGGCCTGCGCCCTCGTGGACCAGTCCCGGGGCGAGCAGCGCGCGCTCGTCGCCGACGCGGACGTGCAGGGCGACGCGAAGGACTGGTGGTACAGGGCCGCCGAGCTGGACGACCCGCTGCCGTTCGACGTGATGTCCGCCGCGCCGGCCGACATCGCGCACCTGCACGGGATCAACGGCCGTCTCGACGACCCCGTCGACTGGGTGCTGATCGACTCCGCCCCGTACGGCCGCGCGTTGGACGAATCGGTGAACAACGCCGACCTCGTGGTCATCCCGTCGAGCCCCAGCCGCATCGACCTCGACCAGGCCGCCGGGGTGAAGGACCTGTGCGACCGGCGCGGCGTCCCCGCCGCGATCCTCCTGTGCCGCACCGAGGCCAACACGACCGCCCTGCGCGACGCCCTGGCATGGATCGACGATGCGGGCATCGCGTGCTTCGAGACGCTGATCCCGAAACGGCAGGACATCCTCAACGCGAAATCCACCCGCCCCCGCGGGTCCCGCCTGCACGAGTACCGCGACCTGGCCGCCGAACTCAAGCAGACCATGCGACAGCTCAAGGACAAGGAGGAGGACCTGTGAGGAACATGAACCTGACGCCCCGCCCGCGCGACCTGACCGCGCTGCTCAACAGCGACCGGACGAAACCGGCGGATACCGGAAGACCGGAATCGGTGGAAACCGAGATACCGAAAAACCGGAGGGCCGTGAAACCGAACGACGCGGAGGGCTGGGTGAAGACCAGCGTGAGCCTTCGCGCCTCGACCCGACGCCGGCTCAAGGCCTGGGCCGCCGAGCATGACATGCGCATCCAGGAAGTGGTCGATGCCGCCCTCGAAACGTACCTGGGCTTGAAATAAGCTGTGAACCTATGGACAAGGAGAACAAATGACAGAGAAAGAAAAGGCCATCGAAGACGAGACCATCGAACTTCCGATCGAGCCCGCGGAGAAGAAGAAGCCGCATCGCGGAAGGATCGTCGTCATCACCATCGCCGCACTCGCGCTGCTTGCGGCGGGAGGCATCGCCTGGAGGACGCACGAGGACCGCCTCATGGCCGAGGCCAGGGCGGACTGCGCGGCCGAGAGCGAACGTCTCCACGTCGCGACGACCGCGTACAACGCGCTATTGAACGGCAAGGCCGCCAGCATGGCGAAGACCGACGTGAAAAGCGTGAAGGACGCGAAGACCCTTGACGTCCTGTCCAAGGCCATGAAGGCGCCCACGCCGAAGACCGTGTCCTGCAAAGCGGATTCGAGGCCCGGCGTGCAGGATGCCACGAAGGGCGTCACCGCGAACGCATCATGGTACAAGGCCCACACGAAGTCCCTGAACGGGCTGGTGAACGCGGTCGAAACGTCCAAACTCGACAAGACCGTGGACGACGCGAACACGCTGTACAAGGAGACGGACGGCAGGGTGGCGGACGACAAGACCCGCGCAAGCCTGATGGACGCCATCAGAAAACGCGACGCGGACGCCATCGCGAAGGCCGTGAAGGAGGTCAACGACTCGAAGGCGGCGAAGGAGAAGGCCGACGCGGAGGCGAAAGCCAAGGCCGAACAGGAAGCAGCCGCGGCTGCCGCCGCGCAGCAGCAGGCGCAGGCATCGCAATCCCAATCGGCTTCACAGCGGCAAACGCCCTCATATTCGGGAGGAAGCCAATCGCAATCCCAAGGAAGTTCCGGATCCGGTTCCGGAACCGGACGACGCCCGTCTTCGGGAGGCTCGTCGTCCTCCGCCAATACGGTCGGAGCCTCGCCGGGATGGTCCGTGCCCGCGCCATCAGACGAGGGCACCGGCTTGCCCGGAAGCGATCCGGGGTTGTGATTCGCGAAAAGAGGAGGTGCGTCCACCACGCCCACGCCATCGATGCCCTCCACGCCCTCCACGCCGACGCCCCAGCCGACGCCGTCGACCCCATCGAAGCCATCAGGCACCGACGGCGCGACCGTCGGCTGACGACATTCACGTGGCTAAACGCAGTCGG
>ENA-OPDD01002197-OPDD01002197.1-human-gut-metagenome-genome-assembly--contig:-NODE-2197-length-12274-cov-3.561421_pt1 | contig 12274 bp, 9 predicted proteins | sample MGYA00241574_ERZ501499 | MGnify/ENA primary metagenome ERZ501499 (study PRJEB25962, sample SAMEA2042576) | human gut metagenome | biome: human gut; feature: human-associated habitat; material: faeces...
GGAAAAGTGATTTCTTTGCTTCTACAATTTCAAATATCTTATCATAGTCACACATAATTCCGGCAAGATCTACCGGGATAACCGCTTTCGTCTTCTCTGTGATTGCATCTGCCAGCTTCTCATAATCCATCTCGTAAGAATCTTTTGCCACATCCACCAGAATCAGTTTTGCACCTACATGCTCTACTACACTGGCTGATGCAGTATAAGTATAGGCAGTTGTAATTACTTCATCTCCCGGTCCAATTCCCAGAAGACGCAGTGTCATCTCCAGGCAGGCTGTTGCTGAATTCAGACAGACCACCCTGTTTGTTTCCATATATTCTGACAGTTTCTTTTCAAAAAGCTTCGTCTTTGGTCCTGTTGTGATCCAGCCACTTCTTAACGTATCTACAACCTCTGCTATTTCCTCTTCCGTGATATCCGGAGGAGAGAAAGCGATATGCATGTTTTTCATAAAAAAACTTCTTTCTTCATAAATTTTAGATCTTTATTGATACTTTTCTAATTCTAAATACTCTTTCCAGAACTTATAAGATGTCAAATATTTTCTTCTGTTATAATAAGCTTTATCTACTTCTTTGTGAATTTTTTTATAACGCTTCACTGTTTCAAGATAGTATTTCATGACCTGTCTGAATTTCTTCTTATCCAGATATCTGATTTCTGCAGTATATGCATTTGGATTAATTGCAATGACACTATCTACAAGGCATTGTCTCTGTGGATTATAGAACCAGTCATGAGCAACCGCCGCCGGCCCTTTCCGTAACCATTTTTTTGGCCAGAAAAGCTGTCCATTAAAAGTCAGGCGATAAAGAATGGTATCCTTCAGACTTCTGTGATCTGTTTGATAAATAGAATCAATATCCACCCCATATTCATCAAATTCTGCAAGATCTGCCATATTTGCATTTTTTGCGGACATTGTTTTTAATCGTTCCTGACATTTTTCCGTTTCAATAAAAGCAGGTCCTTTTAAATAATCTCTGATTGCATCAACAATGATTTCTGCAGCATCATAATTAAAGCGCAGTATTTCCGTTAAAAACATACCATTAAAACGTTTCCAGATACGTTCTCTTCTGTTTCTGGACGGATTACATGCCTCTTCAATCAAAAAGTTACGGAATACTTGATAATATTCCATGAAATAATTGAACTTTAAAGTAAAGCCCATATGCCATACGCAAATACCGTTCATGGTAATAAATTTAGCATTATTACGGAAACTGAATTCCGTATCATCAACACGGATAAACAATGGTAATGCAAATCCGTTTTTCTCGATCATTGTTACCGGTACACAACAATACCACCAACCGGCATAGGAATCAGCCTTTTTCGTTTTTGCTTCCTCCTTTTGAAGCATTTCAGCCATCTCCACAATTTTTCCATGACCTTTTGAAGAATTCTGTCCTCCATCTGCTCCTAAAAATCCCACATCTTCATGGAAAACATCCATCTCTTCATAACAAAGCATGGCACCACTGATAATATAATCTTTATATTTTTCTTTTGCCAGTAACAATAATAAATATGTTCTTTTTATACTTTCTGATAAAACAACAACATCATCATCCATCAATAATACATGAGTCGCCTTTGGTTTCTGGCGAATAGATTCGATCATTCCTCGTGTAAATCCACCTGAACCGCCTACATTTTTATTTCTGTGATAATAAATATGCGGACCTTCAAATTCTTCCGCCGACAATACTCGACCCTCATCATTATCAACGATGTGAAGATAAACATTTTTTCCAATGATATCATCCTGAGTTAAAATTTCATCCTTGATCATTTTAACATTTTTACGAATAAAGTCTTCTTTTTTAAATGTTGTCGTTGCGATTGAAAGTCTCACTTCATTGAAATCACTTTCATTTACCTCAGCATAATAACCACCACCATATACACAGCACTCTGAATACATGCGGAGTTCAAATGCAATCAATGTGTCCTTATTTGATGGAATCTCAACAATAATTTCTGCTTTTTGATCGCAATGGTATTCTTTCTTTAACAAAACATTTCTTTTTGCTGAATTCTCAATTCTATGATATCCGGACAGAACCAGCTCAAAGTCACCTTTAATTTCAAGCTTCAACATCGTTTTGCCGATTTTTGTGTGTTTTTTCCATTTTTTCATAGAAAAGGCATTTAAATATGCCCCAAAATCACATGTACTATATTTTGAAAATACAAAACATTTTTCTTCAGCATCACGGATTCCTAATCCACCCTTATAAAAAAGATCGGCATTATCTGTATATTCTTCTTTATCTGGAAATAGAATACTTTGCAATTTTAACTCCATTGTTTACATCTCCTTATTTTGTACTTCTTTTAACTCTAAATAACTGCTCCAAAAATCCTTGCTTTCAAGTTTCGAATGATTTTTTCTATATTCTTCACAAACCTTGTCATAATGCAAATCTATTAATCGAAATACTTTCAACATTTTTATATATGCTTTTAGTAGTTCTATCCTGCTCCGCTTCACACAAATTGCATTTCCTGCTGCATCAGCATACACAACCTCATTGCAGCGGAACAAGTCATAAATATTCGGATTTGGTCTGGCTACTTTTGTCGCTCTGTTTTTATATGCAGGCAGAAAATGACCATTCATTGACAACATGATCAATATTCGCTTTAATTTACACGGTGGTTCAGCCTCCGGTCTACCACATGGATCCAGATCTTCCGGCTTGATTCCATTATGTCCTATAAATTCTTCTGCCGGCATAGACTGATAATTATATTTTTTTAATCCATCATGAACGCATAAGGTATCCGCATTATAAAACCACTTAAAACCTCTTAAAAAATCAACCGCACCTTTCAAATTCAGATCCACATATTTATATCTGTATTTTCCGATATTACTGCTGACCTGCACAAAAAGCATCTTTTTGAAATCCTTTGCAGCAAACTGCGGATTATGGATTGCATTCGTAATTGCCAGATTTCTGACATCATAATACTCCAGGAAACCAGGTAATTTATTTTCAAAAGCTTCATGCCAGATCGTTATTCCATTTAAGAAAATAAACTGCCCATTTGCCCTCAATCCATATTCTATATCATCTCTATGGATAAAAAACGGCAAAGGATAATGCATTTCCTTAATAAACGGAACCGGAATACACGAATACCACCAGCCTGTATACTCTGCTTTTTGAATCTGTTCATTTATCACGACATTTTTTAATTGTGTCATGTCAAAATTATGGTTATTCGCAACAATATCACCATCATTCCAGCAGGCACCACATTCATACTGCAGAGTTGGCAAATCTTCTCTTAATAATGAGCCTCCGATTACTGCCATTCTGTATTTCTCTTTAAGCAGGGTCAATAATGTATAAGTTCGTTCTATCGCTTCAGGAGAAATCACAGCATCGTCATCCATCAATAAAACATGTGTAATACTATCATCTCGCATATGTTCGAACATCGTTCTGGTAAATCCACCCACTCCACCAAGGTTTTTATTCTTAACAATGCGAATATGTTCATCCTCGATTTTTTCTCTTACTAATGTACCGCCATTATCGGATATGCATACCGACAAATGTCCATAAGATAAGGCATTCTCATTGTTAAGCAGATTTTCTTTTAATACTTTCATATTTCGCTCAACATACTTCTCACGTTTGAAAGTACAAATGCCTATTCCTATCTTAACTTCCTTCTTTTCCCTCTCTTCATCAGTCATATAACTTGCTGCATAGAGGGCTGTATCCTCCTCAGCGATTATGGATACACCTACTACTCCACTCTCCGGTAAAGCAAATATTGGAGTATTCACGGAATCTTCGCCTTTGCTTTCCATTGGAAATTGCATAATTATCTTCGAACATACTTTTTTATTCTTGCAGGATAAGGCATATATGACAACCTTTATTTTTCCTTTAAAATTAACAGACACACAAACCGATTGAATACCTGTATACTTTCTCCATTTTTCAGCAGAAAAAATATTCATATATGTCAAGAAATCTGCTTCACCACCTGCATTAAGCAATATTCCACTCTCTGACTTAATTCCGTTTTTTAATTTATAGTATAATTCTGGTTCCTCAACAGACTGTTGATTCCATACAATTTTTTGTAATATCATGCTTTTCACCACTTACTGATTCATATGCATATATTCAGTTGTTACTTCTTCTACCAGACCACTCATTCGAACATTTCCTTTGTCAATCCAAATAGCATGATCACATAACTGTCTGACAGAATTTATATCATGAGAAACATATAACAGAGTTGTTCCTCCACTCAACATCTGCCCCATTCTCTCATAACATTTCTGCTGGAACTGGTAATCACCAACGGATAAGATTTCATCAACCACGAGAATATCCGGTCTCACCATGGTAGCTATTGCAAATCCAAGTCTTGCCTGCATACCAGAGGAAAAATTCTTAATCGGAACATCCAAGAAATCCTGCAATTCTGCGAATTCAATAATTTCATCAAAATGCTCTTCCATAAATTTTCTTGAATGTCCAAGTACAGTTCCATTCAAAAACACATTTTCTCTAGCCGTCATATTCATATCAAACCCGGCACCCAATTCAATCAACGGTGCAATGGTCCCTTTTGTAGTAACTGAACCTTTGTATGGTTTTAAAATTCCACAGCAGGCTTTTAAAAGCGTTGACTTTCCGGATCCGTTTGTTCCGATCAGTCCCCACGCCTCTCCTCTTTTTACTTTTAAATTGACATCTTTTAACGCAAGAAATTCCTGGAACATCAATTCGTGTTTGATCAGTTTGATCACATATTCTTTCAGGTTATCTACCTTTTCAGATGCCATGTTGAACCGAATCGTCAGGTTATCAACATCAACAATATATTCTTCGTTCATTCGCCCTTCTCCTAGATATATAAAATGAAGTTATCCTGTGTTTTCTTAAATACACCAAGTCCAATTGACAGCATGATAAAAGCCATTACCCAGCAACCAATAAAGATTCTTGGAGTTGTAAAATGTCTGTATAAAACAAGATCTCTGAAGAACTGGATATAATAAAACATTGGATTACAGTATTCTACCAGCTTTCTGAGCCAGTCCGGAAGCAGCTCGATCGGGTAAAACATTGGAGTTACATACATCCATGCTACTGTGATGGCATTGTAGATATACTGAATATCTCGAAAGAAAACATTCGCAGCAGAAAGGAAAAAGCCCAATCCGCATACAAAGATATACAGCGGAATCACTACCAATGGAAAAAGCAGGATATATGGTGAAAACGGTGCTCTGGTGATCAGCATGACCAGAATCAATGCTCCCATTGAAAAAATAAGGTCGATCAGGGAACTTGTTACTTTTGATAAGGTAAAAATATATTTAGGTACATATATTTTCTTGATCAAAGCTCCATTATCCAACACAGAATACATAGACATATGGGTTGCATTATTCATAAAATCAAATAATGCCTGACCTGTCAGCAGGTAAACCGGAAAGTTTTCGATTCCGCGCTGGAACATTTGGGAAAATACCAGTGTCATTACAAGCATGATCAGCAGCGGATTCAAAATACTCCACACATATCCCAGAAAACTTCTTCTGTATTTTAATTTCACGTCTCTGACTACCAGTTCTCTTAATAAATCTTTATATCTAAAAAATGTATTTATCCTATCTCTTGTTACGCTCATTATTCTTCTCCAATTTAATATGAATCTCTTCGGCCTTTAAATGCAAGTACAGCTAACGGGAATGCAGCATATCTTGTTTTCCGTAAAAACAACACTGCCGGATTCTTTACTCTGTCATACACTTCTCTGTTCTTATGATAAAAATATGCATCTAATTTCATTGCTTCTTTTCGCATACCATTCTTCAGAGGAAAGCTGATATAAATTTTCATCTGACTGGTAAGGATTGTTGCTGTCAATTCCCTGATATACTCCAGATTTGCCTTTGGAGCCGTCTTCTCGACTTTTTTGCAGTACTGATTGAGCCGCATAAGAACCCGCAGATGATTCTTCAGATTCTTCTGCATCTTTTCAATGGACATACTTTGTCCCGGAAGTCCCAGACGATATTGGTAAACAGGGTCTTCCATAAAATATACTGTCTTCACGTAAGGAATCGGAAATGCAATAAACTCTACATCTACATAAAAAGTGTGTTCATCAATCTGTTCATTTGCTTTCCTGAAAAGCTCCGTCTTCACAGTCGTGGCATGCATATCTATGATGGTCTTACCAACAATCTCCTCAAACTGGTAGAGCTTGTTATACTCGATTTTTTCAAACGGATATTCCTGTCTCTTTTCCGGCAGCCGTGTCGTATGGTTGATCCAGGTATAATTCGATGCAACGATATCAGCATCAATTTCTTTTAAAAGTTTCACCAGTCGGATGAAGCTTCTGGTGTCTACCCAGTCATCTCCATCAACAACTTTAAAATATTTTCCTCTTGCCTCACGAGCTCCCGTGTTGATGGTGGAACCATGTCCGCCGTTTTCTTTATTGATCAACCGGAACGTATTTTCATACTTTGAAACATATCTTTCCGCAATTGTTGCAGTATCATCGCTGGAACCATCATTCACGATCAAAACTTCAATATCATCCATGACTTCAGAATTCACAAAGGATTCCAGACAGTCTTCCAGATATGCCTGCACATTGTAACTTGGGACAGTTACTGTTAATATTTTCTCGTCCATTGTTCTCCTAACCTGATTTAATACTATTTTTCTCAAAAAAAGTTGGTTTTACAGATATTTAGTTCTATCTGAATCACCAACTTTTATTCTGATTACTAGAATATTATACTACACTTTTCTTTAGATGGAAAGATTATATCAAATACTCGCATCTTTGTCAAATCTGCCCACTTTATATACCACTGTGTTTTTCATCTACAATGGGTCCTTCATGACTGATCCTCCCTAAACTGACCAGTTCCTGAAAAGCCTCACTGTCTCTTTTTTTATCTTCCGGTCTGATATGATAAGTAGAAATCATATCTGCAACTTTTTCTTTAATATCCGGACTTTCTTCCATTGCTGCCTTTTCCAGCTCTCGCAGCTGGCTGAGGAAATGTACTTCATCGAACTCAAGAGGTTTGCCGATAAAAATCAGGTTGTTCGCTGTTTTCTGTAGTCCCTCTTCTTTTGTCAGCAATTCCTCATACAGCTTTTCCCCCGGTCTAAGACCGGTATACTTGATCTCCATATTCACACCAAGTGTATATCCGGAAAGTCGGATCAGATTCTTTGCCAGATCAGCAATCTTCACAGGCTCTCCCATATCCAGCACAAAGATTTCTCCGCCATGGGCATAAGCTCCCGCCTGAAGTACCAGTGAAACTGCTTCCGGTATCGTCATAAAATAACGGATAATATCCGGATGCGTAACTGTCACAGGACCTCCTGCCTCCATCTGTTTTTTAAACAGCGGAATAACGCTTCCATTACTTCCCAACACATTCCCGAATCGTACGATCACGTATTCTGTTCTGGAATATTTGCTGAAGGTCTGTACGATCATTTCACACATACGTTTCGATGCACCCATGATATTGGTAGGGTTTACTGCTTTATCCGTAGAGATCAGTACAAATTTCTTTACCCCGTACTTGTCCGCAGCTCTTGCTGTCTTATAAGTACCAAACACATTGTTTTTAATGGCTTCATTCGGGCTGTCTTCCATAAGTGGCACGTGTTTATGGGCTGCCGCATGAAAAACAACATCCGGTCGATAATGCTCCATGACGCTTTCAATTCGACTTGTATTTCGAACAGAACCTATCAGTACTTCCAACTTCAGATTTGGATACTTACGAACCAGCTCCTGCTGAATGTCATAGGCATTGTTCTCATAGATATCAAATATTATAAGCAGATGCGGATTGTGTCCTGCAATCTGTCTGCATAACTCTGAACCGATGGAACCGCCACCACCTGTAACAAGTACTGTTTTGCCTGATACATATCCCATAATGGAATCCATATCTACAGTTATAGGGTCTCTTCCTAAGAGGTCAAGAACATCAACATTTTTTATGTCCTTAACATTTATCTCTCCATCGACCATCTGGTATACACCCGGAACACTCTTTAATTCACAGTCTGTGTCCTTACAGATGTTTAGGATCTTACTCTTTTCAACATTATCCAGTGACGGAATGGCAAATATAATCTTGTCGATTTTATATCGTTTTGCATTTTCCTTAATGCTGTCTCTTCCGCCTACAACCTTTACGCCTCTTACATATCTGCCCCATTTACTGGAGTCATCATCTATGAGACATATGACATCCTGATTTGTAAGGTAACGTGAGTCCTGAAACTCTATGATAAGAGTATTGGCACTTTCACCGGCACCTATAATCATGATTCTTTCAGATCCCTCAATGTGCTTTTCATGCATTAAGAACATCCGAACCATTCTGTATATAAATCTCGATGCAGTAACTCCCAGAAGCAGGAAGCAGAACTGCATAAAGTAAACTGTCTTAGGCAGTGCATTTCCTGTGACAAGTGTAATTAATATATACACTCCCACAGATGAAAGGCAGGCCAGTGTTATCTTATAAAGCTCAGATATGGATGCATATCTCCACAGGCTGTGATACAGCCTGAAAAACCAGAATATTGCTATGGATGCAGCCGTATAAATAATGGCTGTATTCTTATATATGGCTGCATAATGGTCAGGTATCATCAGTATTGAGACATCAAATCTCATAAGCAGCGCTAATATTACAGAGGCATTCAAAACGAATACATCGACAATAAACAGAACTAACTGCCTTATAAATAATTGTCTTTTATTCTTGTTTTGATTTTGTTCCAATTTATTTCCTTTCCAAAAAGCCCTTAATAATGCCAACAGCACTTCCCAGTCCATATGCTACGTGCATTGCGCCGAAAATGAACGGAAGAAGAAGTGTTGTTATATTAAAGTCCCTTCTGTTTTTAATCATGGCTGATAATGACATTACAATTGCCATTTCTACGTATGATTTACACACGAGCATAAGCAGCTTTCTTGCATATTCACTCTTAGTCATTCTATACATCATAAATGCTGAAACAACTGTAGTTAAAAAGGCAAGAGGAGCTAAATGGAACGGTCTTATACATTTAGGATTAACAAATAATGTTTTTCCAATCCAGTATCCGTTGTCATATTTCTGTTTGATGCTTCCAAACAGATTAGGTCTGATAACCTGATATGAAATTATGTCATCATAGTAAGCAAGCTTAAATCCTGCTTTTCTGATTCTGTAGTTCATGTCATTATCTTCTGTTCTGATAAGCTTTTCGTTATATCTTCCAACCTTATCAAATACTTCTCTTCTGAAAGCCGCATGGAAAAGCGATGTTACATACTTAGGCTTTGAAGAGTTGTGCTTATTTCTATATGGAGCAATTCCTGCACCAAACTTGGAAGTTTCAGCCATAAGAACTGTTCTTGACATACCGCCCCTGCTCTTTGTAATAACAGGTCTTGGTCCGCCGCATACATATTCACCGGCCTCTAATTTTTCCACATTTTTTCTGATGAAATCACTTGGAATTTCACTGTGTGCGTCAACTCTGAGGAGAGCTTCTCCACTGTAGTTATCAAGAGCAACATTCCATGCACATGGCTGAGTTACTCCAGGATTTGAACACACTTTTACATTTCTGAATCCCATGTCGGCAACATCTTCATTATTGAGAAGGGCAAACTTCTCCATCATTGCCTTAGTGCTGTCCTTTGACATTGAATCTATAAGCAAAACTTCAATATTTTCATGTGGATAATCCTGTCTTCTTAAACATTTTAAGAGATTAGGAAGATACATTTCCTCGTTGTAAGCAAATATACAAAAAGTGATAAACATATATTACTCCTACTTCATTACCGCAAAAATAGTTTTTGCCAAAACATACAGATCTTCTTTAAATGACGCTTTTTCTATTCCTTCAAGGTTATACTTCATTTTCTCAGGAAGAACCCTGTTGATATAAACAGCATCCGGATCTGTGGCACCATCAAGCAATCGTGCTTCATCCTTATAGGCTATACTTGCTCTGGATGTAAGACCTGCAGGCATTAAAAGTGTCGCCTTCATTTCATCAGTGTAATGCTTAACATACTTTTCAACTTCAGGTCTTGTACCTACAAATGACATATCACCGCCTATTATATTAAAAAGCTGTGGTATCTCATCCAGTCTGTACTTTCTGAGCGTCTCACCTATCTCAGTTATTCTGCTATCCTGACCAACCGTAAGGGCACTTCCCTTATGTGCCCCCTCAGTCATTGTTCTAAACTTGTATATAGGAAATTTCTTTCCGTATTTTGTAATTCTATCCTGAACGAATAAAATGTGTCCCTTTGAGGATTTCTTAATCTTATAGGCTATAACCCCCATAGGAAGAGCAAATACCACAACAAGAGCTGTTCCCGCATAGAAATCAAATATTCTCTTAAGGCTTAAATACAGCTTTTTCTTTTTTAAAATGTCGTAGTATTTTTTGACCTTTTTATTCTTCATAAATGATGGAAGATTTTCATATGAAATTAATGACATAACATCTCCCTGTATACTTCATTAAACTTATCTATAACATAGTTCACATCGTCGTCACTTAAAAGTGTATGAAGTGGCAATGAGATTTCACAACGGTACATATCATATGCATTTGGATAATCTTTAATATCAAATCCCAGATTCTTATATGCAGTAAGCATAGGTAATGGCTTGTAGTGAACATTACATGCAATACCATGCTTAGCCATATGCTCTATAAATTCATTTCTTCCCTGCTCATCAAGCTGTGGAATTCTTATAAGCATGAGATGGCCACTGGATGTAAAGTCATCTCCAAAATGCTCGAGAACTTCTACGTCGCCCTTTAATCCATTTTTATACATGGATATGATTTCTCTTCTTCTGGCAAGAAGGCCGTCATATCTTCTTGACTGTGCAAGACCTATTGCCGCCTGAACATCTGTCATGTTGCACTTATATAAAGGCGCAACAATGTCATACTCCCATGATCCGAGCTTGGTCTTTGCAAGGGCATCCTTGTTCTGTCCATGGAGTGAGTAAAGCATATACTGGTTGTACATCTCGTCATTGTCCACACCATCGTGGTCTCTCCAGGTCATTGCACCGCCTTCAGCAGTAGTAAAGTTCTTTACTGCATGGAATGAAAATGAAGTAAAGTCTGCGATTTCACCACTCATTTTTCCTCTCTGGCCTGCACCAAATCCATGAGCTGAGTCTGCCATAATAACAACTCTGCCATAGATTTCCTGATACTTACCATCTGGCTTAAATAAATCTTTCTTAGATTCAGCAACAGCTAAAATCTCATCGTAATCTTCTATTACGCCTGCAATATCAACAGGAATAATGGCCTTTGTCTTTTCGTTGATAAGAGATGCAAGCTGCTTCTTATCCATTTTATATGTGCCCTGTTCCACATCCACCATAACAGGTGTTGCACCCACGTGGCACACCACACTTGCAGTAGCTGTATATGTATATGCAGGAACAATAACTTCATCCCCAGGTCCTATACCTAAGATTCGAAGAGTCATTTCCATTCCTGCTGTAGATGAAGCAAGACATGCCGCTCTGCCTGTGTTGCATCTTTTGGCAACTGCATTTTCAAGTTCTTTAGTTTTTGGACCTGTTGTTATCCATCCGGACTTTAATGAGTCGACAACTTCTTTTATTTCCTCATCTGTGATATCAGGTGGAGAAAACGGTATCTTCCTGAAATCCTCTGTTGTTTCCATAATTAACTCCAATCTGTTATCTGTTTTCAACAAACGAAATAAGTGTATTTTTATTATTAAGAGCGGGATTTTCCATTACAATGTGTAGAAGCCAGTTAAGAGTTTCCCCTATCTGCTCACCTACAATTCCAAGCTCCATTAAGTCGCTTCCGTTGACTGCCAGTCCCTTAAGATCCACGCAGTCTCCTCTTTCAAGAATTTCATCGTACAATTTCTTAATTGTCTTAAGATGTACATTTCTGCCTCTTGAATTAAAACCTGTGTACTCTCTCTTCATTCTTCCGTCAGCCTCGGCAAATACAAACATAAGCTCAAGTAAGTCTGTTCCGTATTTGTGAATTGCCTCTCTAACGGATATATCATTTTCCTCAATAACATCATTAATGTCATTCTGGTACTCAACAAGCTTTGTCACTGTATTAATCGTAAAGTTATCAAGCTTTAACTTTCTTAATACATCCCTTGCTTCCTCTGGTGTTCTGTATCGGAGAAG
>ENA-OPDD01002199-OPDD01002199.1-human-gut-metagenome-genome-assembly--contig:-NODE-2199-length-12266-cov-8.631316_pt1 | contig 12266 bp, 15 predicted proteins | sample MGYA00241574_ERZ501499 | MGnify/ENA primary metagenome ERZ501499 (study PRJEB25962, sample SAMEA2042576) | human gut metagenome | biome: human gut; feature: human-associated habitat; material: faeces...
AATATAATATCTGTTTGTTTAGAGCGATACCGTAGCAATATGTGATATAGGCCGGGACAGAATGAGCGAATGCAGCGCAGTAGTGCGCCTGCAAGTAGTTCATCCTGTTCCGGCTTTTTTTATTTTCTCGAAAATCTGTATTCCCAGGTGGCTCTACGGATTCATGTTAGTATAGAGACTTCAAAAAAATAGAAAGCAGCAAGAGGAATCTTAGATTCCCGTTCAAAAAAAAACGGGTGAATCTGAGACGATTTTTGCTGCTTTTTTCAGTTCACCCGGAGCCGGAAGGCAGGAAGGTGGACAAAATGCTTACATTGAAAAAAGTCAAGGAAATGGTAAAAGCTCCTGCACATACCAAGCGCGTACCCTCTCCGAAGGTGCTTTTGGAAGAAGGCCGGATTTTTCTGCGTAAAGAATTTGAGCATGGCAGTCATCTGACACTCTATCACAACGGCTATGTTTGGTTTTCTGCTGGAAAGCGCAATACTGTGTTCCATATCCATGACTGCCGTGGGGACTATGCCTACGGTGCATCAAAAGGAAAGGGCGAAGTGATTAAGGAAGAATACTTTGAAAACTGCGAGTGGCATATTCGCGCGCTGTTTGAAGGCGAACAGAGAGTGGAGGAATCACAGCTGAAGTGCGAGGGCGTAGGTCAGACCAAAGTGAGTGTGTCATATCATGCCGTGGCGGAAGATTGGGGAGAGATGGCAGACTCTGAAATCAATGTTCTGGATAAATATATTGAGAAGGAAGCACTTCATGCAATGATGGCGGTTCTGACGAAAAAGCAGCGTAACCTGATCTACCAGAATTATGTTCTTGACAAGACCCATCAGGAAATCGCAGATGGTATGGGAATCGCGCGTGGGTCGGTTACAAGGTCTGTCAATCAGGCACTTGAACGGATTCGCCGCAAATTTGATTTTGAAGCACATTATGAATTGGCAGTGGGAGACTTTACATGAAAAGGAAACAGCAGATGAGCAAGAATACCCGGCAAACAGAAAAAGTGGCAAGCGGTTCTCCTTATATCAATAGGTGCGGTGAATATACCGTCGAAGCCGAATTTGCAGGCAGTAGTTCGTTGGAAAGCTGCATTGCAGCTTATCTCAATGAAAAATATCAAATTGAATAAAGATGAATGCTTCGATAATCCGTTAAAAATGAATGCGGGATAAAAAATTTCAAAAAATCTTTGGGAACTGTATCCCCCAAGGCCCCTTCAAATTCATATTAGTGTAAGGGTTAGAGAGAAGAGTACCTTACGAAGTTCCTTGAAAATTGAATAAGCCATCCCAGAGAGATACTTCTGGTACTGAATGTGCATCCTGCGCGTCTTACCAGAGAAGACGCCGCTGAAATATGGGGCAGGAACGGGCTGGGGCAGAATGGCAAAGCTCAAATAACAGCAGATACACTGCGGTGGAGCAAGGAAACGTGTTCCACCGTAGGAATGTACTGTTATTTCCAACTGTGCAAATCCAATCTGAATAGGGGGTGATGAATTTACATGGAGTACCCGTATTTCAAAGGTCTGGAAGCAGACCGATACAGCTTTTACCGTGTGCCGAAGGCACTGGTCAAGGCTGATCTGTTTCAGAAGATGTCTGGGGACGCCAAGCTGCTGTATGCTGTGCTGCTTGACCGTATGAGCCTTTCCATTAAGAACGGCTGGCAGGACAAGCACGGCAACGCCTACATTATCTGCACGATAGAGGAAGTCATGGACTCTATCCATTGTGCCAGACAAAAGGCGGTCAAGCTGCTGGATGAACTGGAACATGGGTTTCGGCTTATCGAGCGGCGCAGGCAGGGACTTGGCAAACCCAATCTGCTGTATGTGAAAGACCTTTATGCGGGGCTTTCGCAATCAAACTACTGGAAGTATGAAAATCATACTTCCGGCGGTATGAAAAACGAACTTCCGGGAGTTCCAAAATCAAACGGAAGTAATACTGAGAAGATAAATAAGACAGATAGTAGTGAAACTGATCTTATCTATCCGGCTGAATTGCAGGAAGAAGAACAGTACCGCCGCTATTTCAAGGAAGCTCTGGAACTGGAAATTCTGGAACAGGGCTACCCGGCAGATAAAACGGTTCTGTATGAGATTCTGGAACTGCTGGTGGAAACCGTCACCAGCAGAAAAAAGTTCCTGCGTATCTGTGGCGAGGAAAAGCCGAAGGAGGTGGTGAAAAGCCGCCTGATGAAGCTGGATTCCTCGCACATCCAGTACATATTGGAGTGCTTAAAAGAAAACAGCACTCAGATTCGGAACATCAAGCAATACCTGCTGGCAACACTCTACAATGCACCTGTGACCGTGGATAGCTATTATTCCGCACAGGTTCGGCATGAATTTGGGTGGGGCGGCAGGGTAGATAGAAATTAAGGAGGACAACCCCATGAACATCGTATTCATGAGTATGGACACGCTGCCCTCTACGCTGTGGGCGCGTGATCTATACGACCAGATGCACATTCGCAGTGATTTTCGCAAGTGGTTCCCGCGTATGTGCCAGTATGGTTTCATCGAGGGCCGCGACTACGAGTATATGCCCCGTGTCCGGCTGCAGGATGAGGGCGGGCGCACGGTCCAGCGGTATGTAAAAGACTACCGCATTACGCAGGACATGGCAAAGATGCTCTGCAAACTGCACCATACGGCGGTCGGTGCGGCGTACCATCCGCAACCGTTTGACTGGGATGCGCTGCTCGGCCTGCTGCATAAGAAGGCACCGCGGCGGAGCAGCTACGAAGCGCAGTTGAGCGATTCCGATTCGCTGGTTACGACCACGCAGATCGCCAAAGAGTACGGCTGCGGAGCCAAGGTGTTCAATCGGCTGCTGCATCTGCACGGTATCCAGTACCGGGCCAACGGCCAGTGGGTGCTGTATTCGGAACACCACGGCAAGGGGTATACATCCAGCCTGACGTTCCGGCTCCAGCGCAGCGATGGCTCCGAGGTGGAAAAGCTGCACACGGCATGGACGCAGAAAGGCCGGAAGTTCCTTTACCACACGTTGAAGCGGCGCGGTGTGCTGCCGCTGGCTGAACAGGGAGGTTGAAGCCTATGAATTTCACAGATAACCCGTTTGAACGCATGATGCGCCAGCGTCCGGGAACGGACAGCGGCCATCCTTGCAAGCACTGCCGCCACAAATGGGAGTGCGGCTATCTGCTGCACCAGTGCAGAAAGAAGTTCCGCTCAGTGCTGGGCGATACCGCACCGCCTGCAACCGGGGCAGTCCACCCCTGATGCAGCGGCGATAGATGGGAGGTGAGCAACCGTGCAGGAAGAAGTCAACGAGAAAACAATTTCGCTGTGCATCAAAGGAGGAAAAATCACCGCACAGATTTTGAAAGCAGCCCTGATAAAGCTGCTGACAGAAATGAACAAGAAAAAGCAGAGGGGGAAAGGAGAAAAAAGCCAATGTAGAAAAACTGGAAAGCAGAGCATTAAGAGCCTGCAAAAGAGCGGCGCGCAGATCACGAACATCGTTGTTACGGACAATAATATCAAGTCGTTTGACCGGGTAGCCCGGAAGTATGGCATTGATTACAGTCTGAAAAAGGTAGAGCAGGAGGGCAAGACGGAGTATCTGGTCTTTTTCAAGGCCAAGGATGTGGATGTTATGACTGCCGCTTTTAAGGAGTATACCAACGAAACGCTGAAAAAGCAGAAGCGTGAATCGGTGCGTCAAAAGCTGGAAAAGGTGAAAGAGGAACTTTCCAATCACCGTCAGCTCAAGAAAGAAAAAAAGAGGGAGCAGGAACCGACACGATGAAGAATCTGAAAAAACCTGCCCGCCTGCCGCGCAAAGCACCGTCCAACCAGACGGGCGGTACGGCATGGGGCAAAAAACTGGCTGCGGAAATCAGCAGGATGGCGCAGGCAGCAGATATGAAAAAGCTGATCCTGCTGAATTTCCCGTACATCATCGCCTTTTACATGGTGGAGAAAGCTGCATGGCTCTACCGTCATTGCAATGGTGATTCCGTGGTGGACAGGCTGATGGTTCTATTTATGAACTTTGGCCTGGCCTACAAAAGTGTCTTGCCTAGTTTTCACCCATTCGACCTGATGGTAGGTCTGGTCGGCGCGGCTGCGCTGAAAGCAGTGATCTACTTCAAAGGGAAGAACGCGAAGAAGTATCGGCAAGGCGAGGAATATGGCTCTGCCCGATGGGGCAACCAGAAGGACATCGAACCTTTTATTGACCCGGTATTCGAGAACAACGTCATTCTCACACAGACCGAACGGCTGATGATGAGTGGTAGACCAAAGCATCCGAAGTACGCCCGCAATAAGAACGTCATTGTGATCGGCGGCAGCGGCAGTGGCAAGACACGATTTTACGTTAAGCCGAACCTCATGCAGATGCCCCAAAAGGTCAGCTATGTCGTGACGGACCCCAAGGGTACAATTATTGTCGAGTGCGGAAAGATGCTCTCGGATGCCGGGTATAAGATTAAAGTCCTGAACACCATCAACTTCAAAAAATCCATGCGGTACAATCCGTTCCATTACATCCGCAGCGAAAAGGATATTCTGAAGCTGGTCAATACCATCATCGCCAACACAAAGGGGGATGGCGAAAAATCCGGCGAGGATTTCTGGGTCAAAGCGGAACGGCTGCTCTACTGCGCACTGATCGGTTACATCTGGTATGAAGCCCCGGAGGAGGAGCAGAACTTCTCCACGTTGCTGGAGTTCATCAACGCAAGCGAAGCCCGTGAGGATGACGAAGAATTTAAGAATCCTGTGGACGAGCTTTTTGAGGAACTGGAACAGAAGAAGCCGGAACATTTTGCAGTTCGCCAGTATAAGAAGTATAAGCTGGCGGCAGGTAAAACGGCGAAATCTATCCTCATCTCCTGCGGTGCCAGATTAGCCCCATTTGATATTGCGGAGCTGCGTGACCTTATGGCCTACGATGAAATGGAACTGGATTTGCTGGGAGATCGCCGCACGGCCTTGTTCGTTATCATCTCCGACACGGACGATACGTTCAATTTCGTGGTGTCTATCATGTACACCCAGCTTTTCAATCTGCTTTGTGACCGTGCAGACGATCAATGCGGAGGTCAGCTAAAGTATCATGTGCGGCTGCTGCTCGATGAGTTCGCAAACATTGGGCTGATCCCGAAGTTTGATAAGCTGATCGCCACTATCCGCAGCCGCGAGATTTCAGCATCCATCATCCTGCAATCACAGAGCCAGCTGAAAACCATCTACAAAGATGCCGCAGAAACCATCATCGGCAACTGCGACACCATGCTGTTCCTCGGCGGCAAGGAGAGCTCGACCCTCAAAGAAATTTCCGAAACGCTGGGAAAAGAAACAATCGACCTATATAACACATCCGACACACGCGGTCAAAGCCCATCCTTTGGTACAACCTACCAAAAGACCGGAAAGGAGCTTATGAGCCGGGACGAGCTTTCTGTCATGGATGGCAGCAAGTGCATCCTGCAGCTGCGCGGAGTCAGGCCATTTCTGAGCGACAAATTCGACATTACCAAGCATAAGCGGTACAAAGAACTGTCGGACTTCGATAAGAAGAACGCTTTCGATGTGGAACGCTACCTGAAGCACGAACTAAGGCTGCGGATGGATGAAAAATTTGATTGCTACGAGGTGGATGTGTCCGAAGAAAGCACAGCATAGGAAGGAGGTTATTATCCGAAGTAAATTCGCCCGCCCGCCTGTCCGGGCAGACCCCGTGGCAGGTAACTTGTCCGACTGATCTCTACATTTTGCGATTCCAAAAGGCTGATTTTTTATGAAAATGAAAGGAGAAGCCAGCATTGCAGGAAGCAGGCAGCACCGAAGATGTGCCAGCCTGTTTTTCTTTTGGAATCGTGTTTTTTATCAATGCTGCAATCTGGCGAAAAACGACTATGGAATTCTTCAATCAGGCTATTACCGTTCTGCAGACTCTCGTTGTTGCCATCGGCGCGGGCCTTGGTGTTTGGGGCGTTGTGAACCTCATGGAAGGGTACGGAAACGATAACCCTGGCGCAAAGTCGCAGGGCATGAAGCACTTAATGTCTTCTATGTGAAAAGATTTTAAAGAAAAAATGCACATCCTACGCAGATAACATGACAATTTCATGCAAAGCGAAAGGGGACACCATGAAAATCGAATACACAAAAGTGGGAGACTGTTATTTACCGAATCTTTACTATCCGGAGGAAACCAGACCGATTGGCTTATGGGGAATGCTTCGGAAGGAATATCTGAAAGAACATAAATCTGGAACTTATACATATCTTCTTCTGACCGCCAGGCTGGACAGTTATTTGGCAGATCTGAATGAACAGGCACAGGAACGCTTTGAATTGATCGAAACTCAGATGCGAAGTGCGGAGGGAGTTTCCGAGGAACTGAAGAGACAGAATCCTATGGAATGGCTATGCCACTGTAACAATATCCGCAACCGGGCTGCTGAGATCATCAAGCAGGAACTGATTTATGTATAAGGGGGATTCCAGATATGAGAAGAGAACTGATTGAAAGCTATTATGAAGAATACCAGCGGGAACTGGAAAGATTTCCTGAATCTGATCCGGAGATGTTTTCTCTGGAAGCAGAAATCCATCATTACATAGAGATACTGGAACCAGTCCTCAGAGGTGACGGACAGGAGATGTGGCAGGCATTGGACAGAATTATTTCAGCGAAAAATGCCATGGAAGGGATTGTGGCAAAAGAAATGTATATTCGAGGATTTCTGGATTATGAAAGGCTGGTGTGTGAGAAAGACAACCATATCTGAAAAATGAAAATGTGACAGCATAAACAAATAAGACCTTCTGTGAAAGCAATCAGCCACAGGAGGTCTTTGCTGTCTCACCTGCATAAAAAATACCTCCGTTTTCGCATTGATTGATTCAGCAGGTCGTACCGGTTTGGTATTGTTTTGCTGTGGGATAAGCATATAAAAAGCAAAGAGAAAAGGCATTGAGGGAAAATCGAGTTAAAATTGATAAAAAATATACTTTTTATTGATAAATAAGTTTAGATACTAACTCTTTTGTCGTTTTGGTTGTTAATTATATTAAAAGTAGAAATATTTTGATAATGAAAGTGTGGGAGAGAAAATGAACAAAAGAAGATACAGCAATCGCAGAAGAAAGAATATTTTACGAGTATTCATTCTTTTAATGACTATCATAATAACCGTTGTAATGTGGAGAACAATAAAAATCGATGTGCAGGTTGGAGAATTAACATTACCGAAAATTTTGCAGTCAGAAAAGTCCTTTGCAGACACTTCGGGTGAATGGAATCTTATTTTGGTCGATCGAAATCATTATATTCCAAATAATTATCAAGTAGAATTGACAGAATTATCGAATGGTAAAAAAGTAGATTCACGGATTTATCCAGAATTACAACAAATGTTTAATGATGCAAGAGCTGAGGGGCTGGCACTGTTTGTTAGAGAAGGATATCGAACAACAGAAGAACAACAAAAAATTATGGACGAGAAAATCAATGAATATGAAAAACAAGGATATTCTGCGAAAGAAGCAAAAAAAAGAGCCGAGAAATATGTTGCAATTCCCGATACAAGCGAACACCAATTAGGACTGAGTGTTGATATTAATGCGGATACCGACAAATGTTCTTCTGAAAAAGTATATCAATGGTTAGACGAAAATGCATATAAATATGGGTTTGTAAAACGTTACCCGGAAGATAAAACGGATATAACAGGAATTAGTAATGAACCATGGCATTACCGTTATGTTGGAACGACTGTCGCTAAAATAATGAAAGAAGAAAATTTATGTTTGGAAGAATATTTAGAAAAATATAAATAAAAACAAAAGAAAATCCTAACTTTTTTTATAGTAGGATTGTTATATTATTTAGAAAACAGAGGGAGGCAAATTTGCGAATGGAATACAAAACTGATTCTTTGTTAGTACATCTAGCAAGAGCAGGAGATGAAGATGCGTGTGAAAAACTGGTCAAAAAATATTACTCAAGTATATATCAATATTGTTTGCTACATATCAATGATCCCTATGAGGCAGAGGATTTGACACAAGAAGTATTTACACGTTTCTTTTCCAATTTATATAGATATAAAGAATATGGAAAAGTTAAGAATTATCTTTATACAATTGCCGGAAATACCGTTAAAAATTATTACAAAAAGAAAAAAGATATTCCATCAGAGGAACTGCTAAAATCAGAGGACTGTAGTAAAAATCATGTAGAAGAGCTAGGAGTCCGATTAACTATTGAACAGGCAGTGAGAAAGTTACCGGAAGAAATTAGAGAAACGGCAGTTTTATATTTTTTTCAAGAATTGAAACAAAGAGAAATTGCAGAATTACTTCACATAAAACTTTCGCTTGTAAAATATCGAATCGGAAGGGCAAAAGAACTTTTAATGAAAGAGTTGGAGGTGAAAAAAGATGAAGAATTATAAGCAACAAATAAAGGAATATAAAGAGGAGATTGAAAAAAAATATCTAAGGATTGAAGCAGAAAACAGAACAGTAAAAGCATGTCAGAATATCTTGTCAGAGTCGGTTTTATCGAAACAATCGCATAGAACATCTTATTTTGAATTTTTGTATGAGCAGACAAAATTCATAAAAAAAAGATGGTGGATTTTACAAGGTTGTATTCTTATGTGTCTATGGATATGGTTGAGTAATTATACGTCAGACATAAAAGATATGATGAGGATTATGGGAATATCTGCCACAATATTTGTGGTTCTGATTGTCCCGGAAATTTGGAAAAACAGAAGAAATGGTGCGATTGAGATTGAGCAGGCGTCTTATTACACACTGCGTCAGATTTGTACAGCAAGAATGTTAATGTTTGGAGTAGTGGATCTGGTGATCGTTATGGCGTTTTTGGCAATTACATATCAAACAACAATACTCTCGTTAAGAGATTTAGTGGTTAATTTTTTACTTCCGGTAAATGTTTCATGTTGTATATGTTTTCGTGTGTTGTACAGCAGATGGGAAAAATCAGAATATATAGCAGTGCTTTCCTGTCTGGTATGGGTTGGTTTATGGATGATGATTGTTGCAAATGATGTTATTTATCAGAAAATTGTAACTCCGGTATGGGTGGCTATGCTGATATTGACTTTTGTATATTTTATTTTTTGTGTTCAGAAGTCATTGCTATTTGATGAAAAAATTTTGGAGGATTACACGTATGAAATTAGAATTTAAAAATGTAACAAAACAATACGGAGAAGTAAATGCTGTTAATAAAGTGAATTGTGTTATGGAAAAAGGAATTTATGGACTGCTTGGAGTAAATGGAGCAGGAAAGACCACATTAATGCGTATGCTTTGTACGATTGTTCAACCATCAGAAGGACAAATATTATGGAATGGTAAAGATATATGGAAACTAGGAGGTGAATACCGAGAAGTTCTGGGATATTTACCACAGGATTTTGGATATTATCCAGATTTGACCGTATATGATTATATGATGTACATTTCTTCTATAAAAGGGTTAAAAATGCCGTTTGCCAGAAAAAAAGTGAAGCAATTATTAAATCAAGTAGGAATGGAAAAATTCAGTAAAAGAAAAATGAAGAATTTGTCTGGAGGAATGGTTAGACGTGTAGGAATAGCACAGGCGATGTTAAACGATCCGCAAATTCTTGTCCTGGACGAACCTACCGCTGGATTAGACCCGAATGAAAGAATACGTTTTCGTAATTTAATTAGTGAATTGTCGGAAGAACGTTTGGTGCTCTTGTCTACACATATTGTATCGGATATTGAGTACATTGCGAATAACATTATGTTAATGAAAGATGGAGAACTTTTTTATGCAGGTACTGCGGAAGATTTAGTATCTTCTATGAAAGAAAAGGTATGGCAATGTAATGTTTCGAGAAGTATGATAGACAAATATATGAATGAATATTTGGTTGGAAATATAAAAACAACAAAAACCGGAGCAGAGCTTAGAATTATTTCAATAGAAAAGCCAACAGAAGATGCTGTGGCTGTAGAAAAAAATCTGGAAGATGCATTTCTATTTTATTTTGGAGAAAAATCGGAGGAAAAACAAGATGCTTAAATTAGAATTAAAACGAATTTTTTCAAAGAAAATTAATGTATTTGCAATCGGATTGGCATTGATACTTGCTGTCATTTTTAGCGGATTTGCAGTTACAAGTAATCGCTATGTGGATGAGAATGGAAATGCTAGTACTGGAATTATGGCAACAAGAAAACTTACAGATAACAGACGAGCATGGAAAGGTACATTGACAGAAGATGAACTTGGAAAAGTTATAGAACAAAATAAAAATGCGATGACACAATCCTCAGAAGAAAATGCGATTTACGGAACGACATTACAACCGATAGATGATATTAGGGGTTTTATAATATCGGTATTAACACCGGATGCAGAATATGATGAAAGTGTTCTGAATCAAATTACAGAAGAAAATATACAAGAGTTCTATGACACTTATCATAAAAATATGGAAAAGATGGCAGAAGAATATGGAAAGACTTCTGTTCAGAAAAAATACTTGGAAAAGAAATATAATGAAATAAAATTACCAGTAGAATACGAATCTTATAGTTCATGGGATACTATGATTATGTATGTAGAAACGTATTCTATTATTCTGGCAATCATAGTTGGTTTTATTTGTGCTGGAATATTTGCAGATGATTTTCAGACAAAAGCAGATGCAGTATTTTTCTCTACAAAGTATGGACGTACAAAAGCTGTTAAAACAAAAATACTGGCAGGAGTAGTTACGACAGTTATGATTTATTGTATGGGAATTATATTACTTAGTGTGATTTGTTTTGGAATTATGGGAACCAGTGGTATGAATACACCTTATCAAATGTATCAGGCATATAGTATTTACATTATGTCATATGGACAATACTATTTGTTGACAGTTGTATGTGGATTTATAGCCAGTATGCTGGCGGCTGTAGTGTCTATGTTAGTAGCGGCTAAAATGCATACAATTAGTGTCGCTGTTTGCATTCCGTTCTTTTTATATTGCTTATTGCCATTTATAGGACGGGCACTTTCTGGGTATACAACGCTTTTCAATTTGATACCAACAATTTTGACAAATGTACAGGCAAGTGTAAAAGTCCCACTTATTTATCAGATTGGGAATTGTGTATTTCGACAAATTCCGCTTGTAATGGTAATGTATACAGTGATGGCAATAGCCTTACTGCCTTTTATTTATAAGAGTTTTCGCAGATACGGAAATAAGTAAAAATTGTATTCATACTCATGAAAAACAAAGTAAGTAAAATATTTTCTGGAAAAATCCTTCTAATCTTTCCGCATTTTTCGCATTTTACTCGTTCTATGTAAATACGATGTTTTGCACCGCCCTTCTCTCTAACGATTCTAACTGCCTTATCGTGGTGTTTCATATCACCGCCACATTCACATTTCATAATTTAAAACCTCCAATTTTTCATCACATGTACTACTTGACTCGTTAGTACACCCTATGGTATATAACTTTATACGGCAAGTTCATAAAAATCAACTGGAAAGGTTTGGTAATTATGTTAATACTATGTCCAGAATGTGAACTACAAGTAAGTGACAAAGCTGTTTCATGTCCGCATTGCGGATACCCAATAAAAACAGTTGTAGAAGAAACAGTAAAATCATCAAAAAAGAATGCGAAAAGGAGGCGTCTACCTAACGGATTCGGAAGAATAACGGAAATAAAGAATCGCAATTTAAGAAGACCGTTTCGAGCAATGGTTACAGTTGGCAAAACATCAACTGGTCAACCTATTGGCAAACCATTGAAACCAGTATCTTATTTCTCTACTTATAATGAAGCTTATACTGCTTTAGTGGAATATAATAAGAATCCATATGATTTGGATGAAGATTTGACAGTTAAAGAAATCTATGAAAAATGGTTTCCCGAGTTCATGAAAACCAAAAATGAATCATACGGACGATCGATAGCTGCAGCGTGGCATTACTGCTCATCTGTATATGATATGAGATTTAAAGATATTAGATCGAGACATATTAAAGGATGCATGGAAGAAGGTACTTTCGAATATAAGGGAGAAACCCGTAAGCCGTCACCAACTACTAAACATAGAATTAAATCAATATTTAATTTTATAGTTTATCAAGAAGTTTTAGATTCTTGCATATGTAATATGGTTTGCTGACCGAGACTGATAAGAATTTGCCACTTTGCTGGCATGTTATCAGCGATGTTTAAAGCATCTA
>ENA-OPDD01002201-OPDD01002201.1-human-gut-metagenome-genome-assembly--contig:-NODE-2201-length-12261-cov-4.385220_pt1 | contig 12261 bp, 12 predicted proteins | sample MGYA00241574_ERZ501499 | MGnify/ENA primary metagenome ERZ501499 (study PRJEB25962, sample SAMEA2042576) | human gut metagenome | biome: human gut; feature: human-associated habitat; material: faeces...
GTTCCCCTTCCTTTGTTCTAGCTGTAATATAACACTTATTATTAGCACTGTCAAGGGGTGAGTGCTAATTTCACAATTTCTTCACAAATAAGAACCCATACTTGCCAAGCCGCTCCATCTGTTCGCCGGATTTATAGGTAAGGTTCGGAATCAGATATCCATTTACATTCGTATACGTTAATTTCATTTTATTAGCATTCTCCATTTCTCATCATTTTTTTACGACAAATCTTTAGAAAAATATATTCCTTTGATTTTCTTACTCTTTATACGCATTGACACACTCTCTGAATAGCAAAAAACACAGAATAATACGCATAAAGAACTAAGGTATTATCCCGTGTTTTTATTTACACTAATTACTATATTCCGTTTAAACTATATCTTATTTTTTAGCCTGATTAGATACAAATTTTTCATAACAGCAGTCCCCGGGATTACCGGAAACGGCAGCTGTCTTAAGCCTTTCTGACACAGCTTTCTCTCTCGATGAGCTCCACTGGCGTATAAAACGTCAACGGATAATCCCGCCCCTTGATCTGGGAATCCAGCGCCATTGCCGCCGTTTTTCCGAGAATCGCCATATCTAGGGACACAGTCGTGAGTGGCGGTGTCAGGTAACTGGTATAGGGAAGATTGTCGATACTGACGATGGAAATATCTTTTCCTACCTGAATACCGCTCTCGCTGAAGGCCCGATAGCCGCCGAGAGCCAATTCGTCTGCTGCACAGAGAAAGGCATCAGGAAGATTTCCGGCCTCAATGGCCTTTTTTGTGATCTGATAGCCTTCCTCGGCGCTGAACCACTCTGCAACCCAGACTTTTTCTGAAAGATCCATTTCTTTTTCCCTGCAGTAATTTTCATAGCCTGCCAGTCTGGCATCTTTGCACGGAAGCTGCTTTCCATCAGAAAGACGGGTCAGATAATCTTTCGCTCCGATAAAGCCAATCCGCTCTCTTCCACTCTGCCGTAGATAATCCATTGCCTGATAAACTACATCCTTAAAATTCACCTGCACAGAATCAAAGCAGTTTTCCGGAGCCGGATAATCTACAATCACCTTATAACGGATGGCTTTCACCTGTTCGTTATAAGGATCTACGGAAAACTTTCCCATGATGAACAAAGCATCCAGGCCATTCAGCTGTTCATAAGTAGCCTGGTGAATATATCGAAACTCCATCCGCATAGCCGGATTCAGCCGTTTCATTTCGCGCATGACACAGTTTATGATCGCTTCATAGTATCCACTGTCCGAACTGTCTCTTGGAAAACTGTATGCCAGGATTCCAATCTTCATTGCCCGTGACAGTCCCGGTATCAGTTTTCCGCCGTTTTCCTCATCCAGCTTTTTCCGGATGCTGGCATAACGACGTTTTTTCCCCATTTCATAATTCATTTCTGCAGCAGTGCTTAAAATTTTTTCTCTCGTCTCATCCCCTACAGAAAATCCCGGATCATGATTCAGCACCCGGGAAACTGTAGCTTTTGATACACCACATGCTTCCGCAATATCATTCAACGTTGCCATTTCGTCACCTTTCCCTGTTTACGTTCTTTTTACTTATGTTTACTATAGCATATCTCTTTCTTCATCTGCAAGAATTAACCACACTTAAAATAAATAATTAGTAATTATTCAGAGCCAGGCAGCTGTCAAAAATGTGAGTCAGATAAGACGGAATCAGAATCGTTACTTAACACAAAAACTGCCGTACAGGCGAATGTACAGACGGATTTTTCCGTTCCCTGTCCATTCTTCTGTACGGCAGTCCGTACCTGATTTTTCAGTTTTTCATTCCGGTAATAGCAATTCCCTGAATAATCTGTTTCTGGAAGAAAATATAGACTACCAGAACCGGCACAATGGAAATCATGGTTCCTGCCATCAGAAGCGGATAATCTGTCGCATAGGTACCCTTGAAGAAATTCAGAAGCAGCGGAACCGTAAAAGTCTCCGTCTTGTTCAGGAAAATCAGAGGATACATAAAGTTGTTCCACTGGCCCAGGAAAACAAAGATTCCAAAAGCCGCCATGGAAGGCTTGATCAGCGGCATGATAATCTTAAAGAAAATCTGCGGAACACTGGCTCCGTCAATGATCGCAGCCTCTTCCAGTTCATCCGGCAGGGAAGCGGTAAACTGACGCATCAGGAAAACACCAAATGCATTGAACAGGCTTGCGGGAAGGATCAAAGACCAGTGGGTTCCGATGAGTTTCAGGTTTTTCATGATAATAAACAGAGGAATCATGGTTACCTGTGACGGGATCATCATCGTTGCAAGAAACAGTACAAAAATCACATTATGACCTTTAAATTTCAGCTTTGCAAAAGCATAGCCTGCCATGGAAGCAGTCAGAAGCTGCACCACTACCACGATAGCCGCAATATAAAAGCTGTTGAAGTAAGCTCTTCCAAAAGGCAGGGCTGCCAGTGATTCCGGATAGTTTTTCCAGACAATGGGATTTGGAAGGATCGTCGGTGGAACGCTAAAAATCTGTCCCATATTTTTCAGTGAACTTAAGGCTGTCCATAAAAATGGAAGCACCATAATCACGGCACCCAGACTGAGTGCGATATAAAGAAGGAGCGTTGACGGTTTTATCTTTTTACTGTTCATAGTTCACCCACCTTTTTGATCCATACATCTGGAACATGGTAATTACCAGAATGATCACAAAGAGAATCATTGATGCCGCACAGGCGTGTCCCATTTTAAATTCCACAAACGCACTCTGGTAAATATGATATACCAGTGTATAACTTGCTTTTACCGGACCTCCCTTTGTCATAACGAAAGCCTGGTCGAAAACCTGGAAAGAGCTAATGATCGTATTGATCAGCACAAAAAACAGGGTTGGCGAAAGCATGGGAATGGTGATATGACGGAAGCGTGCCCATTTATCTGCTCCGTCGATCTCTGCCGCCTCATAATAAACCTCCGGGATATTCTGGAGACCGGCCAGAAGAAGCACCATATTATACCCCACATTCCACCATACTGAAACTATCACAATGGAGATCAGTACCATATGTGTATCTGTCAGCCATTTGGGGCCATTGATTCCAAAAACTGCCAGTACAGAATTCAGGAGACCAAAATCTCCGTTCAGAATCCAGGTCCAGATAACACCTACGGATACGGAACCAGTTACCACCGGCATGAAATAAAACAGCCGGTATAAGGTTTTTCCCTTGATCTTCTGCACAGCCAGTGCCAGAAGCAGAGCCAGAACAATGTTCAGAGGAATATACATAATGGAATAGATGACCGTATTGACCAGTGCCTTCTGGAAATCGGAATCTACAGCCTGCTGCACATAGTTTTTGACACCCACAAATTTCATGGTATCGGCGATTCCATCCCAGTCATGAAAACTGATTACGAAACTCATGACCAATGGAATCAACGCAAAGACAAAAAGTCCAATGAGCTGCGGAGCTACAAATGCCCAGCCCCACATTCTACGTTTTTTCTGCATGATTCATTCTCCTTGTAATGAAAGGAGCGATCTCAAAAGACCGCTTCTTTTCTTATCAGATTTACTGATTTTCTGCGATCACTTCTGCTGCTTTTTCTTCTGCTTTTATCAGAGTTTTTTCTGCATCTGCTCCATTGACATAAGCTTCCTCAAATATAGCTTTAGTTGCATCCATAAGTCCCGGATACAGGCCGTCTTTTGCACAGTCATCACCAAGAGCCCAGCCGGTGGAACGAACCTCAAGAATGTGTTTTACATCTGTCGGAACATTGGACTCCAGCATCATATCATCCAAACCTGTTACAGATGGAACGGAGGTTCCAACACCGGTAATTCTGGTTTCCTGTCCTTTGGTTCCGCAGTAGAAGCTTACAAACTCCATTGCTTCTTTGACATGTTCCGATTTCGCATTTACAGAAAGATATCCGCAGCAAACCTGTGCGGGTTTATACTGAGAGCCGTCCTTGGTCGGATACGGGATGTAATCGAAGTCTATTCCTTCTTCATAGAAGGTTTTGGTCAGCCAGCGGCCTGCTGCAATGAAACCGGTCTGGCCGGACATGAACATGGCATCCTCACCCTGACCATCCGGAAGGGTTCCGCCGTATACGAATCTGCCGTCATTGATACGGTCGCATACATACTGAAAAGCTTCTTTTGCTTTGTCATCAAATTTATACTCATCACCCTGCCATATAGTTCCATCATTTGCGAATACCCAGTTGTAAAGACGGATGTTATCGCCGGACTGGATCATTCCGCTCTTTCCATTCTCTTTCAGGGTATCACAGATCTTATCGAAATTATCCCAGGTCCACTCGCCTTTTTCAAACAGAGACTGGGGATCCTCAAGGCCCAGATCTGCCATCATTTTCGGAGAATAATAAAGGACTACCGGGTTACAATCTACAGACAGGCCATAAACGCCTTCATCATTTCTTGCAGCGCCCCATACGCCCTCACCGAAATCATCTTCTTTTACATAAGAATCATCGGTAGCAAGGAAATCCTTCATATTTGCGATGGTTCCGTTTTTCACCAGCTGGCTCATAACGGTATCCTCTACAAAAATAACATCTGCCGCGGTTCCGCCTGCCAGCTGTGTGATCAACTGCTGGCTGTATCCGTCACTCGGGGAGGCCTCAAACGTTACATGAACCTTATCCTGTGCCTCATTGAATGCATCAACTGCCTGCTGATAAACCTTAATCTCATCTGCATTTCCTCTGGAGGTATAAGTGATCTCCACCTTATCCTCGTCTGCTTTTGCGGTTACCACATTTGTTCCCAACAGTGTGGTAAATGCCATCACGCCTGCCATTCCAAGAACCAGTTCCTTTTTCATGTTTCTGTTTCTCCTTTCATTTACTAAACAATGTTTTCGTTTCAGAAGATATTACTTTTTATTTTTAGTAAAATATCTCCTTGCTGATGAGCCTAATATAGCACTTATGTCCAGTGATGTCAACATTTTTTTTCATTTTTCCGTTATTTTTACCACTAAGTTTTTTATTATTTTTGTTTTTCTTATATTTTTTAGTAAAACGATTGTTTTTTTTACTTCTTTGTGCTATGGTAAATAATAGAATAATTTAGGAGGTTTTACTAATGAATATACCACAAGTAAACTTTTCTTTTCGTAAACTCAGGCAAACTGCTCTTTCCTCTGAAGAAAAAAACGGTCTTCTTACTTTAAACTATACGTTATGCCCGGATGAGACTGCGGAAGATTCTTTTCCGGAACGCTTCCAGCTTTCCACTTCTGCCCTTCCTTATATCCGCCTTCGTATGAGCTTTCCTTCTCTTGGAATCATCGGTACCTGGATGGCTGATTCCGGTTTTTCCAAAAATCTCCGGGCTGACTGGTTTCCCGGCCACCAGATCAATCTGAGCCATTCTGCTCCTGTCGTCTGCTTTTTCGATGGAAATGACCAGAACTGCCTGACTCTGGCGCTTGGTGAAACAACCCGTGACGTTCTTCTTTTTCCCGGTATCCACGAAGAAAACGGTGAAATGCTTCTGGAAGCCGCTATTTTCCTCTCCGAGCCGCTTCCGGAGAAATATCAGCTTTCCATCCGGTTGGATACCCGTGTGCTTCCTTTCTATGAATCATTGAAAGAAGTTTCCGACTGGTGGGACAGTGTATCTTCTGACGCTCCCATGAAGGTTCCGGCAGAAGCACGGATTCCCATGTACTCCACCTGGTATTCCTATCACCAGGATATTTCCGACGAGGCTCTTTCCAGAGAGTACGGTCTGGCAGAAGCTCTTGGTATGAAAGCTGTAATCATCGATGACGGCTGGCAGACCTCTGACAATAACAGAGGCTACGGTTACTGTGGTGACTGGGAAAATACACCGGATAAATTTCCGGATTTTGCCGCCCATGTGGAAAAGATTCATTCCTACCATATGAAATGTCTGCTCTGGTACAGTGTTCCTTTTATCGGCCGCTATTCCCGTATCTGGAACCGTTTTTCAGGAAAGCTTCTTCATTATGATGAGGAGCTGCACTGCGGCACCCTGGATCCCAGGTATCCGGAGGTACGGGAATATCTGGTTTCTGTTTTTGAAAAAGGTATGAAGGACTGGAATCTGGATGGTTTTAAACTGGATTTTATCGATTCCTTTCGCTCTTATCCGGATACTCCCGCCTATTCCAGTGCTATGGATTATTCCGAGATTCAGGATGCCGTCTATGCCCTGATGATGGAAGTTTCCAGAAGACTGCAGAAACAGAATCCTTCTCTTCTCATTGAATTCCGCCAAAATTATATTGGTCCTCAGATGCGCCGGTTCGGTAATATTTTCCGTGTGGAAGACTGCCCTTTATCAGGCATCAATAACCGTGTCGGAATCACCGATCTGAAACTCATCAGTGGAAGCACTGCCGTTCACTCTGATATGCTCATGTGGCATAAAGACGAGAGCCCGGAGGATGTGGCAATCCAGCTGATTAACAACCTCTTTGCTACACTTCAGATTTCTGTCCGTCTGAATGAACAAACCGAAAAACAGAAAAAGGTTCTGAGTCATTATCTGAACTTTTCAGCCAATTACCGGAACACTCTCCAGTGTGGAACTTTTCGGGCCCATGCTCCATTGGCGCTTTATCCCCTCCTGGAGGCTTCTGATGAGCAGGTGCGGATCTGTGCTTCTTACAAGAAAGATCAGATCATCCCCTGTCCGGAGGCTGCTTCCCACAAAGAAAACATTTTCCTCAACGGAACAAAAGCTCCTGAACTTACGCTTCGCCTTAACGCCCCTGGTCTTTTCCATATCCGGAGTCTGAACTGTTTTGGCGAAATCACAGGAGAAACCGAAGAAGTCCTTACCACCGGCCTTCACACCTTCCATGCCGCACCGGGCGGTTCTCTTTTCATTTTCCCGGTCAAATAAGCATCGGGTAGGAGGTAAATAATTATTCTATTTACCATCCTCCCAGTCGAGTAAGTAAGAGGATTTTCACCTCAAACTTCTCACGGAACCGTACGTGAAAGTCTCCTTTCATACGGCTCTTATCATTCAACAATACGAATATAAATTGCTCCAATGAGCAAACAGTTTTGGCTCTCGCTGTCTTACAGTGCGGAGCCATTTTTCAGCTCTTCGATCACCAAACGGACAGCATCAATTCCATTTCGGCTCAGAGATGCCAGTCCCTGCATATTGTAATTCCAGTCCTCTGGCAGACTTAAGTCCTTTTGCCTTTAATGACAAATCTTTATTCTTGAAATGATAGTTACTCATTACAGTAAAATTCTTGTTTCGTTCTACACGAAAAAACTGTGCCATTCTATCCCACTTCCTTTCCAGACAGAAAAAGACGCAAGCCACATTTTTATGACTCACGCCTTTCTCTGCATAACTTATTTTCTATTCTTCTGTTTCTAATTCTAATCTCTGTAAAATATCCCTTACAATGCCTGCATCTTCAATCAGATTAATTCCAAAACATTTTTTACCTGCATCCTTTAAAGACGCACCCACATGATATGCTTTCGTTTTATCAAGAATTAAAAAATGATCATGAAATGCTCTTGTGTACTTCACATCCAGTTTAGGATACTGTGCATTAAAGTTATCTACATCTGTTTGAGATAATTTTGTCCGTTGCAGTGTATAAACTGTCACCGCCACATTTTCTTTCTTCTTTGACAAAATATTTAATGTTCCTACATCCACATATCCATCTACCAGAACAATTTCCGTCTCTGCTTTCTGAATCAGTCCTATCAATAAGCTGAATGCATCATATATCTGACCATCAAAAAATATCTTTTGATTAGACTCCTCATGATCTGATATGTACTCAAAAATCTGCTCCAGCTTTTCATCTATCTTTTTCTGATATTCCAGTTGTTTTAACTCAACGTTACTAATCCTTTCAAACAAAAGTGCATTGTTGGCTATAAACTGTCGCATTTCTACAAATGCACGCATAATACCTATACTTACATTAATTGCCACCTCGCTATGCAATACACTGGCCAGCATGGATATTCCCTGCTCTGTAAATACATACGGCAATGTACGTCTGCCGCCTCGTCCATCCTTTTTTTCTGGCTCTTGTATTTTTGAGGTGCCAGATTGGCACCTCAAAGATTCTGCTTCTTCTGTTGTAAGCTGAAAACAAAAATCTTCTGGAAATCGTTTTATATTTCTTTTTACTGCACGATTTAAAGCTTTTGTTTCTACCTGATAAAGCATTGCCAGATCACTATCCACCATAACTTGTTTGTTTCTTATCACATAAATCAATTCCTTTAGAATAATCTCTTCCGCAATCGCTCTGTGCTGGTTAACTGCTCTTACCCATTCCATCTGATTTTCTTTATCCGGCAATGGTTCCTTTTCTTCTAACTGCTTCAGAATTACCTCTTCCCGTTCTCTGGCTGCCTTATCTACTTCCAGAAGATGTTCTCCAATGGTGTCCTCCAGAAGCATGACCTGATACAGATTCCTCATTCCCTTTTTTCATTTTACGATACTGAAATTCAGTTCCTACAACTTTATGCATTGCTCAGTCTACAATCCCCAATAACCAGTCTCTGGCATTAATACGTCGAATTCCCTCATATTGTTCTTCTGGTTCTTCATCCATTGTTAAGATAATCTTTGGATAATGATCTCTTATCGCCTGTAATGGTCTTAATTCTCTCAAAAGTGTATTTTCATCTCGTACAGTCAGTGCCACCTGGAAATATACTGTTCCCTTTTTATTCTGTGCCACAAAATCCACTTCATATGAATTGATTTTTCCAACATACACATCATATCCTCGACGTAACAATTCCAGATAGACTATATTTTCCAGAACATGTCCTGCATCTGCCTGCCTCGACCCTAAAAGCATATACCTCATTCCAATATCAACTATATAATATTTTTCAAGAGTTTTTAAATATTGTTTTCCCTTTATATTATAACGTTTTGCCTGATATATAATATAACTCTCGCTAAAAGCCTCTAGATATTTTTCCACCGTTTTTGTATCAATTTTTCGCCCTTCTGAGGTCATCGTATCTGCAATTTTTTTTGATGACAATGGATTTCCTATATTATCAAACACAAATCTTAAGACACTCTTAAGCATCATAGTATCTGTGATTTTTTTCCTGTTTATAATATCCTTTACAACAATCGTATTATAGATTCCTTCCAGATAATCTCTGATCTCATCTGGCTGATTTTTTAATTCCAGTGTAAACGGAAATGAACTATTCTGCAAATACTCAGCATATTTGATTCCTCTGTCATTCATACTGCCAGTGCTCTCCATATATTCCTTAAAAGACAACGGCAACATTTCAATCTGAATATATCTTCCTGAAATCATAGTTGCAATCTCACTGGACAACATATATGCATTGGAACCAGTCACATAAATATCTATGTTTTTTTTAATATAAAGACTGTCCAGCACTTTCGGAAAATCTGTTACATTCTGAATTTCATCAAGGAAAATATATGTCATTTTTCCATCAATCAGACGTTCCTTTAAATATTTATATAATTTTCTGTAATCTGTCAGTTCTTCATAATCAAGATCTTCAAAATTAATAGAAATAATCTGTTCTTCCTCAATCCCATGCTCTTTTAAATAATTGCGATAAATTTCCAGAAGCATAGATTTTCCACAACGTCGTACACCTGTAACAATTTTAATCAACTGCTTATCTTTCCAGGCTATCAGTTTTTCTAAATATTCTTTTCTTTCTATAATCATAATAATGCTCCCTTCTTTTTTACTAATTATATTCCAAAAACGATATAAAAATCAATAGTTTTTTGGATTACAATCCAAAAAACTATTGATTTTTATATTTTTGTAGGAACAAAAGTTTTGCATTTAAACATAAATCAACTCCACCCTCTATCTTTCATCCCCAAACGTTTGTCCAAATTTCTATTCCATTACAGTGTTTTTATGATACGCTTGTTTTATGCAACATATTACTACTATGTATTTATCAGGGAGGGTTTTACTATGCAGATTAAATTACAATCTGACAATTATCATGTACTTTTAAACACACTTGGTGCCGAATTAAATTCCTTTTCCAATCCATCCGGGAATGAATACGTATGGAATTCTGATCCCGCTTACTGGCTTCGATCTTCTCCGCTTCTTTTTCCGACCGTGGGAAATGTCCGCAACGGAGAAACTGTTATCAAGGATCATATATACCAGATGCCCAAACATGGTTTTTGTAAAGAATCTGAATTTGAAGTAACAGAACAGACTGAAAATTCCGTCACTTTTTTACTTAAAGCAAATGAAGAAACATTAAAACATTATCCTTATGATTTTGAACTTTACCTGTCATATCATCTGAATGGCAGTACTCTGTCTATGGACTATAGAGTAATAAACAAAGATTCCGACATTATGTATTATCATATTGGTGCACATCCCGGTTTCATGTGTCCGGTCAATAATGGAGAAAATATTGAAAATTGTATTTTAAGATTTGAAAAAGAAGAGAATTTTATTTCTTATGAATATGATATAAAGAATCTAGAATTTAATTTCAATCACAAAGTATCCCAGAAAGCAGAAGGTAACACACTTCCTCTCACAATTTCCATGTTTGATCAGGATGCTGTTTTCTTTGAACACACGAATTCACACTATGTTTCTTTCGTAAATGCAATTACAGGAAAAGGTGTTTCCGTATATTATCCTGATTTTGAATCCCTTGCAATTTGGACACCGGCCGGAGGAAAGGCTCCGTTTCTCTGTCTGGAGCCATGGAACGGTTCCGGCATTTTTCACCAGGATGATGATATTTTTGCGCATAAACATGGAATCCTCACGCTGGAATCCGGAAAAGAAAAAGCATATCATCTTGAGATTTCTCTGATAGAATAATCTTTTATTTTTCAGTTTTCAGATTCCACATGACCTGTATTGCACCATCCATCACATGGAATTTCTTAAAATAGGCTTCCTCCTTTGGGATCCACATATTCTGAAATTGTTTTGCCTTTTCCGGGCCATTGCGCTTTTTTATATTTTCCATCTGATCTTTGGGAGAAATATTTAAAAATACACGAAGTTGATAAGGGTTCTTAAAGTATGGATGCATACTGTAGGAACCCTCTATAATATTGAGTTTTTTATAAGGAACAGGATATCCCTCCAGCAGATTCCATTTCCGGCAGCTGAACGGCTGATAAAAAACTGTCTGCTTCTGAAAGATCGGTCTTAATACCGTCTCCTCAAACCGCTCATAATCCACATTTCCTCCTGTTTCTTTCAGACGCTGCGGCGTACGCTGTTCCATGCGCAGAAAAAAGTCATCCATTCTGAACAGATTACAGTCGAATACCTGCTCCAGATATTCTCCCAATGTAGTTTTTCCACTTCCACACCTGCCATCAATTGCAACGATCAGAGGCTCATCCAATCCTTCCTTCTCTTTCTGCAATTGTCTGATTGCCTGAACTACCGGTTCAAATCTTTCTTTGCAGCGTGCCTTTAATTCCATTCTACTGTTCCTTCCATATTATATAAACGTTCTACCAGGGCCGGGATCAGAACAAGCTGGATCAGAATTCCCGGCAATGCATTTATAAATCCTCCCATCAGAAACAGTTCCCAGGTAAAGATTCCTCCTGTAAATGCATATACTGCTGCTGAAACCAGTCCCCATACGATCCGTCCACACAGCATTGCTGCTATGAGTGAAATATACAGGGATTTTATATCTTTTTTCATTTTTTCTGATAAAATTCCTGCCACCAGCCCATAAGTGGCAAGTTCAAACGCCATACAGAAGGCATTCGGAAAAATTGCCGGCATTCCGAATAACACTCCTCTTAAAAGAGGTGTAATAATCCCAATAAGCAAGCCATATGGCCATCCGCAGATATATCCACATAATAACACCGGTATGTGCATCGGGCAAAGCATTTTCCCTACTGTCGGTATCTGCATTGTGATAAATGGAAGGATCAGTCCGATTGCAAGAAACAATGCTGCTAAAATTCTTTTTCTTAAAGCTGTATTTTCTTTCATATCCCAAATTCTCTCTTTCAGTATAAAAATGCCAGTGATATAACAAAACACCCCTGTCAGAAACACAAAACAGCTCTGGACAGGGATGCTTATATTATAAATACCTACTATAGCAAACCTCTTAATTAATACATTTGAGACAATTCAGCAGGATTTCACGCTCTGATGATCTGAATCAATATGCATTATTTACGAGGATTGCTATAATCAAATCTGTAAATGTAGCAGGATTCCGTCTGTGCGATCAGTTCAC
>ENA-OPDD01002202-OPDD01002202.1-human-gut-metagenome-genome-assembly--contig:-NODE-2202-length-12260-cov-2.412618_pt1 | contig 12260 bp, 10 predicted proteins | sample MGYA00241574_ERZ501499 | MGnify/ENA primary metagenome ERZ501499 (study PRJEB25962, sample SAMEA2042576) | human gut metagenome | biome: human gut; feature: human-associated habitat; material: faeces...
CGGGGCGATGTTGTGTTACAGTAGTGCCTTGTAGTTTTCACGACTTGCGAACAGCATTCGCTTGGATTCAAAGCCGGCTTGCTGGCCCGGCAGTTCTCAAAGTCCGTGCCCCCTAGGCGTAGGCGGTTTATCCGTCGAGGCCCATCCCCCGGGGAAGCCGGCGGGATGAACCTTTATGTTCCAGCTATGATTGAGATACTGCTTATTTCCGTATCCGTCGCCATGGACGCTTTCGCCGTCTCGATCGGAAAGGGGTTGACCGTCACGCGCGTGCGGCCGGTCGACGTCATCAAGACCGCATTGTGGTTCGGCGGCTTCCAGGCATTGTTCCCGCTTCTGGGCTTTTTCGCGGCCAACACGTTCAGCAAATACGTCACCGCGGTTGATCATTGGATCATTTTCGCGCTGCTCGCGTTCATCGGCGGCAACATGATCCGCGAGGCGTTCGGCGAGGAAGAGGAGAACAGCCGGGAGACGGCCCAGTTCGACTGGCGCCATATGCTGCCGCTCGCGGTGGCGTGTAGCATCGATGCGTTCGCCGTCGGCGTGAGCTTCGCATTCATGCAGGTCAACATCTGGTTTTCGGTGATCGTCATCGGCGTGGTGACCGGCGCGTTCTCCGCTGCCGGCCTGTATATCGGCCGCGTGTTTGGCGCACGCTGGCAGAAGCCGGCGCAGATCGCCGGCGGTGCCGTGCTCGTGCTCATCGGTCTTAAGGTGCTGCTTGAGCACCTTGGCTTCATAGCATGGTAACGCAACGAGACTGAAAATATGCGGCTGTCAGCGTCCGTGTTCGGGACTTTCCGTGTTTGGATATTGCCGGGACGATGAGGCCATCGTCTTGCCGGTGCGGATTTCGTCGTAGCGCCCAAGGGGACATGTCTTCCCCGCGTGTGCGTCATTGCGCGCAGCCGAGGTCCTCGACCCAGGCTCCTCCATGCGAGCCGGTCGCCGGAGGGCGGGCCGTGGCGACCGTCTCGATCAGGCCGCTCATGATGGCGACCCTTCGCCGACGAACTCCACCGACCGAAAGAAAGAAGCGCGTTGGCTGAATGACGGGTACGGACTCCCTATTGCCCTGCTTGGTTCTTGACGAAAACAAAGCCCAACAGGCGCACACCCTCTTCATACCCACATGCGGGAAAGCCCCGGCAACGATGCCGAATCCCGACTCCCCGCATCGCATACTGGCGAAGACCAATATTCCCCGCCGAAGAAAACCGTCAAATATCAGAAGATCAGCTGCATGACGAATGACGCGGCGAACACGAGCAGACCGCTGAGCATCACCGGCAGCAGCCCGATACCCAGCCACGGTGCCGGAGCGGCCGGATCCGGATCCGCCTCGCGGCTCCACGACACCGAGCATACGGCGAACAGCACCGCCACTACCACGAACGCCGCGGCCACGATGATGAATCTCGTCAGCAGCCCGTTATCCGGCGACGCGGAGCCCATGTCGATGAGATCGGGCACAAAACACCATCCCGCGGCGCTGACGGAGACCACGGCCCCCGTCATGCAGTGCGACAGCGCGCGAATCAGGTGGCTGCGCTCCGCGCGCACCATCTGCCGGCCGAACGCGATGATCGTCGCCGCGATCAGCAGTATCGCGAAGCACGCCGCCCAACGCACCAGCTGATACATCACCAGACGTCCATCATCCGCAAGACGCCCGCCCTCGTACGCGGGGTAAAACAGCTGGCTGGCCAACGACGTCCGCGCGCACAGAATCGACAGCACGCCCGCAACCGCGCCGATCAGGCGGTCGGCAATGCCGGCACGGAACGGCCACCCAACCTGGAATAGCACGAGCAGCACCACGGCGAGCGCGATCGCAACCCCTTGCGCCACACCGCCCTGGTTCCCGAACGTGAACTCCAGCACGCCCGTCACGCCGAATAGCACCACGTATGCCACCGCCTGAACCGCAAGTACGCGGCCAATCGAGCTTCCGGTACGCTGTTCGCCGTCGCCCATCGTCATCACACTCCACAAATCGCAATCCGCGGCAGCCTCGCGACCGCCATTCCACTAACTCTAGCCTAGCGTCGGCTGTCCACATTATGCGCCTACAATATGACCACTAACCATATGGGTACTACGGTTATCCATATTCAGGAAAGGGGAAGCGGTTGACTGATTTGACGCTGATGACATTCGCGGACGACCCTGCCACCGTGCTTCCCTCACTTGCACTGCTGTCCCACCGCGTGCGCGTGCTGCCGATGGACGCCGCAAGCCTGGTGAAGATGCCGGAGAACACCGTGCTCTTCCTCGACGCCCGGGATGACCTCGCCACGGCGAAGACGCTGTGCCGGCTGATTCACGCTTCCGGCCTGGCCACGCCGATCGTGCTGATCCTCACCGAGGGCGGGTTCACCGTCGTCAACTCGCAGTGGGGCATCGCCGATGTGGTGGTGGCCTCCGCTTCACCCGCCGAGGTGGAGGGGCGCCTGCGACTGGTGTCGGAACGCGGCAATGCGCCGATCACAGGCGCCAGCACCACGGACGATTCGGAGCGCACCGAGGATGGCCAGATCCGTTCCGGCGATCTCGTGGTGGATACCAACGGCTACACGGCATCGCTGCACGGCAGGCCCATCGATCTGGCGTACAAGGAATTCGAACTGCTGAAGTATCTGGTGCAGCATCCCGGCCGTGTGTTCACGCGCGCGCAGCTCCTGCAGGAGGTGTGGGGATACGACTATTACGGCGGCACCCGCACTGTGGACGTGCATATCCGTCGTCTGCGCGCCAAGCTGGGCGGCGAGTACGAGCATCTCATCGGCACCGTGCGCAACGTCGGCTATCGTTTCGATCCGCCGGAAGAGGATGAGCATGAGGCCGCGGCCAAGGATGCGGCTCACGGCGAGTCCGGCGAAAGCTGACTTTTTCTTGCGATCATTCCGTTGATGTTCGACGGGTTTCGTTTGTTTTCGTTGGCCTTTCGCTGATTTTCTGTTGTTTTTTGCTGATTTTCTGTCGTTTTTTCGATGGATTTTCGCTGTTTTTGCCGATTGCGACGTTTCCGCAGGTTTCCCGCGTTCGTCCGCATGCGAGGGGTAGGCTGGGAGGCATGCCTCGGGAATCGAAGAAGGCGCGGATCGCGCGCATGCATCAGGAATACGAGCAGTTGTGCGTGGAGATTCCCGATCCGAAATGCGCGTTGAACTTCAATTCTCCTTTCGAACTGCTGGTGGCTACGGTGTTGAGCGCGCAGACCACCGACAAGCGCGTGAACATGGTCACGCCGGAACTGTTCGGCGAATATCCCGGTCCGGCGGAGCTTGCCGCCGCGAATCCCGAGCACGTCGAGGACATCATCCGCACCATCGGCTTCTTCCGTACGAAAGCGCGCAACATCATCGGGCTGTCGCATGAGTTGTGCGTGCGATTCGGGGGCGAGGTGCCGGCCGATATGGCTTCGCTGGTCAGCCTGCCGGGCGTGGGCCGCAAAACCGCGAACGTGGTGTTGGGCAACGCGTTCGGCGTGCCCGGTTTTCCTGTGGACACGCATGTGATTCGTGTGACTGGGCGATTGCGGTGGCGGTCCGACTGGGCGAGCCCCTCCCCTGACCCGGTGGCCATCGAACGTGAGGTCACCGCCTGCTTCCCTCCCGAAGAATGGACCGATCTGTCTCACCGTTTGATATTGCATGGCCGTGCCATCTGCCATGCGCGAAAACCGGATTGCGCCGACTGCCCCCTCAACGACACGTGTCCGGGCGCGTTCGCCGCGTGATTCCGACGCATGCCAGCCGCCACGCCGGCACTCCGTCGAATCGCACCCGGCCATCGGGCGTGTAGCACGCGTCAACTAGACTCGGGTGCATGGATAAAAACGGGCGGAAACGTAATCTGAAAGCCGAGGCGACGCGCTGGCTGATCTTCTTCGGCGTCGCGATCGTGCTCAGTGTGCTGCTGTGGCTGGGACTGTCGCTGACAGGCCGCAAGAATCCCATCACATCCTTCGGCACGCTCGTCTCCGACTCGTCGGTGACCGTCGGCATCGAAGGCAATGCGCCGAAATCGCTTGACATCCGCACCGAACAAGGCACCGCCGTGGAGCAAGCGCTGCTCGGCAACGTATACGAAACGCTGGTGTCACGCAGCGAAACCAACAAACTGCAGCCGGGAATCGCCAGCTCCTGGCAGGCTTCCGACGACGGTCTCACGTACACGTTCACGTTGAACGGCGGCATGACGTTCGCCAATGGGCACAAACTCGACTCGTCCGACGTGGTCTGGTCGCTGCAGAACGCCGTCAACAACCATTACGTGGGAGCCGACCAGCTTGGTGATCTGAAGGAAATCACCAATCCCAATGCGAATACGGTGGTCATCACGCTCGTCAAGCCGAATCCGCGGCTGTTGCGCGCGCTGGCCGGCCGTGCAGGCATCGTGTACGACGCGGAAAGCAAAACCAACTATGCGAAATCGGCGGTCGGATCGGGACCATTCACCGTGTCAACCGCGGACCAATCGCAAATCGTGCTGCAACGCAACGACTCGTATTGGGGCAAAAAAGCCGCATCATCGCAAGTGACGCTCTACTACTACGCCAACGAGGAATCCATGGCCGATGCCATGAAAGCCGGCAAAATCAGCATGGCGCTGCCGCTGAGCGCTTCAACCGCCTCGGAACTGGGCAAAACCAACGGTATTACCGCGGACAGCGGCATCAGCTTCGACAAGGTGATGCTCGCGTTCAACAACGACAACAACAGCCCCTTCTCCGACGAGCAGATCCGCAAGATGACGCGATACGCCATCGATGCGAAGACCATCGCCAAGAACGCGCCCGACGCGTACGCGCCGCTAGGAGGGCCGATCAGCCCGCTGGAAGACGGGTATGAGGACCTGAGCGGACTGTACCTCTACAACCTCGAACAGGGGCAACGGATGCGCACGTATTTCGGAGTGAACTACATCGCGCCAATCGACATTCTGGTGCCGAAGGAATACGAAAGCATCGGCAACGACGTGAAAACCGCCATCGAAAACCTCAATATCAACACCAATCTGGAAGTGCTCGATTCCGCCGCGGACGTGACGGAACGCATGAACGCCGGCACCTATAACATCGCGCTGACCACCATGAGCGACGAAGGTGACGCAAGCGTCTTCGACAACGGCCAGTCCGTGTTCCATTTCGAGAACGGCGACGCGCAGCAGGCTTACGCCAATGCCATGGCCGCGACCAACGACAACGATTATCAGGCCCGCATGCGCGATTACGCGCGCGCCGTCAGCGAGAACGCGGCCAGCGACTGGCTGTACACGCGCAAGAACTTCCTTGCCGTTTCCGATGGGCTGCAGGGGTATCCGAAGAATCTGACCGACCGTCTGCTGCCGTTGAACAGATTGACGCTGCACTGATTTTTCCACGGTTTTTTATGTGGATTTTCCGCGATTTGCCTGCGATTCCGGCATTCGGTTCGATAGGCGCTGATACGACGGCAGTTGTCACATTCGCTTTCTAGACTAGCGACTATGACTGAAAGCCAAGATAACACCATCAACGCGAACCTCACGCCGCTGCCCGACAAGGTCGGCGTGGACGGTCTCGAAGACAAGTGGCGCGGAGTCTGGGACGAGAGCGGAGTCTACAAGTTCCAGGGCACCCGCGACCGCAAGGCCGTCTATTCCATCGACACCCCGCCGCCCACCGTATCCGGCCATCTGCATGTCGGCCACGTGTTCAGCTACACGCACACCGACGTGATCGCGCGATTCAAGCGCATGCAAGGCTATGACGTGTTCTATCCGATGGGCTGGGACGACAACGGCCTGCCGACCGAACGCCGTGTGCAGAACTATTACGGCGTGCGCGTGGATACGTCCCTGAAGTACGATCCGAATTTCGTGCCGCCGTTCGAGGGTACGGACGGCAAGAAGATCGACGCCAAGGATCAGGTGCCGGTCTCGCGCAAGAACTTCATCGAGCTGTGCGAGAAGCTCACCGCCCAGGACGAGAAGCAGTTCGAGGCGCTGTGGCGCTCCCTCGGCCTGTCCATCGACTGGTCGCAGACCTACCACACCATCGGCGAGCATCCGCAGCGCGTGGCCCAGAAGGCGTTCCTGCGCAACCTGGCCCGCGGCGAAGCGTATCAGAAGGACGCTCCGGGTCTGTGGGACGTGACGTTCCAGACCGCAGTGGCCCAGGCCGAACTGGAATCGCGCGAATATCCGGGCTTCTACCACAAGGTGGCGTTCCGTTTCGAAGACGGCACCCCGATCTATATCGAGACCACCCGTCCGGAACTGCTGGCCGCCTGCGGCGCGCTGATCGCGCACCCGGACGACGAGCGTTACAAGCAGTATTTCGGCCAGTACGTCTACTCCCCGCTGTTCCACGTGAAGGTGCCGATTCTGGCGCATAAGGCGGCGGAAATGGACAAGGGCGCCGGCATCGCGATGTGCTGCACCTTCGGTGACGTGACCGATGTCGAATGGTGGCGCGACCTGAAGCTGCCGACCCGCCCGATCATCCAGCGCAACGGCCGCATCGTCATGGACACCCCGGATTGGATCGAATCCGAGGAAGGCAAGCGTATCTTCCAGGAGACCGCGGGCAAGACCACGTTCTCCGCACGTAAGGTCATCGTCGACGAGCTGCGCGCTGCCGGCGATCTGGACGGCGAGCCGACCCCGACCAAGCGTATGACGAACTTCTACGAGAAGGGCGACAAGCCGCTGGAGATCGTCACCTCCCGTCAGTGGTACCTGAAGAACGGCGGCACCGACGAGAAGCTGAACGCCGAGCTCATCGCACGCGGCAAGGAACTGAACTTCCACCCGGACTTCATGCGCGTGCGTTACGAGAATTGGGTGCACGGCCTGAATGGCGATTGGCTGATCTCCCGTCAGCGCTTCTTCGGCGTTCCGTTCCCGCTGTGGTACCCGGTCAAGGCTTCCGGCGAGCCGGATTACGATCATCCGATCACTCCGAGCGAGGACCGTCTGCCGATCGACCCGACCGACGATGTGCCGGAAGGCTACACCGAGGACCAGCGTGACGTGCCGGGCGGCTTCACCGCCGAGCCGGACATCATGGACACCTGGGCCACCTCGTCGCTCACCCCGCAGATCGTGACCCGCTGGGAGGAGCCGGGCGAAGAGAACCAGGCCATTTTCAATGCCACCTTCCCGATGGATCTGCGTCCGCAGGGTCAGGACATCATTCGTACCTGGCTGTTCTCCACCATGGATCGCGCGCATCTCGAGAACAAGTGCCTGCCGTGGTCCAACACCACGCTGTCGGGCTGGATCCTCGATCCGGACCACAAGAAGATGTCGAAGTCCAAGGGCAACGTGGTCGTGCCGGACAAGCCGATCAAGCAGTTCGGCGCCGACGCGGTGCGTTACTGGGCCGCGGCCGCACGTCTGGGCCTGGATGCCACGTACGACGAGGGCCAGATGAAGATCGGCCGTCGTCTTGCCATCAAGCTGCTCAACGCCACCAAGTTCGCGCTGGCCATCGGCCGTGAGGACGAGAACCATCACGTGGGCGCTCCGGCAGTCGCCGCATGGAACCCGGCCGACGTGACCGAGCCGCTCGACCGCGCCGTGATGGCGAAGCTGGCGCTGGTGATCCGCCAGGCCACCGACGCGCTGAACGCCTACGAGCATTCCAAGGCGCTGGAAGTCATCGAGAGCTTCTTCTGGCAGTTCTGCGACGACTACATCGAACTGGTCAAGAACCGCGCGTACGGCACTGCCGACGCGCACGGCAAGGTGCCGAGCGACGCGGCCGTGAAGTCCGCGCGCACGACGCTGGGCCTAGGCCTGGACGCCTTCGCGCGCCTGCTGGCCCCGTACCTGCCGTATGCCACCGAAGAGGTGTGGAGCTGGATGCATGAGGGCGAAGGCTCCGTGCACCGCGCAGCATGGCCTGTGGCCGACGTGTACGCGGCCGCCGCCGGCGACGCATCCGCCGATCTGCTTGCTCATGCCGGTGAGGCTCTGGCCGCGCTGCGTGGCATCAAGTCGAAGGCCAAGGTTTCGATGAAGACCCCGATCTTGTCTGTGACGCTTGCCGTTGCCGACGATGTGCGCGGGTCCATCGAGGCCGCGCTGGGCGATATCGCCGAAGCTGGTCGCGTGACCGGACCGATCGCCTTCACCGCACCGGCTGCCGCCGAGGGTGAGAACGAGGCCGCCGATGTGACGGTCGCCGAAAGCGAGCTAGGCGAACCGCCGGCCAAGAAACCGAAGAAGTGAGTCTCTGAGGTGAGCCGCCAGCGGCTTTTGTAGCGCAGCCGCTCACTTCACCCACATACGAGGGGCCTTTCCTTTGCATGAAGGAGAGGCCCCTTGTATATCCCGTCACTGTCTGCAACCAACCGTGCCCCCTTTTGCTCATATTCAGTCAAAATCGCGGGAAAAAATGCTTTCGTGAGCGAAAAGGGGTATAAATCGCAGGCAAAACGGTCGAAATCATATCCCCTTTTGCTCACGTCCGTGCAGAATTGCCCTAAATCGCAAGACGTGCGCGCATAGAACCGTCCTTATCCCGTTCTCGGCTGTTCTCAGCGTACATTCCTGCCCCTGCGCACAAACCCGTACGCGAAAAATGGTTTTTATGGGCGTAATCTCAACGAATGCACAAGCGGAGGCGGAAATCGCAATCAAAAACCCCGAAACGTACCACGTAAGCGACGGAGCACTATCGGATTTAGCGCATCGCACAAACCGCGTGCTCTACAGCACCGGAACGGACAGGAGGTACTGCGGGCCAGCGGACGAATTTCCGGAACCGTTCCCACCCAATCCAGCCTGCAGCGCATCGTCGAAAACTTCCGCAGCGGCGGCCAATTCGACCGTCTCGTCAATCAAATCGCCATTATCCGGCGTGAAACCGGTTTTCGCCAAGCCATAGCCGGTAATTGGTAGCGAGCTGGCGGACGAATCCGCCGAACCGTCGGACGAATCGCCACCGCTGTTCTTCGAAGAGCCGTCCACTCCCCCGACTTTCGCCACATTCTTCGACGTGGTGTCCGCTGCGGCGCCGAACGACGGGCGTAGTCCGCCCGCGTAGCTCATCACATCATCCATGCTGATGGCGTTCTTGTCATCGACCAAGCTGGTCGAATCGGCGGTGTTGTTCTTCGCCTGCGCGCGTTCGGCCTTGCGTTGCGCACGGGACCGCTGTTTCTCGGCTTTCGCGCACAACGATTGGCTGGCGGAGGCGGAACGCAACGTGTCCAGCACAGAAGCGTCATCGGCAGCGCCCGATTCGGACGTGTCGTCATCCGAATCCAGCTGGTCGGCGAATCGCAGCACGATCTGGTGGAATGCGCTGGCCTGTCCGGTGTGCTCGCTGGCGTCCGCCAACGCGGTCATCGCCGCGGACACCTTGTCGGACGCGGTTTTGAGCTTCTCATTGTCTTTGATGCCGGCACGCACGTCGGCGATCGCCTGGGTTTCGTAGCTGCCAGCCGTGCCTGCGGTGGCGCCCAGTTCCTTAAGCCGAGCCGTGTATGCGTCGGTGAAATCCATCGAATACGGGATCATGGCCGCGGACAGCTGCGATTGGCCGGCACTGTAGTCTTTGGAGCCGCGCTGTTGTTCCTCGCCGGCGCGCTTGGTGAGCTCGTTCACCAAGCCGGATGTGCCGCGCTGTTCGATGGTGCGAATCACCTCGTCGACGGCGTCGGCCGCGCCGATATGCCGGTATGCGGCGCTCACGTCGTTGACGGCGTTGGCCAGGTCTGCCACGGATTTAGCTACGGAGGTATCGCCGTTCAGTTCGGACGCGGTGCCGAGAATGGCGGGAAGCTGTGTGGCGTTGCCGATCGAACCGGACAGATGCGTGGTGTATGAGCCCACGTACGCGTCGATGTAGCCGTCGAACGCCTGATCGTGCGCTTTGGAACGTACGGCGATGGTCTGTTTGGCAAGCGCTTTCTCGTTGTCTCTGAGCTGTTCCAGTTGGGCGATGAGCTTGCGGTTGCGTTGCGAGCCGACGTTGGTCAGACCGTCCACCAAGGTGGTTGCGCGCTTGGTCAGGTCAGGCAGTGATTGCTGAACGTTGCCTTCCACCGCGGCGATGGACAGTGAGCTCATGGTGAAGTGCTTCGCCGTCACGTAGGCGTTGAAGGTCAGGTCCTCGCCCGGTTTGCCGACCGCAGCCACCAGGGTCGAGGTGTTGTCGGATGAGACGAGCACGCCGTCATCGGCGGTCACGTCACTGCCGACGCGTCCGGGAATGGTGAAGGCGACGATTGGCGTCAGATTGGCGGTCACGTCGGGTTTCGTGGCATGCAGGGCGATGCGTATGCCGATCATGCCGGAAGCGCCGGAAACGTCGGAAACGCTTACGTCGGGCCCGTTGAGGGTGAAGGAGGCGGATATTTTCCACGGCAATGCGACAACGCCTTTGGGAACGCGTTTCGACGTGGAGGATCCGCTGTTGGTCAGGAAAAGGCGGCCTGGTTTGTCGATGGAGGTGTAGGCGCTCATCACGTCATCATGCGATGCATCGGCCGCGTACTGCCCATTCTGTTGCAAGGCCGATATCGCGTCGTTCACGCCGACTGCCGCGACGGGAGCGGCGGTGATGACGGCGACCGCGATCGCCGCGGCAAGCGGGCGTCGGGCACCGGATGGACGGTTCGCGGTGGCGTGGCGCATGCCGGACCTCTCAATCGCAATCGAAACAACTTTCCAAGGCATTTAATGTAGTGCCCGGCATGCCCGTCGGCAATGGACGTTCGCGCGGGGCGCGCGGAAAACGGACGGCTCAGGCGAAAACGTCGAGTACGCCCGGGTCTCCCCCGTTTTCGGCGATGCGCTTGTGGCGGCGCTTGGCCTCGGTCACCACGAATTCGCGGTACATTTCGGCGATTTCCGGATCCAGTCCGGCTTCGTCGGCAATGCGATGCAGACGCTCGATCTGGGCATGTTCACGCTGGTAATCGGCCGGCGCGAAGCCCGCACGCGCCTTGAGCACACCCACCTGCGACGTGTATTTGAACCGTTCCGCCAGCAGCGAGACGATGGCGGTGTCGACGTTGTCTATCGATTGGCGCAGCGAGGCGATTTTAGCCACCACATCGGCCACTTCGGGGTTGTTCTGCGCGGTGCGCGCGTCGATGATGGTTTCGGATTCGGTTTCTTCTTCTGGCCGAAGCCAGTCATGTTCGCTGTCGCTCATGGGTATAAGCCTACCGCGCACCCTACCGCGGCATCTGCCGGACAGCGGTCACTTCGCGAAGTAACGCTGCAGCACGATGGTGGTTTCGGTGCTGACCGACACCGTGCGATGGATGAGGTTCAACAGCTCTTCGAGCTTGCTGGGCGATTCGACGCGAACGGTGAGCATGAAGCTGGGCGAACCGGCGACGGAATCGCAGGACATGATGCCGTCGATGTTTTTGGGCTTGTCTGGAATCTCGGCTTCCTGGGAGTAATCGATGGGCGTGACCGCGATGTAGGCGTTCACCGCAAGGCCGCGGCGCTCGTCGTCGATAACCGCCTTGTAGCCGCGGATCACGCCGCGACGCTCAAGCTTCTGCACGCGCGACTGCACGGCGGACACGGACAGGCCTGTCGCCTCGGAAAGGTGGGACAGCGTGGCTCGGCCATCCTTTTCAAGCATGTCGAGGATTACGCCATCGGTCGCGTCGAGCTGGCTCGCAACCGTACGTGCGTCTACCGGACCATTGTCACTGTTGGTCATTCATACCCCTTTTCCAACAATCCACTGCACCGGCCGCAATCGACCGTCCCCACTGCAGTTCCATGTTCTTTTTCTTCCTTACCATACCCACTACCGCGCACATACCGTCGCGGAATCGCCGCAGTTTATCCGGACGGCGCAACGCTGTCATGAAATATCTTTGTTTTATTTAGCTCATACCCCCATATCGACCATATATATTTTTCCCATTTATCTTTTCTCGTCGTATTTTTACCTATTTTTTAATTGACAACGTTGTCCAAAAAGTGGCCAATTCCACGAAATTCGTCGAAACGTACGCATAGGAAAGGGGCTACACGGCGATTGCCATGCAGCCCCCTCAAACCTTCAGATTCGCTTGCAGCCGACGACTCAGTTGCCGTTGGTGGCGTTGCCGCTCTGCTGGATGAGCGACGCCATGAAATCGCGGTTGGTCGCTGTCTTCTTCAGGCGTGGCACGAGCGTCTGGTAGGCCTGTTCCGGCTCGAGGCCGCCCAGCAGGCGACGCAGACGGTAGATGATCGGCAGTTCCTGCGGATCGGTGATGAGCTCCTCGCGGCGGGTGCCGGAGGCG
>ENA-OPDD01002210-OPDD01002210.1-human-gut-metagenome-genome-assembly--contig:-NODE-2210-length-12230-cov-1.731992_pt1 | contig 12230 bp, 10 predicted proteins | sample MGYA00241574_ERZ501499 | MGnify/ENA primary metagenome ERZ501499 (study PRJEB25962, sample SAMEA2042576) | human gut metagenome | biome: human gut; feature: human-associated habitat; material: faeces...
CAACTTCCTGGATCAATAATACGTCAAATTAATCAAGTACAAACGGAGCAAGCAATATCTAATGCTGTCAATGTTTTTGTTATTAATAATATGACTATTAATAATAATTATCATGGAATTAATAAATATAATATTAAAAATGTAGAATGCTTTTATGGATAATTGTTTTTTAAATATTGTAAAACCTTATTAATGCTTGTTATTAATAAAGTTTTATCTAGAGTCAAATTAACTCTAAAACAAAAACCAAGTTCTTGATAAAAGCCTTCCAAATATCCGGGTAATAAAGAGACATGTGTACATGTGATAAGTCTTTTAATAAAATTAAAACGTATAGATTCTTTAAAAGGTACCATTGGATAAAATATGCTCATATATTGCCCTATATTATGTGAAAAGGAAATCTGCCCATCATATTTATTTAATAAAGTTACTATGGATTGCTTAATACTATCTGTATAATCCAAATGCATTTTCAGACAGTTATCATAATTTTCAGAAATAAAATGATTTGCAGCAATATATGAAGATAGGGGCAACCCACCACAAAATAAATCTATCCATTGGTCAAAAAAGTCTTTATAATCATTGTTACATAATATACACGAAAATTTTATAGAATTTGTAGAAATGACTTTATGTGGACTATGTATAGTAATTAGGAATTTAGAATTAGACAATTTCTTTCTTAGACTATATCCTAATATAGATAGACTTTCATCGCATATTATAAATCGCTGATTATCAAGTATTAATTGTAATTTAGTTATTTCTGTTTCGTCAAAATAAGTACCAGTACAAAATACTGGAGAAGTAATCCAAATTACATCATAATTATTTGATAAAATATCTTCAAGCGGTATAATAAATTTATTACCACTTAATTCAAGACTTCTTGTTTCCACATGTAAACCAAAAGCATTCAGACAGGGTTCAACAGTAAAATATGACGGTTGTAACAGACATATTTTATTTAGTTTATGTTTTTGCAAAAAGTTAGCAATATTTACTATAGACAATGTACTTGAAGGAATTAATATACTACATATTTCGGTATTTGCCTCCTGTAAAAGTTTATTTTCCACTAATGAATGAATCTGGGGAGAGATTTCGTAATTATATATATATTTAAATGGTTCGTAATATGGTTGAATTTCTAATGAAGATAATAGAAGTTTATTATAATCTTTTCCTGAGTCCCAATGAGATATATCAAACACCTTATAACCATTATTAGAAACTTCTTTTTCAACTTCTCGTATTTTCTCAATATCTTCTAAATGATATAACATATTTATCCTCCGTTAATTTCACAAATACATTATCAGTATTATCGCCATATTCTATCGAATAAATGATAATCCCGTATTATCCTTTGTTTTTATACATAATTAGTATATCACCCCTAATCATATAAGTCAACAGAAAATCACTGATTTTTTCCATTATCGACAATATTATCCCTATGATATATAATTTATTCTACCAAGAAATATATAACACAAGGAGAATAGCACTATGATTGAAGTAAAAACAGAAATAAAAAAGTATCTAAAATACTGCTCTTTAGAGAAAAAATTAAGCAAACACACCTTAAAAGCCTATCGTATTGATTTGGCACAATTTATCGCATTTAAGCCTGACATCAGCATTTCAAAAGAAGATTTAACTAAATATATTCAATATTTGCACAAAACATATAAACCAAAGACAATAAAGCGGAAAATCGCCACGCTAAAAGCATTCGTCCACTATCTATACTACAAGGATATAATAGAATTTAATCCCTTTGATAAAATTGACACAACATTTAAGGAACCGTTGCACTTGCCACACACCATTCCGGAAAACATAATACACCAGCTCTTAACCGCCTCTTATCAGAATATATTGACTGCTGCTACCACTCACCAAAAGCTTGTTTCCGTACGCAATACAGCTATTATTGAATTACTGTTTGCCACAGGCGCAAGAATTTCCGAAATATGCTCATTGAAAATAAACAACATAGATTTTGCTTCTAAAACAGTACGAATGAGCCGCGTACAGGTATATCGCAAGATCAAAGCCGTAACAGGTATGTCGCCCAGTAAACTCATCCTTGACATACGGTTGAAAACTTCACTAGATATGCTTCAAAACACAGAATATACAGTGACCGAAGTTTCTTATCGATGCGGTTTTAATGAAATATCTTATTTTAATAGATGATTCCACGCAGCCGAACAGTTATCTGTTTCAAAATAACCGTCACAACCGTATTTCAGAACAATCTGTAAGAACAATCATAAGAAATCTCGAAAAGCAGATTGCAGCGCCATTACATATTACACCACACATGTTCAGACATTCCGTAGCAACATTACTGCTTGAAGAAGATGTTGATATTCGTTATATACAAAGAATACTAGGACACAGCTCCATCACAACAACTCAAATATATACTCTTGTCACCTCCTCAAAGCAAAGAGAAATACTCCGCACAAAACATCCAAGAAATAAAATCCACATAACGCAATAATTCAAAAAAATCCTGTTGTTTATTGACATATTTTAAAATATAATGCATAATTATCAAATAGAGGAATAAGCTCTAAAACCAAATTTATAACGAAGGAGTGACCAACTATGAAAATCACACGCGACAACAATAACAATGTATCATATACATTGGAAACAAACGACATCTATGCACAGCAAATTATCGACTACTGGACGCCTGAAAAAAAGGCGAAGGCAATACCCATTATGCCCTGCATAGAAGATGAAATTGAACAGCCCAATATAACAACAACCGACCCCGAAATAGCGGATTTAAAGCAAATGCCTTTCAGCGCAGGCGGCAAACTGTTCTTTTCAGGAGATGGCAAAAACTATATTGCCAGCGCCAACATTATGGAGCGTAGCAATCTGTTAGTGACGGCAGCTCATTGCGTTCAAAACAAAGATACAGGAATGATTTATGATAATTTTCTTTTTGAGCGCTGCTATGACGATGGCAAATCATCAGAAAAGCTAACCTTTAAAACTGTTGCCTTAAAGGAATATTGGCATAGCGAAAAAACATGGAAGTGGGATTATGCTATGGTGGTTCTTAATAGTAACTCAACTATTGAATCCCCTCTTAAATATTCTACTGAAAATATTGAAAATAAAACTATAACGGCATTCGGATACCCCGCAAACTATTATGGTGGAAAACAAATGGTGTTTGTTAAAGGTGATGCCGCCCGACGTTCTGATTATACATGGTTAATCAATGGCTGTAAAATGCGCGGCGGCAGTTCCGGCGGAGCATGGGTACTGGAGGATAATAAAACGATTGTCGGAGTAAATTCCTACGGTCCCGTATCAGAAGAATATGCTTATGAGGGTTCTCCGATATTTGACGAAAATTTTGAAAGTTTATATAACTATGTACTGACTTTAATGTAAGGAGTGATTTTAATGGAAAATATAAGATATATAAAGCTAAAGAACAAAGGCGGTTTTGTAGCAAAAATTACAGTGCAATATAAAGGAAAACACACTGACGAACATGGAAACGTCAGCTATGACGCTGAATGGAAAAGCTGGCATTCTGACGGTTACAGAGATATTTGCGCCGCGGCAGAACGCACCGTTGACCTTACTGACTCAGATATTCCGGACGGCTCACAGGTAAGGCTAAAAGCTGTTATAGTAGCGGGAAGAGATCATACTGCATCTGAACAATACATATACAATAAAGAAAGCTCTAAAATGGCTTTTTATAAAGTCAGCGGTACAACATATATCAATGATAAGCTAGAACTTATTTCTTGCAAATAATATGCAATGGCTCAATTCCTTAACGGAATTGAGCCATTTTCTGCTTTTACCTCATTTTTCTCAGCATTTTACCGTAGACGAGTTTTTTCTCATAATTGAGCCGCTTTATAAGTATTTCTACCCTGTCGCCCAACCGGAAATCACCGTCATAGTGCATTGTGTCATACGAACAAAGTACATCGGTCACGTTATCGCTTAATCGGCAGAACACACCGCCGCCGTATTTGCCTACAACGGTAGCAATCCTTGTTGAGCCGATAGGATGACGTGTTTCCACACCCTCAAACGGATGCGGCATTGTTTCTTTCATTGAGAGCTTTAAAACTCCCTCTTCCGGAATAAATTCCTTAACTTTTGCCTTTCTTACCTCGCCCGGATGTACTAATTCCCTTACGTCCGATACCATTGTGTAGTTTATATCGCGCTGATGAAGAACCACATCATAACCGCAGTAATTCAGCACACATACATTTCTGCCTACTGATACAACGTCAGTATCAAGAACTCTGTCCATCAATTTACGTCTGTTTGCCGCTTTCTGCATTTTTTCAAGCGCAATCTTTCTTGACGCTATTGCAAAGTCATTTTCGCGGTCTATATGTGTAATCACAAAATCAAGCTTAGCTCCGCACATTGAGTGCAGAACATATCCGCCGTCAGGTACAGAAATAAGAAACATTTCCGGTTCGGGAATAATTATTTTAATGCGGTATAGGATTACAATCACGCACCTTAATTTCTCTTTTACAGATTTTTTCTTCCCCTCGGGTATGAACTCAAACTCGTGGTAGTCCACACCTGCCGCTTCACCGCGCATAACACTATGACTTCGGTAAGACGCATATATTGCCTGCCATTCGTCACGTTCCTCGGGAGTCAAGTCTTTATCAAGCTCCGCGAGATTTAATTCGTTAAATTCCATTTCTTTGTCCTCCTTTATTTTTTAATATATAATTATATTCTTCCGGCATTATCCGAACATCAAAAAAACACCGCCTATCCGTCCTAAGATTGACAATGCCGCAAAAACATATATTATCGCTCGTAGAATACTACTTTACTATCCGCCGCAAGCACAAAAGAGCAATCAGTATCAGGAGTTATCCTGCTCATTTGCTTTTTATCCTGTATCACGAATATCCAAGACGGAGGATGTGATATTTTATCAGCGCTATCCGATATATTTACTGCATATCCGTTCACATACTGTACAATTATATCCTCTCTGCCGATTTCAACAGGCACAATATTTATCTCCTGCTCATTCTTTTCGTCAGCAGTTATGTAAAACCGAAGCAATACAGTATTATCGCCCCTTTCAAAATCTTTGAGGTAGTCCAAGAACTGAAGCATTATATCAAACGCCGTTACCATATACTCGTTTATCCTTCCGTATGGTAATATCACCGTATCCTCGCCCCTGTACGGGACAATTTCTATCTTGTCAAACCTCCGTAATTGTTCAAGGTATCCGTTTATGTTATACAAATGCGGCTCCTTGAAATGTTTCACCAATGCTTCAAGCTGACGCACAAGCAATCCGTCATATTCTGCGAGTAATTCAAGTATGTACTTCTGGTAAAGATTAAGATACACCGTTAATCGCCTCCTCCTCTGAAATGATTTAGATATGGGTCAAGATGAGTTTCGGTAAAGTCCTCAGTCAAGCAGTTAAATATAACGCTCATAACATAACCCGTGGGATTTTTAGTGTCTCTCATGTTCTTGTGCATTTTATGCAATGCGCTCTCCAAAACCGAATAGTCAAGCTCGCATAACCTGCTTCGGACATTTTCGCCCGGTAATACGCTTGTGCCAATTTTTAATTCACGGCAGTAGAACAGACGCTCCACAGCATCATAAAATATTCGCCGTATATCCTTGTCAAAGCATTCAAGCTGACACTGCGCTAATATCTTGTTAAATAATTGCCTGTCCGTTATTACTGACTGACTATTATCAATATGGTTAATATCAGTCTTGTTACTATTAGTATTATTAGGGTGCGCTTTTGACGCTTCTTGACCTGTCATTTCGGTACTTCTTGAGATGTCATTTTGACGCTTCTTGACCTGTTGTTTTTGCGTATCACATTCTAACATTTCTTCTGTATCCCCAACTTCATCCGATTCCAGAGCTGTCATTTCTGCGCATCTGGCATTTTCTTCATCTACAAAATTCCGCGCCTGATGTTCAGACACTTCCGGTTTAACAATATATATCCGATTCGGTTTACCTTGTCCCACACGAACATCCATAATCAATCCCTTTTCCACTAATTCCTTAAAGATATCCGTTGCTTTTTTATTGCCAACACCTAATGCCTCAGCTAATTTTTTTCTTTTAAAATTTAAGTATACCTCTCCATTTGCATTTATCCAGCCATTTTTCTGAGATAATGATAACCTATCATATAGTCTTGCATATGCCAATTTTGCCGCAGAGGACATCTCTATATATTTAGGGTTTGAATAAAAAGCCTTCGGTATTCTGTAAAAATCACATTGTATTAAATCATTTATTTTATACACAGTCATATAAATCACTTTCCTCTCTTAAACTTATCAATCATACTTTGCGCCGTAAGAGGTCTTGGGTCGAAATCCTCCTCTTCAACGCTATCATCAAAAGCATTTATTTGCCGCTTTGTATTCGGTTTCGCTGATGCTGTAATTATCTCTACTTTCGCCAAATCAAACGGGCTTTCTTCAACATCATCTATATCTGTAAATTCATCCTCATACGAAATATTGTCCGTATCACTCATACTGTGTTCTTCATCATACCGCCATTTAGGAACATACTCCGTTATTCTTGTCCGCTTCAGCTTATGGAACTCACTTAATTCATCGGGTATTATTTTCATAGCCTTCAGCGGTTTCTGACCTCTAACAAGAATAAGACACTCACGGTTATCCATGTGTTCTATTTCATCGGGATACATCAGCGGACGTGTAGCATTTGACGTGTTTTGCTTGTACCCGTTAACCTGCCTTGTTATAGGCGAAAACAGCGGTGTCTGCGGCGCCATTGAGCTTGTTGTCCGTATCGTAATATTACCGCATTTCTTTGAGATAAACTCACTTGTCATCTGGTCGTTACAGCCGAGCATAATCTGTGTGTCACAGTTGCCGACTATCTCCTGCCATTCGTTTACAGGGTATCGGTCTGCCATCTGCGCTGCGCTCTGAGCGGCAATCTGACAGTTGATACCTCGTGAACGAACTGTTGATATAGTTTTTTTAAAATCAAGCAATCTACCTATATTACAAAACTCTTCTAATACCATATTAACCTCAACAGGCAAGCGTCCGCGCTCATCACCGTGTTTTCGGGCATAGTCTGATAATTTCTTAAACAGCAATGAAAAAAACAGCGAGCTTAAAAATTCCAAACTGCTGTCTTGGTCTGATATTATACAGAAATAGGCGCATGGTCGTTTGCCCGGCAATTCAAGGTCTATTTCGTGGTAGCTCGTTATTTTCTTAACTAATTTGTTTTGAAATACATTTAATCTCGAACCTAAACCGATAAAAATATTTCCCCAAAGATTGCCCGCAGCCTGTTTAAATATTCCGTAGGGTGCGCGTGCAGGGTGGTCAAGCGGTAAACGCTGCATTTTTGCGTCAAGTTCCTTTTGTCCGTCATGCGATAGCATATTATATATGGTATCAAGCGAACGCTTTTGTATAGGAAGAAGCTCGCCCGTTACAGGGTCTTTCAATGTATAAACGTAATGGATAAGGGCAACAAGTAAATTCTTTTCCGCTTTATCCCAGAAATCAGCTTTTTGTCCCTCCTCAGAGGTGTTGCGGATTATAACCTCCGCAACCGACTGCACCATATCAATATCACCGTCTATTTCGCCGAGACAGTTCCATGCGTCCGAATTTTCCATATCCAAAAGGTTAAACATCTTTACAACATAGCCTTCTTCTTTTAAATATTCAGCCATCTGTTCAGCCATTTCCGCTTTTGGGTCAACTATTATCATACTTTGCATTAGCTTTGCTGTCTTTAATATAAACGGCTTTATAAACCCCCTTGACTTACCCGAGCCGGACGCACCGTATATCATTATGTGTTTATTCAAGCCATTATCAGCATTTAAGCCAAGATATTCATAAAATCCGCGTCTTGCAAGCTTACCGAGTATTGCTCCCTCCACAGAATCAGCCGTGCCTATCAGAAAAGTTTTCTTCATATCTTTTCTATCCATCCAGCCCGAAGTACCGTGTGTACCCTCATTAACCGTATAGAAATTACGCTCGTCTTTTTTTATCTTAACACCCGTTATGTACTGTAACCAATTCTGTTTTATAAGCAAATACATTATGAGGATAAAAAAAGCTATACCTAACCCCTGCGGAGTGAATACTGCGCCAATACATTTAATAGGATTTAGCGTAAACATCTTTCCATCCGTATTTGTCATAAAGTTATACAATGCGCCTCTGAATGACGCAACTACCATACCATATAGATACAGTCCCGTTAAAGCCATTACGGAATATATAATCCAATGCTCTTTTATTTTATATACAAAATGCCGTACATTCTCATTGTACAGCGTCTTTATAAGTTTTATAAGCTTTTTCATATTATTAAATACTCACCGTCCTTTGTACGCGCAGGCTCTATTTTCGTTTCCCCCATCCGTAATTGCGGAAACATATCCGTCATTGTATTATGACGTACAACGGTAAATTTCATCTGGTTAGGATATTCAAGATACACCGCCATGTGCTGATATATTGCTTTCTGATGCGCAAGACATATAATATTTGGAATAATTCCGCTTAACAAAGACTGCTCCAGCGAGTACCTTACTCTTGTAATATTTGTGTCCATAGCTGTTATACACGCTTTCCCTCCACAGACCGCATCAAATCGGCTCAGCTTTACAGGTACATTGTCCGTGTCACCAAACATTGCCGCTATATCCTTTTTATAATTATCTATACACATAAGCTTTATCTGCATTATTCCGTCCTTATCCATAGGCAGTAAATAGAAATCATACTGCCATCTTTCCATAAGCTCCGAGAACGGAACAATGCCCCGTGTGATTTCAGGCTTTTTCTCCGGCATAAGATACCCTATAAGTCCCTCCACAGTTTCCGCCGCGATTATTATCGCCACATTTTTTATATTTTCTATATGTGAAATCATACTAAGGAATGTCTGTTGTTCAAAATCAGGAAATGCACCGTCCGCTATATCGTCTGTATAGTACAGAACATACGCCGTATCACCTATACGGAGTATCCCGTAAAATACTGTCCCTGCAAGAACCTTGCTTTTCATTTCCGAGCGTATAGTCAGGCTTGGTATGTAGATACAATCCTCCCTGCTTAGTCCCTGCACTGTCCCTGCATAGATATTTATACCAGCCCCATAAAGCATTGCATTTAGTTTCGCATTTATAACACGTCTGTTAAATGTATTTCCTTTCTTATGCGGTCTTGCATCGTCAGGAAATTCATAGCCTGCCCTTAATAATATATCCCTGCCCCGTCTTGTCAATCTGCTGAATTTACACCCTCCGTTTACATATTTCAAGTATCCGCTTTTTGCCAACCTGCCCGATACCTCGCTTTTTAATATCTGCATTTCAAATATCCCTGCAAGTCCGCACGGCATATATCTGGCTAATGCACATAGTTTTAAAAACTCCAATTCCTGACTATCTAAAATCATTTTTGCACTTCCCTCCTTACTACGGTGCAGAATTTTTTTCTGCACATGATGTCTGCTGCCGTTAAATCCTGTAATGACGCTTTCTTAACGCATATAAGGGCAGGTGCATTTATATATATGGTATGACGAGGGTACGCCACTAACCAAAATTCAAAAATGCACCTGCCCCCACCACATTTTACAGCAAATCATTCGACAAATAATTCATAAATTCGCTCAACTGCGTCTGCGGAATAACATATATATGACAGGCGGGAGTGTCGGATATTTTAGAGAATAACCCAATGTCAAGCCTGAACTGTTCGTCGTCCTTAACCACTCTACCCTTGATTGCGTTCGGTATCATCTTCCACGACTTATTGTCTTGATCGTATACCTCCCTGTTGTCATAATCACAATATTCCACAATCGCCAAAAATGCCTTGTCGAACATCGGCAGGGGCTTGTCGCATTCTTCTAATAACCGCGTCAGCGTATCCTGTATATAGCTGTTCGTCTTATATCTGCAATTCGGGAGCAGTGTATTAAGCTTTATATGCAGCCAGCCCTCCGCTGTAACCTCTATCTCACCCGCAACCTTTGAGATTATTTTTTCTTTCTTCCCATTTTCCGAAAAAGGCTTCATAATACGGTATCTGTCAATAACGCATCTTGCAGTAACACACGCCGATTCCACCGTATCAAGAATATCGCCGAGCCTTTTGTCAATGACCTGTTCTGATTTGCTTTCTGACATACTTACCCTTGATATTGCCTGTATTGACCGTATCAGCGTTTCCTGCACATATTTCAGCTCTTTCTTTAAGGTGTCCATATTAGTCATCATATTGTTTTCGTTCCTCCAATTTCCGCCTGCGCTTTTTCTCCAAATCAGACCGTTTTGTAGTAATTAAATCATACACATACGGCGACGCCTTAATGTCAATAACAAGCTTGTTTCGGTTAGCGCACAGCAGCGCCTCGCCTCTGTTATTGCGTATAACCTGCATGGCTTCCTCATCAGACAACGATAAATGCTTCTGAACGGTAAACGCCTCGTCCTCTTCAAGCTGGAGAACAAATTTGATACGGGAGTTATTTATGATTGCCTTACCGTATTTTCCATCATCAAGAGCAAAGAAATCAGATATATCCTGCGTCGCCGCTATCGCGCTTCCGCCGTAACCGCGTATTACCTTGAATATCTCCAGAACATAATCCGCCGCAAGCCTGTTGCCCGATGAGCCTATGAGCGTCCACAGCTCGTCAAGAAATATGACCTTTTTCTGAATGCGGCTTTCTTTTGCCTTGTCCCATACAAAGTCAAGAGCGATAAACATTCCCAAAGCCTTCAAATGCTCGTTCATTTCCGAAATGTCAAGCACAATATATTTGTTATCCAAGTCCACATTGGTGCTGCCGCCAAACGCCGACAATGAGCCTACCGCAAACTTTTCTATCATCAGCGCCAAGTCCTTTGTCTTATCCTTTGACAGCAATTCGTTATATAAATCCTTTAAGGTAGGCATTTTCTTAAACCGTCCGTCTTTGTCAAACAGCGATTCGTTATCGTATGTAATACCGAATGTCTTATATGTACGAACAATCGCACCGTCTATGAGATTTAACTCATTCTGCGTGATGTCATTCTTTATGAGCGAGAAGAAAATCATAAGCTTCTGTATCTTCTCCGCTAAAATGGAATCGTTACGCTTATCACCGTGTATTTCATAGTCGGTATTAAGCGTTTTCTTACGAATTTCCATAATATTGATACAATCCTGCGAGGACGGGGCAATTCTTATGTACTTACCGCCTATCCTGTCGCACACCTCAGCGAACTCATGTCCTTTAATCGGGGCTATGATAAACACCTGCACTCCCTGCTGTCTTAATCTCAGCGCTATGAGCTGCATTAAGAATGTTTTGCCCGCGCCGGACATTCCGAGAATACAGGCATTTGCATTTGAATATTTATCTGCATCAAAAAAATCCAGTATTGCTACTGAATTGTTGTATTTATTTAAACCTAAGAAAATACCTTCGGGGTCATATACCTCCAAGGATGAAAACGGGAACGCCGCCGCAAGCGAATCGGTCAAAACATTTCGTCTTGATTTCCGTTCCAAGTCAGCGTCAAGCGATACCGTAGGCAATGCGGACAAAAACCCCTGCTCATGCTTATAGTCGGCGCGCTTGCATACCATATCCATTGACGCGCAAAGTGTTATGACGTCGCTTACATTACGCTCAATGGTTTCTTCATCTTCCGCTGTCACCTCTATGATAGTGGACATATAGTAAAAGTCCTGATTGGCTCGGTTCATACCTTCCTTTAAGTACATTCCGCTGCTTATCGCTGAGTCCAGCTCCTCAAAGTCGGAACGTGTATCGGCTACCTCACGCATTTTACTGCGGTTTATCATTGTTTTCTGCGCTATGCGTGATAAAATCTTGTCCCTCTGCATCCGCTTAAATGAAAATGATATGCCGATATTGTCGCCTGCTTCCACAAGCGAGGACAGCCACGCCGCTTCGTTTCTTGTACGATAACCATATCCGGCTATGTATAAATACGCGTGATAAATCCCATCTACTACAACATAGTCACGGCTTCCGTTATCAACCGACGACGGGGCTATTATATCAATAGCAGTTGTCTGTCCCGTCCATATCGGCTGTACCTCCGGCTCAGGCTCGGTGAATACCTTTTCGCGTTTTGGTCTTTTACTGAAAAAACT
>ENA-OPDD01002211-OPDD01002211.1-human-gut-metagenome-genome-assembly--contig:-NODE-2211-length-12229-cov-1.536471_pt1 | contig 12229 bp, 19 predicted proteins | sample MGYA00241574_ERZ501499 | MGnify/ENA primary metagenome ERZ501499 (study PRJEB25962, sample SAMEA2042576) | human gut metagenome | biome: human gut; feature: human-associated habitat; material: faeces...
TCAAAGGTATGTACTTCATATTCATCTGACATAGTCAGAGTGCTATAAAGAGATGTGGGAGAAAAATTTGCATTAACCAGTCTTGCATGCAAGCGGCGAGAGATTCCCAACTTGTGTTGTTCTCGTTCTTCCTCATTCTGAAACCGTGGTTTCGGAGGTTTTGCAGCTTTGATATTTCTTGTAAGTTCAGGAATATCATAAACTTCACGCTCACAAATTGATCCCGAATAGGTGTTGCGAATTACCCGACGCATGTTTTCCCCTCCATTCTTTATTGGGTAAAGCAAAAACGGCGATTTTCACTTTTTCGCCGTTTTGTCTTGTTTTTTGGGAAAACCCGTGCTATAATGAGGTTGGATATTTGTGTCACGGGTTTTACCCATCGGCTCTGATTTAGTTACCGCTGAATCAGGGCCTTTTCTCTTTGTCTGTATTTCCTTTGATAATTTCATCCAGCATAACAGTTTCATTGATTTTAAGTGCCTGGAAGATCCCTTTCGGCATTCCTCCCATCTCGTTTCCCTGCCGCCAGAATGTCATTACCTTTCCTGAGATCAGCTGCATTTTGCAGATAGAAGAAACTCCATATTCTTTCAGGATTTTCGCAATCAGCTGATCTTCCTTCGTCCAACGCCTGTTATTGTTGATCTCCATGCTTTCACTTCCTCTCTTTGCAATTCTTTTTCTGCCAGTTGTTCGGCTGCCAACCCCACCAGTCCCAACAACACCATGCTTCCAAACATCAGGGAGCCAATGATGATGATGGATACCATCGTTTCACTGCCTTTCTGGTCTTTTTATCCTCGTATCTCTCTTTTACAGAGATTGCATTTTGCGATTACCGTTACATGTTCTCCATAGCTGACACGAATTGCTTTGATTTTCCCGCCGCACGGGCAATCTATCATCACAATCTCACCATCTGGATGCTTTTTCATTCCCTCGCGCACCGCTATGATAAAGTCTGCATGTCCTTTCCAGTCATCAATATTGATCATTCGATTACCCTCTTTTCTTTTCTACTAAAAAGTTTTGCTGTCAGATAAGAGATTCTGACTCCCGGCAATTTCAGAAGGTTTTTTCTCGCATTGTCTAGGGCTTCCAGGCAAATTCCTGCATCTGTTCTGGTAACTCCATCGCTCTGGCTGATAGAAAAGGCTCTGGTTTCTGTATCATCTTCCGTAATCCCTGCACAGATGCACTTTCCAAAAGTCTCCATCAGAACCTCATTGGTTTTAGTATCGGTGATTGTAATTCTTAACATGGTTTGTCCTCCTTACCAGCGCTTACGCCTGGTCTTTTCTTTTCGCTGTCGGTTGATTGCCTGGTCGATTTTGTTTCTTCGGGTGATCCGGATTGCATGGTATTCTTTATAATACTGCCGTTCCTCTAACTCATCCGCTACATCATATCTTATTTTCGCCGGACACTCTTCACACTCTGCAGTGTTTTTCTTTGGGCATCCTTCACAAGCAGTCCGTTTTACTGTTTCATAGGCTGCCTTTGGTTTCTGGCCTTTTGGGATTTTCATTTTTTTGCTGCCTCTGCATCAGTTTCTTTCGGATGTACCGTTATCTTGATGTCTACGTTGTAACGATCCCCGATGATTTGCGCGATTGTATCATATATTTTTTGAGGGTTAAAATTTACCATTTTAATATCAGACATCCCGCTTCCCCCTTTCCCAGTTGTCAAGTATAGGGATGTACTCCGTACCTGCAACGAGAATCATCAGTAAATTTTTCAGCTAATCTATTGGATTCTCACTCCTATAACAATATTTTACCGTGATACTCTTACTTCTTATCTTCTTGAGTTTCTTGGAAAGCTTTAAGACAAAGTGAGTAAGCATTATTGTTGATATAGTTTTTCCTCGTTCTGCCGTTACTTTATGTGCTAAAATCAACTGTTCCAAAAGGATGTATGGTACAATCTCTTCTTGTTTTATTGGAAAAGATTGTACCTTTTCTTTTTCTTCCACCACCATCACCCCCTCCCTTCTTTTATGTCCAACCCTTTTCCTCCACCTTCTCCTGTGCTATACTTAACATAGAAAGGAAGATGCTTTTATGGTTATCGATAATCTCAGTGAAATCGTTAAAGAACCCATCGAAAAATTAACAGTTCCTCTGGCATCTCAGATTGGACAAACTCTTTCCGATACTTGGGAACTTGTGTTTGGCGGACTCAGTACATTCGTAGAGAAAAAAAGATTAACTCGCCAAAAAGACATTGAGGACTTCAAGAAATCTCTCGTTCAAAATGTTCAATCTATTCCCCCTGAGCATTTACAAGAACCCTCCTTCTCAATCATCGGTCCTGCTTTAGAAGCATCAAAGTTCTATTTTGAAGAGAAAGATGTGCGTGAACTTTTTTCTAAATTAATCGCCAATTCTATGGATAATCGCTTTAACACTAAAATACATTCCTCTTATGTAGAAATTATCAAGCAGATGACTTCATTGGACGCTCGAAATATTAGCCTCTTTTTACTAAAACAAGCATACCCAATTGCTTCTTTTAGATATAAGCTTTCTAACACTTCCTATCGTCCACTTTTTCCATTGGTATTTTTATCTAATCCAAAAGAATCAAATATTGAGAAACAAGCTATTTCTATATCGTCTCTTGAGCGCCTTGGATTGCTCACATCATCTTTTCAGGAACATCTTGAATCTGAATCGTACGATATATTTCCGGAACATGATTCCTATAAGAAATTTACTATGGAATTTGGTGATAAAGTTTATTATCAAAAAGGTGCAGTACTTCTTACTCCATTAGGTAAATCTTTCATTGATGTTTGCTTTCCTCCACTATCTCAATTAATTGTTGGATAATCTTTTCCACGTAGCTGTCTATTATCTTAAAATAATGGACAGCTATTATTTTTGTGGTGATATAAGAAACAAAAATGCTTAAAAGAATAATTTTCATATATTCCATCCCCCTCACCTCCTCTCAATTTTATTGGGGGCGGCATTTTTAATTGCATATCGGCTTAATATGTGATAAATTATGCTTGGGGCAGCTTTGAAAGGAGGTGACTCCTTGACAGAAAAAGAAATTGCTTTACAGCTTACCTTGAAATTATTAGAGGAAAACCGTTTTTACAGACGTCAATCAGGTTCTCCTTATGAAATCGCAGTGCAAGATGCCAAGCATATTGCCCAAGTTTATAATGCAATTTATGAAAAGATCAGTAAGAACGACAGCAACGACTAACTAATCTTTTCTAAGCAGTCTAATATTTTACACATTGCATTAGACAGCATTACCAATTTAACTGCCCCTGCCCTTTGGGACTTCTTTGCAATCAGCTCCACCTGAGTGTAAAGAAGTCCTTTTAATTTATCATTCTTCTTTCGACACTCTGCTTCGTAATCTTCGTACTCTTTCTTATTCATCAGATCTTCCTTTCAATTCAATCGTCTGGTTTATGCGCTCTTTTTGGGTGAATCGTCTTTTGTTGCAAACAGATAGTCTGGATTATATTCTGGGAATAACAATGTACATGTTTTTTTGAATTCAGGATATGTAAAATCCGTATTTCCGCTTATCTTGTTTTGCACTGTTTTTTCTGATACACCTAAAAACTCTGCGTATTGTTTTATTGATATTCTTTTTTGTTGAAGTGCAGATCTAAGGTTTATAAACATTTCAACATCTCCTTTCTCAAAATTACTCTTATGAGTATCTACAAGCATATATTATACTCTTTTGAGTAATTTGTCAATCATTTTTTACTCATAAAAGTAAAATATTTCTTGATTTTTACTTTTTATCATGATATTCTTTACTCATGAGGTGATAAAATTGGACTTCTTAGAAAAACTTAACTATCTTATGGAAATTCACGGTTTAAACAAAAACACTTTGTCAAAATCCTGTGATATTCCATATACAACTATTGATAACTGGTACAAACGCGGTTATGATGGTTTGAAATTAACAACACTCAAAAAGTTATCTTCTTTTTTCGGGGTTTCTTTAGATTTTTGGATTCAAGAAAAAATCCCGAAAAAACCCCCCGAACCTACTGATCTAGATTCGGAGGATCTGCATCCGCTGCTAAAGATATATGAGCAGCTCAATGTTGACGGGCAAAACCGTCTGATGGAATATGCTCAGGATTTGGCTGAAATGCCAAAATATAAAAAATGTCCTGATATTTCACAAAAGGCAATAGGATAGAAAAGGGCACCTGGACTGGTACTCCAGGTGCCCCATGTAAGAAAGAAAGTGTGTGTTCGCCTGTCCTTCTCAATCATTATTATAATGAATTGGCAAAAATTGTCAATTGGAGGAGGATTTATGTCTAAAAAAATACCTAAAGTATACAAAGTATTGGTCGTAATCTTTTTTATTTTTTATTTTTTTGTTCTTATGCCAATAGCACAAGAACAATTTACAGGCATTGAAAAATTTTTATTCTTGATTATTGTTTCTTTGCTTTCAAGTATGCTTGCTGCATTACTATTCTATCTACCTATTTCAGCTATTAAACGTCTTGTCAAAGGTAAAGCAGAAGACCATCTGACCAAATCAGATTCTTCCCCCAATATTATTTTAACAACTCCTATGAATAATATTCCTTTAGATTCTTCGGTTTCAAAATCTGAAAATGAAATGTATCAAGAGCCTGAGCATTCAGCAAAACAGACAAACTCTTTGAATATGACTGTTTCGTTTTCCTCTACTGTTCCGCCAGAAGTCCTGCAAAGTATGAGAACTTCTTTTACTTTTTCCCAGGCTCAAAACTGCGAACGCATCATCCAAGAATCTCTTGATATAATGCGGAAAACAAACAATCTTGATACCTTCTTTTCTCGTTCAGAACTAGCCATGCAAAATGCCCTTACTCTTCGGCAGGCTGAACAAGCAGGTGTATCTGGTGTTTACCATACTTATGAAACTTGTCAAACAGTTTTTGAAACGATACAAAAGAAGAAACTTCTTGCTTTAGATTCATCTTTCAACGCGGAAAAAGAAAAAATAGCTAAGCTTGTAAGACCACAAACCCAAATAAAGCACTGGGAGAAATATCTTGAAATTTTAGATAAATATATGGATAAATATGAAACAGATTTTTCGTCTGAATTCTTAGAAGTTTATTCATATGTTAAACGTGAAATTCAAGAATTAAATTATGATGCTGTCCAACTAAAACCGATAAATACTGCTATAACAAAATCTTCTCTGTCAAAATCCGAAAATGAAATATTATTTAAATACTTTAGTTGTGAAGATTTTTCGGATTTGGAAGCTCAATTCATGATACATCTTCATAAAGCCATTGTAAATTCCAATTTAAATCCTTATGGTATAAAGTTACATCGTTTATCTAATGGTACATTCAATGTAAATTATTCTGATTCTCACGGTGGTTGCTATGTCGGAAAAATCGATCTTAGTTCCTATACAGCTGTTCCAGATAAGTATGCTGTTATGAAAAATGGTCAGAAACGTGCTAAACGTGTGCTTGATTCAGAAGAAGAAGCGAAGGCTTACATGGAACAGTATGGCGGTGATTATATTGAACTTCGTCAGGGATATCCAGCACAATATTTCATGCAATATTTATCAGGTAAAGATGGTTGCACTGTCCACATAATTGAATCTTCTAATTTTCAAGACTATATTGATGGCATTTCTCACTGGATAAAATATATTAAAAAATGTCAAAAATCAGATACTATTTAACTTGAACAAAAAAAGAACACTGCCCCCTGCGGCGCGGATGCAGGGGGCAGTAAGAAAATATAAATATTATAAAGGAGTTTTTATGGAATCAAAAGAAACCTATATTGTATACTTCGATGAAACCGGAGATGATGGTATCACCTCCTCTTCCAGCAATCATTTTGTCTTAACCAGCTTATATATGCCAACTAATAAATGGCAACATAATTTTGATATTATCAAGAACTTGCGAAAACAACTAAAAGATACTTATGGTTTTCATGTTTCTGAGGAAATGCACACGAAACATTTTCTATGTGATAAAGATCCTTATCGAAAATACAATTGGTCGCAAAAGGATAAAATAGATATTTTAATTTCTTTTACCAAAGCGATTGGCAAAATGGATATCAATATTGTGAATGTTATTATTGACAAAGGAAACATCTATCGTCCAGACTATGATATATTAAAAAATGCTCTTACATACAATATCCAGCGAATCGAAAACGATAGCAGACAATCTTGGAACTATATCATTTTGACAGATCAGGGACGTATTGCTCCTATGAGAAAAACTGCTCGTGCAATTCGAGCTTATAATCCAATACAATCTCACTATTCTGGTTATTTTAATCAGCCAATAAAAGGACTTATTGAAGATATTTTGGAAAAAGATTCAAAAGAATCATATTTTATCTAATTATGTGATTTCGTTTCATATTTTGTTCATTTATATTTCGTTGTAAATATTCAACAACAAAATATGCCTACTCGTGTTGCTAAATTAATTTCACCTGATTTCCCTGGGCGTGTTCTTGCAACCTTAAAAGAACATAATTCCTTAAATGTGAGGGCATCTTCTTCCTCCAACAATCCTTATGGAATTGTGATCTATCCTAAAAAAGAGTAAAAAAAACACCACCTACAACGCATCTGCGCTTTCAGTGGTTCACCTATATTATATGCTAATTACCTGAAAAAGTCAAGCAAAAGTAAATACCGCAAATGAAAGGAAAACCATACTATGAAAAATCCATCAAATGATGTGCAGCGCGTTGCATTATATATTCGCGTCAGCACAGAGGAACAAGCCCAGCACGGCTATTCCCTGGAAGCGCAGGAATCTGCTCTTGTTGAGTTTGCAAATGCACATAACTATAAAATTGTTAATATCTATCGGGATGAAGGCTTTTCTGCCCGAAAATCTGTTGTAAAGCGAAAAGTAATGCAGCAGCTTTTGCAGGATGTCCAGCAAAACAAAATCGACCTGATTCTATTTACCAAGCTTGACCGGTGGTTTCGCAATGTCCGCGACTACCACACTGTACAGGCAATTCTTGACCGTTACCATGTATCCTGGCAAGCCATTCTGGAAGATTATAGCACAACCACCGCGGATGGTCGCCTGAAAGTTAATATCATGTTGTCTGTGGCCGAAAATGAAGCAGACCGAACTTCTGAGAGGATTCGGTTTGTGTTCGAGAATAAAATCAAAAGTGGTGATTTTTGTTTTGCCCGTCCTCCATACGGTTATAAGGTTGAAACCATTGACGGTATGCGTAAATTGGTCAAAGATCCTGATACTGAACAAATCGTGTCCACTTTTTGGGAAAAGTGTCTAAAATATCGGTCTGTATTGCGTTCTATTCGCGAAACAAATATAGAATTTCATCTTGCCAGACCACAAAAAGCATGGACACGCCTTTTTAAAAATCCTGTCTATGCTGGTATTTTCCATGGAATCAAGGATTATTGCCCTGCTTATATCAGTTTTTCAGACTGGCAGGAATTGCAGCGCCCTGAAAAAAGGATTAAAGCAACACAGAACAATCGTGTTTATCTGTTTGCTGGTCTTCTTCGCTGTCCAATATGCGGCTGCACTTTAAAATCAACTTACTCACACTGTTCTACTAATAAATCCATCGAATACAGGCATTATCGCTGCAATGAAAAGGCTCAGGGCAGATGCACCTACAATCGGGCAATCAATGAAAAAACTCTTGAAAAATATCTTATTGATAATATCAGGGATGAAATAGAAAAATTTGCTGTTGAGTACCAAGCAGAACTTTCCGAAAAGAAAAAAAGATATCCTAAAACGGATATCTCAAAATTAAAGGAACAGTTGCGCCGCCTGAACACGATCTATATGAGTGGAAATATTTCTGATAACGATTACCTTTCCCAAGCTCAGGTAATTAAAGCAGCCATACAAAAATCTGAATCTGAGCAACAAGAACTTGCTTCTGCAGCCGATCTGGATTCTCTCCGCCATTTTCTGCAACATGATTTCGATAAAATCTACATTGACATGACAGACGATGAAAAACAGCGTTTGTGGCGTTCTCTTATTTCAGAAATTCACTTTAAAGACAATCGGGTGTCTGAAATCATTTTTAATGTGTAGTTTTTTGCTACATTAAGTATGGACTAACTACCCTTATACATCAGCACAATCGGTTCCATGGGTCCGGTCATGACCTCCATGGTCGGCTGTGACAATAATGTTATAATGTTCGGACGCTATCTGAAAAACCTTCTCCACACAGTCGATAGCATTTGCTGTCTGTGCTAAATATTCCTTGCTCATCCAGCCATGGTCATGGCCGCCTTTGTCATCTGTCTCCACCATGTAGAGATACAGAAAATCGGGTTCTTTCCTTTTGAGCAATTCTAGCATCTGCATGGTAAGAACAGCATCTGTGTTTTCTTCCGAATAGGCATCCAGATAAAAGGTATATTTCATGGTTTCAGAACTCCACACATGCCGCATTGTTTCCCAGTTATAAAAGGCCGCATTCACCTTTCCCGCATTGGCTAAAACCTCCGCGATTCCCTTGACCGGTCTGACCGGCGGAACATAGGTGTTGGTCAAAATACCGTGTCTCATCGGCGGAACTCCATAAAAGATGGAGGTATGACACGGGAGCGTCACCGATGGCATCACAGAACTTCCCGTCAAAGTATAGCTGAATTTCTGCATCATCTGCTCCACAAACGGATGACCGCACTGCAAAAATCCATCCGGACGCATCCCATCGATGGAAATCAAAATCACCTTGTTTTTCACAACACTTCCCCCTTCAAAAGTCCTTCCTATTTTAGCAGATTGCCGTAAGCGCGATATTCTTTTCCGTCCACCTGAACTGTTCCATCAGAAAACAAAGATACCGTCTTGTTGCTTCCGTCCTTTTTGGTGATGCGGAAGCGCTCTTCCTCCACACGATTGCGGTCACGATACAAAGCCGGCTTAAAGTTTACACTGGAAAACCAGTCTACAACATCCTTTTTGGCATAACTGGACATCTCCTGCGGAAGCTGTTTTCCCGATACCTCTACCGAAGAAATATCCCCTTCTCTGAGATTTTCTGCCCAATCCAGGTTCTGGTCATTTCCCTGTACAAACACAAAGCGGCTGCCCAGTACTACCATCAGGAACACTACCGACAGCAGGGTCAGTCCTCTTTTCTGGATTGGTGCAAACAGATCCATAAAACGCTTTTTCAGACGCTGAGCGCTGGAAGAAAAATAGGACACCAAAACGGTCTGACGAACCTTTTTGCGCTGGAGCAGGCATTTTGCCGTATTTAGCAGTGCCTGTGCATACTCTCCAACAAAATCTGCTGTTTTTCCTGCAACCACGCTCTGATCGCAGGCACTTTCCAGATCTTCGGTCGCGCGGCGGGTCATCAGATGAACCACCGGATTAAACCAATGTACCGAAGCAGTAGCGAGCATCAGCATGCGGTACCACGCATCGTGGCGTCGATGGTGCATCAGCTCATGGCGGAAGACCATCGAAAGCATCTGCTCCTCCATCATGCAGTCCGGTACCACTACCTTTGGTTGAAAAAAGCCAATCAGCATCGGTCCGGACGCCTCGGAGGAAATCCACAGGCGAATCGGGTCATAGATTCCCAGCTGATATTTTACCTCATAAAACTGGTTGCGGATCACTCTCTCCTCTTCCTGACTGAGAGAAGAAGTTTTGGTTCCGCGCAGCAGCTTGCGTTCAAACAGACCATAGGCAATCAGGTGGATTGCAAAAAACAAAATCATTCCCACAAGCCATACCATCGCCATCATCTGGATCAGCGAAATCAGCTGACCCGGTTCTGCACTCTCCAGAATCGGGCGTGGATCACTTTTTAATCGATACGGTGTAATCAGTCGAAATGCTGTCAGCCGAAATCCCATCTGAAATGGGAACAACAGCCGCAGTGCAAAAATCATCCACAAAAAGGTACGACACCTAGGCGCATATTTTCCCAATCGCTTTGGCATGAACATCAAAAAGAAAAACAGGAAAAATGAAACCGCCATCGACACTTCTAAAACAGAAGTAAAAATATATTCAAACATCGGATCCCTCCTTAGTCAGCTTCCAGGTCAAAGATTTCTCTTTATATTAGTGACGAGATAGCAGCCTGTTTGTTACCAACTTTTTTAGGATTTTTCTATTTTTCTTCATTCTTGACAAGTTTTTTGCATTTTATTCTCTTCTTTTTATACAAAAAAGAGAGAATCAGAAATTCTGATTCTCTCTTTTCTTTCGTTCTATGATATTTTTCTATCCTACATAATCGATCAGTGCATCGGCAATTGCGTTTGCTGTCTGATACATCGAATCCGGCGAACACAGCTCATCATATTCAACCGGATTGCTGATGAATCCCATCTCTACCAGCATGGATGGGCACAACGGGTTTCGTGTTACATAGAAATTTCCATAGATAACGCTGCGGGCATCGCGGTCATTATATTCTGTGATCTTTTCCAGCATGTCATCCGCAAGCAGTTTGGAATTGTTTTCATAGTAATAGATTTCCGTTCCGGAAGGTTTGAGTCCATTTGCGCTTGCATCAATACTGTTGCAGTGCAGGGAAATGTAGAAGTCCGCCTCGTTTTCTCTTGCCATCTCCACGCGGTCGGTCATTTCCACCTTCTGGGAATTGTCCTGATCAGGCTGTACTGCCAAAATCACTTCTGCACCCAGACTTTCCAGTCTGTTTTTCAATACCAGTGCATGCGCCATGTTGATGTCCTTTTCAACCGGACCATTACCATACAGAACACCCTGTGCGCCGCCATCCAAACCACCGTGACCCGGGTCAACCACAATGGTCATATCGCTTAATGGTTTGGCAGAGGAACCTTCCTCTGCTTTTGGATTAAAGAATATCGTTGTTTTTCCTTTGCCGTCAAAGCTGATATCATAGCCAACGGTATCCGCACCATCTTTTTTATTGAGTTCTATTGTGGTGTCTCCGCTTGAGGTAGTGACCTTCATCGAGGAGAACAGTTCGCTGTCCAGCTTCTGTGCCTTCACTCCGCTGGTGTTATAGAACTTGATGGTAATTTTTTCGCTTGTATTATAAGCCTTAAAAATAGGAGATGCCGTTCCTTCCAGAATCAGATATTCCCCGTTATCTCCTGATTGATAGGAGGTCTGGGAGACCTTGTTTTTCCATTCGGTGTCTCCTTTGAGGATATCCACATAGGACTTGTTGATCCAGCTGCCCATACTCAGCTTAAAGTAGTCACCCTCTGCATCGACGATGCTGTCCACTGCGCCGCGGCTGACCAGAGAAACATGGTTTGCACCGCTGGAGGCTTCCTCATACAGTACTGCTGCATTTTGGTTTACCTTTGCAAGCAGGTGCGCGCCTTTTCCCAGTACATACAGGCTGCCGTCCGAGGTTGCAGAAGTAGTTTTTCCTTCAAAGGTCAGTTTAAATTTGATCTGACCTAAGTTTTCCACCTCTCCGTCTTCTACCTCCGGCAGTATGATGGTCTTGGAATAATACGCTTCCACACCGGTGGTTGCAATTGCTTCCTGTTCCAGCGTATAGGTCTTACCGCCCAGTGTTGCTGTAACCTTTCCATTTGCCGGAGCGGTGCAGCGGATGCGGTATTCCTCACCGGAATTTGCAACATCGTCCGAAGATGGATTGAGACGCTTGAGATCTGTAATGGTGGAAATTCCGCCCGATGTCGCAGCCTTGGTGCGGGTGATGGTCACCGTCTGGGTATCATCTCCATTTTGGAAGGTAAAGGTATTGTCTCCCATCTCCAGCGGAGCATAGATTCCAAAAGAACCATAAATACCGCGGTCCTCCACCTCTTCTCCATTACAGGTCAGCGGATAATCCGGGTCCGAGGAACCGGTGATATAATAATTCTCCGCTGTTGTGGAAGTATCCTTGGAAGGGTTTGCCAGTTTTAATGTATAATCTGTATCCAGCGTAAAGCCGGTATCGAGCACCGCGCTTTTATCCTGATAATCCTGAGCAGAAACGGTCAGGGACGGGGTCATGGTCAGCATGCTCACTGCCATGGTGATCGAAATTGCACTTAACAGCTTGTTTTTCATCAAAAATCACATCCTTCTTGATTTCATATTTGTCGTAATTGTATTTATTGTAGCACAAATAACCGATAGAATAAAGTGTCTTTTTGTTATTTTTTGCAGGAAAAACTGGAAAAGCGGACAGGGAAAATCCTGTCCGCTTTTTAAAAGTCCTGTTATTTTACGTCCTTGATT
>ENA-OPDD01002219-OPDD01002219.1-human-gut-metagenome-genome-assembly--contig:-NODE-2219-length-12201-cov-1.979088_pt1 | contig 12201 bp, 9 predicted proteins | sample MGYA00241574_ERZ501499 | MGnify/ENA primary metagenome ERZ501499 (study PRJEB25962, sample SAMEA2042576) | human gut metagenome | biome: human gut; feature: human-associated habitat; material: faeces...
ACTCTTATGTATCCAAGAAGGCTGCTGAGGTTCTGGGCAAAAAGTACGAAGATCTGAAGATCATCGTTTGCCACCTGGGCAATGGTGCCAGCGTATCCGCTGTTAAGAACGGCAAGTGTGTAGACACCTCCATGGGTCTGACACCTCTGGAAGGTCTGATCATGGGAACCCGTTCCGGTGATATCGATCCTGCCATCATGGAGTTCATCGCTCACAAAGAGGGCAAGAACATCGACGAGATCATGACCGTTCTGAACAAGAAGTCCGGTGTATATGGTCTGTCCAACAATCTGTCTTCCGATTTCCGTGATCTGGAAGCAGGTTACAACAACGGCGATGCACACTGCATCCGTACCATGAACACTTACTGCTACCGTGTGGCAAAATATATCGGCTCTTATGTAGCAGCCATGAACGGTGTAGATGTGATCTGCTTTACCGCAGGTATCGGCGAGAACGCACCTTTAGTTCGTTCCCTGGTATGCGAGCATCTGGGCTTCTTGGGAGCATCCATCGATGAGGAGGCGAACCACAAGCGTGGCGAGGAGATCGCTATTTCCACTCCTGACAGCAAGACCACTGTTATGGTAATTCCTACGAATGAGGAACTTGCTATTGCCAGAGAGACTGTAAGTTTGGTAAAATAGGTTCGACGGAACCTTAAGAATGAGAACACCCATCAACCGGAGGATCCGATTGGTGGGTGTTTTACGTATGCAAATCGAGCAGGAGAAATCCCCGTCGATGTATGGTAACGAATCAACAGAGGGAGAAAAATTATGAAAAAAAATGTGATCGTAGGACAGTCCGGAGGCCCCACAGCGGTGATCAATGCCAGTCTGGCAGGTGTCTACAAGACAGCAAAGGATATGGGAGCGGATACCATATACGGTATGCGCTATGGCATTCAGGGTTTGTTGGAGAAAAAGATCGTGGATCTGGGGGAAAAGATCCGCAACGACATGGATGTGGAACTTTTGAAGAGAACACCGGCTTCCTTTCTGGGATCCTGCCGCTATAAGCTGCCGGAGATCAGTGAAGATAAAGCTATTTACGAGAAAATATTTGCAATTCTGGAAGAACTGGAGATCATGGCATTTTTCTATATCGGCGGCAATGACTCCATGGATACCATCAAAAAGCTTTCCGATTATGCAGAGACAGTGGGCAACCCGATCCGTTTTATCGGCGTACCCAAGACCATTGATAACGACTTAGAGGGTACGGATCATACGCCTGGTTACGGAAGTGCGGCAAAATATATTGCTACCGTTACCAAGGAACTGGTACGTGACGGCCTGATCTATGAGATGCAGAGCGTGACGGTCATCGAGATCATGGGAAGAAATGCGGGATGGCTCACCGGAGCAGCAGTACTGGCCAAGAGTGAAGACTGTGAAGGCCCGGATCTGATCTACCTGCCGGAAGTAGCCTTTGATGTGGATGATTTTCTGAAAAAGGTCAAGAAACTGGTCAGCGAGAAACAGTCCATTGTCATTGCAGTGTCCGAAGGAATCAAGACGGCAGACGGAAGATATGTCTGCGAATTGTCTGCACCTTCCGACAAGACGGATTCTTTCGGCCATGTACAGTTATCCGGTACGGGCAAATATTTGTCTGACCTGATCATTGAAAAGCTGGGCTGCAAATCCAGAGCTATTGAACTGTCTACTCTGCAGCGCTGTGCCGGACATCTGACCTCCCGCGTGGATATCACCGAGGCTTATCAGGTAGGTGGAACTGCGGTAAAGGCAGCTTTTGAAGGCAAGACCGGTCAGATGGTGATCTTAAAGAGAGTATCTCAGGATCCCTATATTTGCACTACGGATCTCTATGATGTGCATAAGGTGGCAAATCTGGAGAAAAAGGTTCCCCGTTCCTGGATCACGGAAGAGGGAGATTATGTGACCGCAGAGATGAAGAACTATATCGAGCCTCTGATCCAGGCGGAACTGACTCCGATCATGATCACAGGCCAGCCCAGACACATTATTATTGACGATCTGTAAAAGAAAATGGAATAAAACAACAAATCAAATAACGATACAAAGGAGGTGGAAAGATGCCGAAACACAGGAAGAGAAGAATCATGCTCAGCATAGTGAGTATTGTGCTTTTTGTAGTTTTATCTGCGCAGCTTTCCACCGTTTCTTTTTCTGTGACTGCGGCCGGGGAACACGGAGAACTGGTGGCGGAGGAGTACGAACGATACCGGGAACGCTTTGACAGGATAGAAAAGATTGGAGATTTGGAGAACCAGGGATTCCGCCTGCTGGAGGATCAGATCTTTGCGATGCCGTTGCAAAAACTTCCGGAGGAAGCCGTAGATACGACAGAGGAACCCGGGGATGAAGTCTGGTTCTATGCGGCACTGGATACAAGGTACCACAGACTGGCGGTATTTATCGCGGATGCTTCCGGGCAGATTCTGTACAAGACGGACCAGCTGGAAGCAAATTACTGCTATTTGGGAGAAATGCGGCAGCCGGTGAAAAAACTGGCTTCGGTTTCTTTTCAGGATGTAGACAATGACAGAGATACGGATATCATCCTGATCGTCCAGTGCCATAATGACAGGGGGGATTATCAGGAAGAATCCTACAAAGTAGGAGATGTTCTGTTCCAGGACGATGGAAACTTTTACCGTGATTATCGGATCTCAGACAAGATCAACCGCTTTGATATGAACAAGAACCCTGCCTGTATTTTAAATTTTGTAAGAGACGGGCGTTCTACGGAATTCCTCTATACGGCGGAGACACTGGCAGATCTTCTGAACCACAATTTCAATGTCATCGAGGAACAGTCTTATACCCGTAATTTTGAAAAGCTGGGAAAATTAAAGGTGGTTCCGGGCACCTACCGGATGGCGGAATATGACGTGTTCATGATCTATCTGATCGATGAACAGGGAAATATTGTGTGGAGTTTTCAACCCATGGAGGATTACGACAATCTCTATGCGCTGAAGGGAATCCAGGGAAAGGACCTGGACGGTGACGGCCTGAAGGATCTGGTGGTGTTTGCAAAATACAGCTATGAAGGAGAAGACGGGGAATTGTTGGTGGACACCGTGTGCACCATTTATTACCAACGGACGGCCGGATTTGAGAAGGATACTGATTTTACAGAAAATTATGAATGTACGGAGGAGGATACTCTGGAGGCACTGGTGACGAAGATCCGTGCCTATTGGGGGTGGCAGACATAATGATAAAAATATTGATCGTGGATGATGAAAAGCCAATCTGTGACCTGATCGACCTGAATCTGTCGGCAGCAGGATATTTTTGTAAAAGTGTACAGGATGGCATGAAAGCCATTGAACTGATCGAGAAGGAAACCTTTGATCTGATCTTACTGGATATTATGCTTCCGGGAGTGGACGGTTTTGATATTATGGAATATATCAGACCTTTAAAGATCCCGGTGATCTTCATTACCGCCAAGGGAGATGTAAAGGACCGGGTAAAAGGCTTGCGTCTGGGGGCGGAGGATTATCTGGTGAAGCCCTTTGATGTGGTGGAACTGCTGGCAAGGGTAGAAGTGGTACTGCGCAGATTCCACAAACGGGGAGCGCAGCTGTCCGCAGGAGATGTAGTGGTGGATATGGAAGCCAGAATGGTGATGAAAGCGGGCGTACCTGTGGTACTTACCAACAAGGAATACGGACTTCTGGTGTTATTTATTCAGAATAAAAATATTGCCTTATTCAAGGAAAGCCTGTACGAAAAGGTATGGGGAGAAGAATATGACGGGGACAGCAGGACTCTGGAGCTGCATGTGCAGCGCCTGCGCAAAAAAATGGGATGGGAGAATCAGCTGGTAGCGGTATATAAGGTAGGATACCGGCTGGAGATTGCCTGAGAACGAGGAATTCTTGTAGGAAAGTGGACAAGAGGAGAAAAGAATGAAATTTTCCTGGAAAATTCTGCTGTGCACCATGCTGATCATGGCAGCGGCATGCGGAGCAAGCGGTTATTTTTTTGTAAATTATGTGTTTCAGACCTCCATGGAGCGTGAGACCAGACAGGCACTGGATGAAAGTAGTATTTTGAGGTTCGCTTTTGAGACGGCAGCTTTAAATATTCCGTCCAAATATGATGTACTTCCGGACGGAACGGTGGAACAGATCGGAGTATACCTGGAGAACAGTGGACAGCACGGCAACAGATTGCTGCGGATCAGCGATGAGAACGGTAAGGTGCTGTATGTCAGTGAAGGGTTTACCGGGGATACTTCTCTGTGGGAAGAACGCGGAGAAAATACGAGAGTGTACCGGGTAGTGCAGTCGGGGGATTCCTATTATATCCAGACACAGACAAGGATCAATGTGTCCGACCGTCTGTTGACGTTAGAGACCATGAAAAATGTAACTGCGGTATATACGGAGAGGACGGAAGGATTTCGGATGTATCGTCAGGTGACGGTGATCGTACTGTTGTGCAGTGGCGCTGTGATGACGCTGATCGCCTGCTGGCTGACCCGACCGATCTGGCTTCTGACGCAGGCTACCGGCAAAATGGCGGAGGGAGAATACAGCTATCGCGCGGAGCAGATCAGTAATGATGAAATGGGACAGCTGACTGCGGATTTCAACCATATGGCAGAAGCACTGGAGCAGAATATTCAGAATTTGGAAAATGAAGTCAGAGCCAGAGAAGATTTTATTGCCGCATTTTCCCATGAACTGAAGACACCATTGACTGCCATTATCGGTTATGCGGATATGCTGCGTTCCCGGAAATTGGATGATGAGAGGCATTTTTTGTGTGCCAATTATATTTATACAGAGGGAAAACGCCTGGAGACTATGGCACTCAGACTGCTGGACATCATTGTGACCAGACGTAAGGAGATCGATCGTAAGACCACAAATGTCTCCGGTATTTTCTCGTATCTGCAGGAAATCTATGATGAGACCAAGAACCCAGAAGACAGCAGGGTGAAGGTTGACATCTGCTGGGAAAAGGGAGAACTCTATGCCGAGGAGAACCTGTTGAAGACTGTTTTGATCAATCTGACCGATAATGCCATCAAAGCCTCCGAGGAGGGGCAGACCGTGGAGATCACAGGAAGGCACATGGAGAACGGTTATTATTTTCAGGTACGGGATGAAGGAATTGGCATCCCCGAGGAAGAACTTCATAAGATCACGGAAGCTTTTTATATGGTGGATAAATCCAGATCCAGGGCTCATAACGGAGCGGGACTGGGGCTTGCACTGTGCACCGCTATTCTGGAACTGCATCACAGCAGCCTGAAGATCGAGAGTACACAGGGTTTTGGAAGCTGCATGAGCTTTCTGATTCCGGATGAGGGGGTGAAGTCGGATGAATAGATGGAAGAGCTGTTCTTTGGGCTTTGCGGTATCAGTTGTGGTCATTCTTGCGGCTCTGTGGGGACCGGAATGGATCGCGGCCAAAAGTGATGAGAGACTCTTAAACAGTATTACCACAGAGGCGGTGGAAGGTGCGGAAGGATACCGTTACCGCATGAGCAGCAATCAGAAACTATATCTTTTGGGGAGATGTCTGAGTAGTCAGACCCTGCCGGAGAGTGAACTGCGTTTTTTGACCAGAGTGGACAGTGAGGCAGGAAACTACGGAGAAATGACGGGTACCTATGCGTTTGTAGAGAATCGTCAGCAACCGGGAGAGGGACAGATTCAGGAGGAAGCGGTATATGAGGCATGTAACAGAGAGATTCAGATCCTGAAGGAGCAGGGAATTCTTCCCGGCGAAGTAAAGGAAGTTTCGGAAGACTCTTACGAAGCGGTGATCTGCTCTGCTATCGATGTTTTGGAGCCGAGAAATAATCTCTCTGTATGGAAAATCAGCCTGTCTACGGACGTAAGGAATGCGGATAAGAGTAACCGTTTTCTGGATATTTATCTGGATGCGGATACCGGCAAAATTTATGAATTCTATGTCCGGACCGGACTGCAATGGGAAGACATCAATACGGATGCCATGATTGGCCGGTATGCGGAATATCTGGAACTGACCGGTCTTGAAAAATATGAGGATCAAAATCCGCTGTTGGAGACGACGCCGTATTTTGCCAAGTATACTTTCCCGGGGGAGGAGGAAGACAGTACCACGGTGACCATTGGTTACTATGAAGGAATTCGTGAGCTTTTCCTCAAAGTAGGAAGATAGAAAAATAAAATACGCAAAGATTTTTTACAAAAAAGATTAAAATCACTACTTGACGTTACCACACTAAAGCAGTAATATAAGTAAAAATTAAATACAGCGGTAAGAAACCATTGATGTGGAGATAAAAACAGTTCGTGCACTTACAGAGAGACCGGAGGCTGAGAAAGGTTGGAACGCAGGTTGTTAAATGGACCACGGAGGGCGCAGTCAAAGAGGACACACAGAATTTTAAGACCTCAAGTATTCTGCGACGTGAGGGCATACGTCAGTTGCCGGGGATATGTTGGTATCCTGTAAGAGCATAAGCAATTGTGAAGCAAGGTGGCACCGCGGGAAATGTGTATGACCCGTCCTTGACAGAAGAAGATTCTGTCATGGGCGGTTTTTTTGTAACCTTTTCAGAGCCTATGGCGAGATAGCCTCAATGAGTAAAGGGAAGCCTCAAAGAGGTGATTTTACGAATGGAGGCGCTGAAAAGGTGTGAGCAGAAATAATTTTAAGGAGGAGTACCGGAATGAAGATCACCCCCACATTGGAAGAATGTAAAATCATCGCAGCGGAAGGCAGCTACGGAGTGATTCCCATCAGCACAGAGATGTATGCAGATATGACCACACCTATCGAAGTGCTGCGCATCTTAAAAAAGGTCAGCGGTCATGTCTATCTGCTGGAAAGCGCGGAGGCGGATAAGCGATGGGGACGATATTCCTTTTTAGGCTATGATCCATTGCTTGAGATCACCTGTTATAACGGTATGACTACAATAAAATCGGAACTGACCAGCCGGACAGATTCCGGAGATGTCAGAGGGATCATCCGCAACGTCATGGAAGAGAATAAAAGTCCCAAGCTTCCGGGGCTGCCTTCCTTTACCGGAGGTCTGGTAGGATATTTTTCCTATGACTATATCAAATACAGCGAACCGACCCTGCGGCTGGATGCCAAGGACGAGGAAGGCTTTCAGGATGTGAACCTGATGCTGTTCCACAAGGTCATCGCGTTTGACAACTACAGACAGAAGCTGATCCTGATCCTGAATATCAAGACCGATGATCTGGAGATCAATTATCATAGAGCGGAGCGGGAACTGAACAACATGAAGGAGCTCTTGCTGAATGGAGAAAAGGCAGAGCATATTCCCTGTAAGCTCCGGACAGACTTTCAACCACTGTTCAACGAAGCAGCCTATTGCAGCATGGTGGAGAAAGCCAAGCATTACATCAGAGAGGGAGATATCTTCCAGGTGGTATTATCTAATCGCCTGGAGGCGGAGATGGAAGGAAGCCTCTTAGATGCTTACCGGGTACTCCGCACAACAAATCCTTCTCCGTACATGTTCTATTTCTCCGGCAGCGATGGCGAGATCGTGGGAGCGAGCCCGGAGACATTGGTGAAACTGGAAGATGGTGTATTACATACCTTCCCCCTGGCAGGAACGAGACCCAGAGGAGCTACCGAGGAAGCGGACAAAGCACTGGAAGCAGAACTTCTGGCAGACGAAAAGGAACGTTCCGAACACAATATGCTGGTGGATCTGGGACGAAACGATATCGGCAAGATCAGCCGGATCGGCACCGTGGAAGTGGAAAAGTATATGTCCATCGAGCGTTACTCTCACGTGATGCACATCGGATCTACGGTAAGAGGTGTGATCAGAGAGGATGCGGATGCTTTGGATGCGGTGGATGCCATCCTCCCCGCAGGAACTCTGTCGGGAGCACCGAAACTTCGGGCCTGTGAGATCATCAACGAACTGGAAGACAATAAGAGAGGCATCTATGGAGGAGCCATTGGCTATATCTCCTTTACCGGAAACCTGGATACCTGTATCGCTATAAGACTTGCTTTTTCCAAGAACGGAAAAGTATTCGTAAGATCCGGTGCCGGTATTGTGGCGGACAGTGTACCGGAGAAGGAATACAGGGAATGCATTCAGAAGGCAGCAGCTGTAAGACAGGCACTACAGAAAGCACAGGAGGGAATGGAAGCATGATATTACTGATCGACAATTATGACAGTTTTTCTTATAACGTATATCAGCTGGTAGGAAGCGTAAATCCGGATATTCGGGTGATCCGCAATGATGAATGCAGTGTGGAAGAGATCCGGGTCATGAATCCTTCCCATATTATCTTATCGCCGGGGCCCGGAAGGCCGGACAAAGCCGGTGTCTGTGAAGAAGTGATTCGGGCACTGGGCGGAAAAATCCCCATTCTTGGTATCTGCCTGGGACATCAGGCCATCTGCGAGGTGGCGGGAGCCACTGTGACTTATGCATCCCATCTGATGCACGGTAAACAGTCCCTGGCGACTTTGGATACAGACAGTGTATTGTTCCGGGGTATGAAAAAAGTGATCACTGTGGCAAGATATCATTCTCTGGTGGCAGATCCACAGACGATTCCCGCAGAATTGAAAGTTACCGCGGTCACCGAAGACGGAGAGGTCATGGCGGTAGAACAGACAGAAAAGCAGATCTACGGAGTACAGTTCCATCCGGAATCGGTACTGACACCGGATGGTCGACAGATCATTGTTAATTTTTTACAGACACAGAAAGGAGCAGGCAGAAACATGATTAAAGAAGCGGTTGCTAAGTTGGTAAAGAATGAGGACATCGGATACGATATGGCAAAAACCGTTATGGATGAGATCATGAGCGGTGAGGCCAGCGATATTTTAAAGAGTGCTTATCTGACAGCATTAAGCCAGAAGGGTGAGACCATCGAAGAGATCACAGGCTCCGCAGAAGAAATGCGAAAGTTCGGCAGAAAACTTGGAGCGGACGTGGAAGCTTTAGAGATTGTGGGAACCGGCGGTGACGGATCTAATTCTTTCAATATCTCCACTACGGCATCTATCGTGATCTCTGCGGCAGGCGTACCGGTAGCCAAGCACGGCAACCGCGCAGCCAGTTCCAAATCCGGTGCAGCAGACTGTCTGGAAGCTCTGGGCGTAAATATCACCATAGAGCCGGAACAGAGCAAGACGTTGTTGGAAGAGATCGGCATCTGCTTCCTTTTCGCACAAAAATATCACATCGCCATGAAATATGTGGGACCCATCCGCAAGGAGTTGGGCATCCGTACTATTTTCAATATTTTAGGACCTCTTACAAATCCTGCAAAGGCTAATATGCAGGTTCTCGGTGTTTACAGCAAGGAACTTGTAAATCCTATGAGCAGAGTATTATCAAATATCGGCGTTAAACGCGGAATGACAGTATTTGGCATGGATGGCTTAGATGAAATTTCAGCCAGCGATAAGACATATGTATGTGAATTCAGAGACGGCTGGTTCAAAGAATATGAAATTGAGCCTGAGGACTTCGGTTACAAGAAATGTGACAAGTCTGAACTTGAAGGTGGAACTCCTGAAGAAAATGCTGAGATTACAAGAAATATTCTTAACGGTACATTAAGAGACGGTAAGAGAAATGCCGTATGCTTAAATGCCGGTGCAGCAATTTACGTTGCAGGTAAGGCAGATTCTTTAGCAGAGGGCATAAAGATCGCTGAAGAGACAATCGACAGCGGTAAAGCGATAGAAAGAATGAACGAAATCGTAGCATTTTCAAATCAGATTTGAAAACGTTCATTTAATATATATGAGGAAAAATATATGAGCGAAACCATACTTGATGAAATAGCTGAATCTACAAGGAAGAGAGTGGCAAGAGATAAAACTACATTCTCTCTTGAAGAGCTTAAAAGAATATACGAAGCAAAATATGACGATTTAGACAGATATGGTAATGGCAGATTTTACAATGCTCTTGCCAAGCCAGGATTATCATTTATCTGCGAAGTAAAAAAGGCATCACCTTCAAAGGATTTCCCATTCCTGGAAATTGCCAAGGAATATACAGCTGCAGGAGCTGACTGCATTTCATGTCTTACAGAGCCGGAGTATTTCCTCGGAAGTGATGACATTTTCGTTGCAATCAGAGAACATACTGATACACCTATGATCCGAAAGGAATTTATCGTGGATGAGTATCAGATTTATCAGGCAAGACTTATGGGAGCAGATGCAATCCTTCTTATTGTTGCCATTACAGAGCCTGAAGGCAGATAGCTTTTAGGAACCTTCGCCACATAGGCCTCGATGTTCTTGTTGAAGCTCACAATGAAGATGAGATTAAGACTGCAATCGATGCAGGTGCTGACATAATCGGTGTAAATAACAGAAACTTAAAAGACTTTTCTGTAGATATGTCAAATGCATTAAATCTTCAAGATAAGGTGCCTGATAACATTTTATTTGTGGCAGAATCAGGCGTTTCATCTGTTAATGACATTAAGACATTAAAGGATTCAGATGTTAATGCGGTTCTTATGGGGGAAGTCCTTATGAGATCTGACAATATTTCTGAAACTATTAAAGAAATGAGAGCTGTATAATGTTAGTTAAATTATGCGGAATGTGGCGTGACCAGGACGTTGAATATATCAACATTTCCAGACCGGACTATGTTGGATTTATTATAGATGTTCCTAAAAGTCACAGAAATATAAGTCCTGAGCAGCTTGAGAATTTATCTTCAAAGGTAAATCCTGAAATTAAAAGAGTAGGTGTATTTGTCAATGAAGATATAAATGTTGTTGCAGATCTGTTAAATAGAAATGTGATTGACATAGCTCAGCTTCACGGCTTAGAAACTGATGAATATATTTCACAGCTTAAATCAATGACAGGTGACAGAGAAGTCTGGAAGGTATTTGAACTTGGCAGTGTAATTGATGACAGCGAAAAGTTAAATGAAACTCTTAAAATGGCAACTGATTCAAAGGCTGACAGAATACTATTTGATTCCGGAAAGGGATCAGGAGTTGCATTTGACAGACACGTACTGGACAACTTCAAAAAGGATTATATTCTTGCAGGTGGACTTACACCTGAGAAAATATCGGAGCTTGACGGAAAACTGCCATATGCCGTTGATTTAAGTAGCGGAATAGAAACAGATAAGAAAAAAGATTTAGATAAAATGCTTTTAACTGTTGAGAATGTGAGGAGAATAAATGGAAGCAAGTAAGAGAAGCCGAGGCAGATTCGGTGTTCACGGCGGACAGTATATGCCTGAAACACTCATGAATGCTGTTATCGAGTTAGAAGAAGCATATAACCACTATAAAAATGACAAAGAATTCAATGAAGAATTAACAAAGTTATTAAATGACTATGCAGGCAGACCATCAAGATTATATTATGCTGAGAAAATGACAAAGGATCTCGGTGGAGCAAAGATTTATCTTAAGAGAGAAGATCTTAACCATACAGGTTCACATAAGATTAATAATGTTTTAGGCCAGGCACTTCTTGCAAAGAAGATGGGCAAGACAAGATTAATCGCAGAGACAGGTGCAGGTCAGCACGGTGTTGCAACAGCAACTGCAGCGGCTCTTCTTGGTATGGAATGCGTAGTTTACATGGGTGCAACAGACTGTGAAAGACAGGCTCTTAATGTGTACAGAATGAAGCTTTTAGGAGCAGATGTTGTACCTGTTCATTCAGGAACAGCAACTCTTAAGGATGCGGTTTCAGAATGTATGAGAGAGTGGACAAGCAGAATTGATGATACACATTACTGCTTAGGTTCTGTAATGGGACCACATCCATTCCCAACTATCGTAAGAGATTTTCAGGCAGTTATTTCTAAGGAAATCAAAGAGCAGATCATGGAAGCTGAAGGCAGACTTCCTGATGCTGTTATCGCCTGTGTTGGTGGTGGATCAAATGCCATCGGTGCATTCTTTAACTTTATCGAAGATAAGGATGTTGCCTTAATCGGTGTTGAAGCTGCGGGTAGAGGAATTGATACAACAGATACAGCAGCTACAATCAATACAGGAAGACTTGGTATTTTCCACGGTATGAAGTCATACTTCTGCCAGGATGAATATGGTCAGATTGCTCCTGTATATTCAATTTCTGCAGGTCTTGATTACCCTGGTATCGGACCTGAGCATGCATATTTACATGACATTAACAGAGCAGAATATGTTGCAATCACAGACGATGAGGCTGTAGATGCATT
>ENA-OPDD01002228-OPDD01002228.1-human-gut-metagenome-genome-assembly--contig:-NODE-2228-length-12161-cov-7.083017_pt1 | contig 12161 bp, 10 predicted proteins | sample MGYA00241574_ERZ501499 | MGnify/ENA primary metagenome ERZ501499 (study PRJEB25962, sample SAMEA2042576) | human gut metagenome | biome: human gut; feature: human-associated habitat; material: faeces...
CTGATGGCGGCCAGCGCCTTGGCAGCGCCCTGTGCCAGCTTTTCCGGCTCGTGGTCAAGGCTGGCGAACACCGCATCCACCCGGGCGCGGGTAACGCGGTCCAGCGGCTGATCATCGGTCAGCAGGTTGTCCAGATAATACCGGTAGCCCTTGGCGCTGGGCACGCGGCCCGCGCTGGTGTGGGGCTGCTCCAGCAGGCCCAGCTTTGTCAGCGCCGCCATCTCGTTGCGCAGCGTTGCGCTGGACACTGCCATATCAAAGTAGTTTGCCAGCACGCTGCTGCCCACCGGCTCGCCCTCAAGGCCATACAGCGCCACGATTGCCTGCAAGACCCGTTGCTTGCGTGCATCCATCGTCATAGCGCCTGCCTCCTTTTTGTATCGCTTTTGTTTGTTTAGCACTCCTTGTTCCTGAGTGCTAAGACCATTATAACCGTTTTTGCCCTGCTGTCAAGCCCTTTGCAAAAATGTTTATAAAGATTCATAATTCTGTCATAAAGGGGGTGTGAACTCCCTCAGTCAAAGCCTGACGGTTTTGCCAGCTCCCTCTGAGAGGGAGCCTTTGGCATGGCGGAAAAGTTTGCGGCTCAAGTGCAAAGCTTGCGGGAGAGAACGCTCCCCCTTGGGGGAGCTGTCGCGCAGCGACTGAGGGGCTTCAAATCGGCGGAGCCGGAAAAAACGGTTAAAAGATCTTCACGCCGAACAGGCGTGAATCTTCAGTTTTTTCCGGTGCAGCCCTCTGCTTTGGGGTTAAAAGGGGCGAGCAGCCCCTTTTTCGTGGCTCCAGCGCGTCGAAATCGCTGGCACTTTTCTGGTTCTCTTTTGGTGTCAAAAGAGAACATCCCTCGGCAACAGCCTCTGCCCCCGCGGAGCGCGGTACAAACAAAAAAGCGAGAGCCTTCCGAAAAAACGGAGGACTCTCGCCTTTTTACTATTTTCAGTTATTCTCCGCGCCCTTTTCGCCAAGGGTGACGGTGACGGTCTGCATCTGGCCGCCGCGCGCGACGGTGATCTCGATGGCGTCACCGGCCTTGTGGTTCTGCATCAGGGTGCCAAGGTCGCTCTGGGTGGCCACCTCGCTGCCGTCTACGCTCACGATGCGGTCACCGGCCTGCAAGCCCGCCTTGTCGGCAGGGCCGCCCTTGACCACTTCCACGATGTAGACACCATAGGCGTTCACGCCCAGCTGGGCGGCGGTCTGAGCATCGGTCACGGCATAGTAGCTGATGCCCAGATAGGGACGGCCGGTCACATAGCCGTTTTCCAGCAGCTCCTGTGCCACCTTGACGGCGTCATTCACCGGGATGGCAAAGCCCAGACCCTCGGCATCGCTGTCGGAGGACTTTGCATTGACGATGCCCACCAGCTCACCGTTCATGTTGAACAGACCGCCGCCGGAGTTGCCGGGGCTGACGGAGGCATCCATCTGGATCAGGGACATGGTGTTGACAGAGCTGGAGCCCTGAATGCTGACGCTGCGATTCAGGGCGCTGACGATGCCGCTGGTCACGGTGCCGCCCAGCTCACCCAAGGGGTTGCCCACGGCCATGACGCTTTCGCCCACCTTCAGGTTGTCGCTGTTGCCCACGGTGGCGGGGGTCAGGCCGGTAGCATCGACCTTGACCACGGCGATATCACTGGTGGTATCTTCGCCCACCAGCGTAGCGGGGTAATCCTTGTCGCCGATGCTCACGGTGATGTTGGAAGCACCACTCACCACATGGGCGCAGGTGAGGATATAGCCGTCCGAGCTGATGATGACGCCGCTGCCCGCGCCGCTCTCCACCTGACTCTGGCCGTACCAGGACCACTGGGAGTAGACCACCTGCTCGGTGGTGATAACCACCACGCTGGGGCTGACCATCTCGGCCACCTGTGCGGTGCTCAGGCCGGTGCCGCTGGTGGCGCTGATGGAATTGCCGGTGCTGTCGGTGCTGCTGTCAGAGCTGGCCGGGCGCTCCACCTGCTGGATGACCACCTTGCTGCCGCCGCCGTATTTTGCACCCACAAAGCCGCCTGCAAAGCCCATGGCTGCTGCCAGCACCAGCGCCACGGCGCTGCGTGCCAGCTTTTTGCCATTGAACTTCTTCTTGCGGCGGGGCTTTTCCGGCTGCGCCGGGGCGCTGTACTGCGGCTGCTCCGGCGGGATGGGCGGCACGCTGCCGCCATCTGCCGGGGCGGTATCGGCCGGACGCGCGGGCTGTGCTTCCGGCTCGTTATACTGGTTCGCCGTGTTCATGCCGCTGCTGCCCACGTTGGGGTAGCCGGTCTCGTTATTGGAAGCGGAATAATCGTATTCCCACTTGTTCTCGTTTTCCATGTTACTACATCCTTCCCTCAAAGGCCGGTCCGCAGGGACATCTGTTCCTTTGAACTGTCCCTATTGTAACTGTCAAATGTGAAAATCAATCGCTTGCGCCGTGAAGAATATGTGAAATGCGGTCCTGTTTTTCTGCCCTTGACAGCAGCGTTTCCGCTTGCTATTGTAAGGGAAGAACATCGACCCGTCAAGGAGGAGCTTTTTATGGAACTGCACCGCACCGAACAGGGGTTTGCCCTGTATAAAGAAAAGGACTGCATCGGAGAGTGCCGCCTTTCTCCCGCCCCCAAGGGCGCACAGCTTGCCGCCCTGTGCATCCTGCCCCAGTGGCGGCGCAAGGGCTACGGCTCCTACCTGTTAAAAGAAGTATTGCGCAGCTTTGGCGGCTATGACCGGGAAGCTGCCACGGTTTTTACCGCCCCGCTGCCGGAAAATGCCGCCGAGCTTGCCTTCTGGGGCAAATTCGGCTTTGCCGCCGAGGGCGGGCAGCTGGTGCGCCGCCGCACCCCGGACTTAACGGCAGTAAAATTTGTGCAGGACTTTTTAGCCGCCCGGCTGGTGCACCCGCAGCTGTGCGTGGACGCCACCTGCGGCAACGGCGGCGACACCGCCTTTCTGTGCAATCTGACTGCCCCCACCGGGCGGGTGCTGGCTTTTGACGTGCAGCCCGAAGCCATCCGCTCCACCCGCACCCGGCTGGAACAGGCAAATGTGCCCGCCGAGCGGTACAGCCTTATCTGCGGCAGCCACGCCGACTTATTACAGTATGTGCAGCCCGGCACTGCCGATGCAGTCATGTTCAACTTTGGCTGGCTGCCGGGGGCGGACCATGCGGTATTCTCCACCGCGCAGAGCAGCATCCCCGCCTTGCAGGCGGCGCTGCAGGCGGTGCGCCCCGGCGGCATCGTGAGCGCCATCCTGTACAGCGGGGCAGTCATCGGCTCGGACGAAAAACAGGCGGTGCTGCGTTTTCTGCGTGCACTTCCACTGAAAAGTTTCACCGTTCTGGTGTGTGATTTTGCCAATTGGGCCGAAACTGCCCCTCTGCCCTGCCTGATCCTGAAAAAATAACGAAAACCCTTGCATTATCACGCGTTTTCGTATAGAATAAGGTGCGTATGTGTAAAAATGCTTCTTCCGGCATCGCTGCGCGATGCCGGAAGAAGTTCCATCCATTTCAGGAGAAATATCATCTATGACAAATCGTGAAGAGATCGAACGCCGCAGGACGTTCGCCATCATCAGCCACCCCGACGCAGGTAAGACCACCCTTACCGAAAAGCTGCTGCTGTACGGTGGAGCCATCAATCAGGCTGGCTCCGTCAAGGGCAAGCAGAGCGCCAAGCACGCCGTGTCCGACTGGATGGACATTGAAAAGCAGCGTGGTATCTCGGTCACCTCTTCGGTGCTGCAGTTCAACTACGCCGGTAAGTGCGTGAACATTCTGGACACCCCCGGCCATCAGGACTTCTCGGAGGATACCTACCGCACCCTGATGGCGGCAGACTCTGCCGTCATGGTCATCGACGCCGCAAAGGGCGTTGAGGCGCAGACCATCAAGCTGTTCAAGGTGTGCACCCTGCGCCACATCCCCATTTTTACCTTCATCAACAAGATGGACCGCGAAGCCCGCGACCCCTTTGAGCTGATGGAGAACATCGAGGAAATTCTGGGCATCAAGACCTACCCCATGAACTGGCCCATCGGCTGCGGCAAGGAGTTCAAGGGCGTGTTCGACCGCAACACCCGCAAGGTGCTGGCTTTCTCCAGCGACGGCCGCGCCAACGGCGTGAAGAAGGTGGAGGAGACCGAGGCCGAACTGGGCGATCCCGCACTGGACGAGCTGCTCACCCCCTACCTGCACCAGCAGCTGGTGGATGAGATCGAGCTGCTGGACGGTGCCGCCGAGGAGTTCGACCTGGACAAGGTGCTGCGCGGCGAGCTGAGCCCCGTGTTCTTCGGTTCGGCCCTGACCAACTTCGGTGTGGAACCCTTCCTGGAGAACTTCCTGCGGCTCACCCCCACCCCGCTGGCCCGCGTGGACAGCCTGACCGGCGAGTCCGTGGATCCCTGCCGTGACGAGTTCTCGGCCTTCATCTTCAAGATCCAGGCCAACATGAACAAGGCCCACCGTGACCGCATCGCTTTCATGCGCATCTGCTCCGGCAAGTTCGAGCGCGGCATGGAAGCCTATCATGTGCAGGAGGGCAAGAACATCAAGCTGGCCACCGGCACCCAGCTGATGGCGCAGGACCGCGCCATCGTGGACGAGGCCTACGCCGGCGACATCATCGGCCTGTTTGACCCGGGCATCTTCTCCATCGGCGACACCCTGTGCACCGGCAAGAAGAAGGTGCAGTTTGCGGGCATCCCCACCTTCTCGCCGGAGCACTTTGCCCGCATCGAGCAGAAGGACACCATGAAGCGCAAGCAGTTCGTGAAGGGCATGGAGCAGATCGCCCAGGAAGGCGCCATCCAGATCTTCCGCGAAGTGGGCGGCGGCATGGAAGAAGTGGTGGTCGGCGTGGTCGGCGTGCTGCAGCTGGAAGTGCTGGAGTACCGCCTGAACACCGAGTACAATGTGGAGATCCGTATGCAGCAGCTGCCCTTTGAGCAGCTGCGCTGGGTGCAGAACGATCCCGACACCTACAACCTGCGGGATCTGGACCTGACCAGCGACACCAAGGCTGTGGAGGACATGAAGGGCAACCGTCTGCTGCTGTTCACCTCCGACTGGGCGGTGCGCTGGGCCGAGACCCACAACGAGAGCTTGCAGCTGAGCGAGTTCGGCAACATCTGATAAAAGAGCGCTGCGGAGTGCACCTGCGCTCCGCAGCCTTTTTTATATAGCAACCAAGAATACAACATAGAATGCCAGACATTGGAATGAGGGTTCCCATTGCGGGGAACACTGCTGGCATGGAGGGTAAGTATATGCAGAATATCAATATTGGCAAAAGCGGCATTTCCGTGCCGTTTCTGGGCATGGGTACATGGGCCATCGGCGGCGGTGCATGGTGGGGCGATAACGACGATGCACTGTCCGTAAAGGCCATCCAGACCGCCGTGGAGCAGGGCATCCAGTGGATCGACACTGCGCCCATCTACGGGCTGTACCACAGCGAGGAAGTGGTGGGCGAAGCCATGAAGCACATCGACCGCGACAAGGTGGTGCTTTCCACCAAGTGCGGCCTGGAGTGGCGGCACGAGACCCCCATCCTGCACAAGGTAGTGGATGGGGTACAGGTGTACCGCGACCTCTCCGCCAAGAGCATCATCGAGGACGTGGAGGACAGCCTGCGCCGTCTGCACACCGACCATCTGGACGTGCTGTACACCCACTGGCAGAGCCCGGACTTCGGCGTGTACCCGCTGGAAGAGACCATGGAAGCCATGATGAAGCTGAAGGAGCAGGGCAAGATCCGCGCCATCGGTGCTTCCAACGTCACCTCCGATATCATCCGGGGCTACTGCAAGTACGGCCAGCTGGACGTCATTCAGGAAAAGTACAGCCTGCTGACCCGCCGCATTGAAAAGCAGCTGCTGCCCACCTGCAAGGAGCTGGGCGTGTCGGTGCAGGCCTACTCCCCGCTGGAGCAGGGTCTGCTGACCGGCAAGGTGACCATGGACACCACCTACCCGGAGGGCAGCACCCGCAACTCGAACCCCAACTTCCAGCCCGCACGCCGGGCACAGGCCCTTGCCATGCTGAACAACTGGCAGGACCTGACCGAGAAGTACCACTGCACCATGGCGCAGCTGGTGATCGCCCTGACCGCCCGCATGGTGCCCGGCCTGTTCGTGCTGTGCGGTGCCCGCACCCCGGAGCAGGTGACCGATAACGCCGGTGCGATGCAGATCCAGCTGGACGGTGCCGACGCCGTGCGCATGAAGTGGGATGTGGATTCCATTTCCTGAGTTTTCCCCGCAAACACCAAGCCCCCTCAGAGCCGCAGCTCCGAGGGGGCTTTTGCTGTGATACTGGATCGCTTCAGGTAGTTTGCAGCATCGCCTGCAATTTTGTTTTGGCGCGGTAGTAGGTCACCCGTGCCCAGGCGGCATTGTGGCCAAAAATGGCTCCGATGTCCTCAAAGGACAGCTCGCCGAACACCCGCAGGCTGAACACCTCTTTATAGGGTTCTTCCAGCGTGTGCAGGCACTGGTGCACCGTAAAGGCGGCATCCTTGTCCACCAGCAGCTGGGCAATGTCCGGCGTGTCGGCGGCCTGCGTCTCAGCCGCTTCCAGCGGGGCGGTATGCTTTGCCTTGCGGCAGCGGTCATACCAGCAGTTGCGGGCCACCGTGAACAGCCACGCCCGCACATCCTGTTTTCCGTCAAAGTTCTTCAGGCCGTCCAGCGCCTTGAAGAAGGTCTCCTGGGTCAGCTCTTCGGCCAGTGTCTCCGAGCGGGTCAGGCCCTGCAGAAACAGGTACACGTCCCGGAAATAGAGCCGGTAAATGGTTTCCATGTCCATAATCAGCCCTTCTTAAAGTCGTGCCCATATTGTTCCTCGGTGCCGTACCCGTACCGCACGGTGCCGTCCGGATTCTCCCCCGCAATGAATCGTTCCACCTGCTGGCCGTCGCTGTAATAGCGCGTTCCGTCCGCGCACTCCACGGCCAGCACCTGGGTGCGGGAGACGGCGATCTCTGTGGACACGGTCTCGGAGCCGGTCAGCTTTGTCAGCGCGGCATGGAGGCCGGGGAAGGTATACCGCATGGCCCGGACGGTGATGTATTCCTTGCCCCAGCTGAACCCGCCCTCGGTCTCCAGCCGGACATTCTCGCCCTGCACTTCCAGCACGCAGAGGTTTGCGCCATCCTCCTTTTTGCTGTAGAGCCAGATCCCGGCTTCCTCCGCCGTCACCGGCGTGCTGAGGTTGCCCATCCAGAACACCAGCACCACGGCGCACAGCACCGCCAGCACGGCGGCTGCGGCCGTAAGGATGCGCTTTTTCCGCAAAGCCGTGCGGATGCCTTTCAGCGGGGCATCCGGCTGGGGTTCCGGCTGCACCGGCACCGGCAGCTGCATCTGCTGCAGCTCGGTGCGGCAGGCCTCGCATTCCTGTAAATGTTCTTCCACCAGCGCGGTGCTGGCCGGGCTTGCCATGTGCTCCGCATACAGCGGCAGTAAATCGCGGATGACTTCACAATCCAGTTTCATCGTCTTTTCCTCCTTTTCGGGCTGTTTCACCCCAATAACGCACAAAAGGAGAAAACGTTACAGGGTTTTTGATTTTTTCAGCGTCCGACAAACTGGAAGTTGGCAATTTCCTATACCTATAATTTCTTATCAAAGAGGCTGCATCATTTCAAGGATAATGCCATCCGGGTCTCTGAAATAAAAAGCTCGGCTCTCCCCAAATCCATTTGCTCTAAAGTCGAAATACTGCGGTTCAGATAAGCACTCAACATGGTTTTCGATAAGGGTTTTATAGACAGAATCAATGTCATCCGTATAGAAACATACTTCCGAGATGGATGTCGTAAACAAGTCTGATTGTTCTTTATGAATCTCGCTATCTACGAACTGAATCAGCTCGACCGGTGGCGTTTCAATAGCCTTAGAACCGTTCAAATAAGCAACCCTTGCTTTGCAATTCGACTTGCGAAACATTTTATCGGTTTCTTTGCCTTCCATAAAAATCTCTCCTTGAAACGCAAGTCCAAGGATGTCTCTGTAGAAAGCAACCGAGCGATCCAAGTCAGAAACGGTCAATCCAACATGATAAATTCTTCCAATCATATTTTTATAGCCTCCTGAGAAAATTTCGATTTATTTTTATGTATTTTCCCTCCAGAACAATCCGCCGGAGGTCTGGAATAGCAGCCAGGGGTTCACACTCTTGCTGCCCAGCTTGAAGTCCATGGTCAGCTCTTCGCCCAGGGCACCCACGGCCTGGCCTTTTTCCACCGTCTGTCCCTCGGACACTGCGAGCGCCTGCAGGCCGTACAGGTAGCTGCGCATCCCGGCTCCGTGGTCAATGACCACCGTGTTGCCGGTGAGGGCAAGGTTCCGGGCCAGCACCACCACGCCGTTGGCCGGGGCACGGCAGGGCTCGCCGGGGATGGTGTAGAGCTTGGTGGAGTTGGAGCGGCTGCCCTGCTGGCCGTTCGTCACCTTTACCTGTCCGTAGTCCACCAGTGTCATGGAGTTTTCCGCCGGGTTCACGAAACCGCCGGACCACAGCTTTTCCCGCGCGGGGGCCTCGTACAGGCCCCAGACCGCATTGCGAAACTCGGTATTGGCGGCATCGGTGGCTGCCGGTTCCGGGTCCACCTCCACGGTGCCAAAGTCCTTGGGCAGCACGACGAGGGTGTGGGTGAGCGTCTCGCCGTTCACGGTAACGTTCACCGTATGCCCGCCGGAGGACGCATTGTAGGCCGCCGGGATGTAAGCACGCCAGCCGTCGGCGGCGCGCACGCACTGCACGCTGCCAAGGTCGGTCTCCACGGTGGGGGCAGTGTCGCCGGTCATTCCGGAGATGCGCACGCCCACGATGCCGCCCTGCTCCACCCGCTCGGCGGAGAACGCGATGTCCGCGCTGGCCTGCAGGGTGAACCGGAAGGAATACCGGTACCACCCCGTGGGCTTTGCGGGGCGCTCCAACCCCAGATTTTTGCGCAGGGCACCAGTGCTGCCGCCCTCGAACTGGGTGGCCATGCCGCCCTTGGGCACGCGCCAGAGGGTCATTGCGGCCTTGTATTCGCCGTTGGCCGGGAAGAGGAAGCTCTGGTATTCGCTCACGCTGCCGGCAAACACCACACTGCCGACCGCGGTCTGGATGGTCAGAGTGGTGTAGCTGGCCCAGTCCGGCAGAGTAATGTCCGGGTGCGCCGTGTACAGGGTGCCCAGCTTCTGCACCGTGAGGGTGGCAGGGCTGGCAAACACCTTGTCCAGCTTGCCGCCCAGCAGCGGCACCTGCCAGCAGAAGCCGTTGGTCTCCAGCTCCTGGCCGCCGAACTGCGCGGCAGCATCCGGGCAGCCGCCCTGCGTGGTAAAGGCATAGCTCACCCCCATCACAGCCGCCAGCAGCAGGGCCACGCCCAGTGCAACGCTGATGATCCACAGCAGAAAACGCTTCATGTCCTTCTCCTTTTATGTAGCAAAAAGGCGCACCCGCGCAGCCTGTGGTCAGACTGCCGGTGCGCCTCCTTTGTGTCCGGTGTTTGGTTTATTCTGCAGCATCCTCGGCAGGTGCCTCTTCGGCAGCTTCCGGCTCGACCGTTTCTGCATCGTCCTCGCCAAAGAGCAGACGCTCGTACTCGTCCAGTTCCTTTTCGCGGCGGTGCAGGTAAACAGCCACAGCAGCCAGTGCTCCGGCAACAGCGGCCAGGGCAGTGATCACAGCGATCAGGCAAGATTTCTTCATAGGTTCAGTACACTCCTTTTTTCGGTCGAAACGATGGTGTTTCAGCTTATTTTTCCAGCGGGAGACCCGCAGCAGCACGTCCGCCGCCTTCCAGAGAAACGACAGCATGTGAAGGGAGCATTTTACCAGAAAGAACATCCGCATCCACTCCATTCAGGGGGCTTCGGGCACGGCCCGCTTCCCCGCTATCTTGTGGTTATTATACCCGTTCCTGTCAAAAATTACAACCGTTGCGGGCAACTTTTTCGCTTCCTGTCCATTCTGTACAAAAGGCTTTGGGCAGATTGCCAGAATTTCCAAATCATCCCAGCATCCGGTCCTTGTAGGCGGCAAAGGCACCGGGCAGGGTGTAGGTGGTGCGCAGCTCCTCGCGGCTGGCCCAGACGCAGCCCGCCGGGGCCGCCTGCTCCGGCACCGTGAGGGCCACACCGGACAGCAGCCATTCGATGTGGCTGAAGATGTGCTTGGCCGCCGGCAGGGCTTCCGGCACTGCGGTGCCGGTGTCCACTCCAAGGGCTGCCAGCCTTGCCAGCACTTCGGCCTGCAAAAGGTGTTCGCTCTCCCACAACAGCGGCTGCCACAGCCCGGCCAGCAGCCCCTTTGCGGGCCGCTGCTGTACCAGAAAGCCCGCCGGGCTTTCCACCAGCGCCACCGTCACCGGCAGCACCTTGCGGGGCTTCGGCTTTGCCTTCTGGGGCAGCGCGGCGGTGGTGCCCGCCGCGCGGGCCTGACACAGCCCGGCCAGCGGGCAGACATCGCACAGGGGTGCACCGTTGGGCACACAGACCAGCGCCCCCAGCTCCATCAGGGCCTGATTGTAATCCCCGGCCTTTTCCGGCGGCTGATGTTCCATCACCCGGGCAGTAAAGGCCTTTTTCACCTTCGGATCTGTAATGACACCGGGGTCATTATACAGGCGGGAAAACACCCGCAGCACATTGCCGTCCACCGGGATGCCAAAGCTGATGGATGCAATGGCCCCGGCGGTGTAGTCCCCGATGCCGGGCAGGGCCCGCAGGGCGGCATAGTCGGCGGGCAGCTGGCCGCCGTACTGTTCGCAGACGATCTTTGCGGCCTTCTGCAGGTTGCGCACCCGGCTGTAGTAGCCAAGACCCTCCCACAGCTTGTGCAGCTTTTCCGCATCGCAGGCGGCCAGCGCCGGGATATCCGGCAGCGCCGCCAGAAAGCGCTCGTAATACGGCAGCACCGCCGACACCCGTGTCTGCTGCAGCATCACTTCGCTGAGCCAGACGTGGTAGGGCGTGGGGTCCTCCCGGAAGGGCAGGATGCGGCGGTTTTTGTAAAACCAGTCCAGCAGGGCCGGTGCAATGTTTTCCACTTGTTTTTGTCTCCTTGTTGAAAGTTAAGGGCTGGTCACTATTTATAATGCCCTCCGCGATGCTCTGGGCATAAATAGCGGAACTATATTTTATAGTCGTGTTTGTCGCGGCCTGCGGGCCGCTCCAAACACATTTTCACCGAGTGGGGCAGCACTGGCGAACTGCATTTATGTTCTTTGATGCATTTTGATGTCACGACCCCTCTCGTGAAAAAGCAGCAGAGAAAAGCCCGCAGGCTTTTCTCTGCTGCAAATAAAAATAATCATTCCTCTGCCATTGCCAAAGCGAATGCGGCGGCAATTTCAAATGGTCATCCCAACAGGAAAGGAGGTTTTCCATGTACGAAGCCCTGTTGAAAGCGACCCAGGAATACCAGAAGATCGCGGCCAGCTTTGCAAAGCCCGGCCCGGCAGCGCTGTTCGGTCTGCCCCCGGCAGGCCGGGCCCTGCTGTATGCCGCTTTGCAGAAGGATCTGGGCCGGGTGCTCTGCATCGTGACCCCGGGCGAAGCCGAGGCCACCCACTTTGCGGAGGACCTCAAGGCGCTGGGCCTTACTGCGGCGGTGTTCCCGCCCCGGGACTTCATGCTGCGCCCGGTGGAGGGTGCCGGGCGCGAATACGAGTATCGCCGCCTTTCGGTGCTGGGTGCATTGGCGGGCGGGCGGCTGCAGGCCGTGTGCGTCCCTGCCGAAGCCCTGTTGCAGTACACGGTGCCCCGCGATGAATTCCTGAAAAACACCCTCACCCTCAAGCCCGGCATGGTGTACAACCGCGAAGCGCTGGTGGCCCGGCTGTTTGCCGCCGGGTATGTGCGCCGCAGTCAGGTGGACGGCCCCGGCCAGTTCAGCGTGCGCGGCGATATCGTGGACATCTATGCCCCGGATATGCGCCAGCCTGCCCGTGTGGAATATTGGGACGATGAGATCGACTCCATGGCCTCCTTTGACCTGCTGACCCAGCGGCGGGACGGCGCACTGGAAAAGATCTACCTTTCCCCTGCCCGCGAGGTGCTGTTCGGCAGCACCGAAGAGACTGCCGAGGCCCTGCGTGCCGCTGTGAAAAAGGCCCGCGGCAAACACCGCACCGCGCTGGAAAAGGCCACCGAAGCCGATCTTTCCCAGCTGGATTCCG
>ENA-OPDD01002242-OPDD01002242.1-human-gut-metagenome-genome-assembly--contig:-NODE-2242-length-12072-cov-2.215694_pt1 | contig 12072 bp, 9 predicted proteins | sample MGYA00241574_ERZ501499 | MGnify/ENA primary metagenome ERZ501499 (study PRJEB25962, sample SAMEA2042576) | human gut metagenome | biome: human gut; feature: human-associated habitat; material: faeces...
GTACTTTGCGGTAAAGGCATCGTAGGCGGCGTTCAAACGCTCCTGCGTTGCCTTGATGTCCTCGTCCGGGTAGTCCACCACGGCGTAAAACCGGGTGGCGATGTCCAGCAGGGCGTTATCGTCGGCGCTGCTTTGGAGTCCATGTTCATGGGCGCTATCATGGTCGGTGCGGCGGTTCCTCCCGAGGTCTATGCTTCCGGCGTGCTTGGCTGCGCGTTTGCCGTCATTACGGGTACGGGCACGGCAACTGCCGTCGCACTCGCCCTTCCCGTCTCCGTCTTCCTTCAGGTGTGGCGCAACTTCTGCTACGCCGTTCCGGGTGCCTTTGCCTGCAAGAAGATCGAGACCGCTCTGGCAAATCGTGATCTTGCCAAGGCGAATCTGTACCATCTGACCATCGTGCCGCTGTCGATTGGCATTCCGTCTGCACTGCTGGTGTTTTGCTCGCTGTTCTTTGGTGCCGACCTCATCAACAATGCGCTTAACGCTATTCCGCAGTTTGTGATGGACGGCCTCAACGTTGCGTCCGGCGTCATGGTCTGCATCGGCTTCGCACTTCTTATTAGGACCATGGGCGATAACAAGCTGCTTCCTTGGCTGTTCCTGGGATTCATTATGGTCATCTACCTCAAGATGGACGTTATCGGCGTCGCCGCAGCTGCCATTTGCGTCGCACTGCTCCTGGCCTTCCGCGAGGGCTCGTCCGGTCCGCAGACGGTTGCCGAGGATGAAGAGGAGGACTTCTAATGGCTACCCAGAACACCGATCTCAAAGAGGCCAAGAAGGACGCGATTATGACTCCCGATATGTATCGGAGCATGTTCCTTCGCCAGTTTACGAGCCAGTGCTCGCAGTCGTACGACAAGATGATGGCAATGGGCTTCATGTACACCATTCAGAAGCCCCTGCGAAAGATCTATCCCAACGACGACGATTACTATGCGGCGCTCGATCGCCATACCGAGTTCTTTAACATCACGCCTCATGTGCTTCCGTTTGTAGCCGGCCTTACGGTTTCGATGGAAGAGCAGGCGGCTGCCGATAAGAACTTCGACACGTCTTCGATTAACGCCATGAAGGTCGGCCTCATGGGACCGCTTTCCGGCATTGGCGATTCGTTCTACTGGGGTACGTTCCGCGTGGTCGCCGCCGGCATTGGTATTGGCATCGCTTCGACGGGCAACCCGCTCGGCCCCATCGTGTACGCGCTCATCTACTCCGTGATTAACTTTGCAACGCGTATCGTCGCCGCCCATCTGGGATACGACCTGGGAACCAAGTTCCTGCAGCAGTCCGAAGAGAACAACCTCATGTCTCGTATGACGCATGCTGCCGGTGTCCTCGGAATGACCGTTATCGGCGCCATGATTGCGGCACAGGTCTCGCTGTCCACGGCTTTGACCTTTGATGTGGGTGGTTCGGAGATTGTCCTGCAGGATCTGTTCGATTCGATCTTCCCCGGTCTGCTGCCCTTGCTGGCAACGTTCGCTTGCGTTGCCCTGTACAAAAAGGGTGTCAAGACCATTTGGATTATTATTGGCATCTTCGCGATCTGCATCATCGGAACGGGCTTGGGAGTGTTCGCAGCGGCGTAATGTTGACTGCTATGCTCGCGCGTTGGATAACTAACTGACCGTTTGAAAACGGGGTTCGGCGTAAGGCCGGCCCCGTTTTTTTGTTTGAGGGATTTTCCGACCGTCCAATAGTCCAGGCCCATGCATCACTCACGTATCTCTCATCTCTCATTCGTCACTAATACGAGAGATAACAGAAAGACGAGAGATAAATATGAGAGATAACTGAGCAGCAAAGAGACAAGCAATCATGGTATTATCTCAATACTGATTATTCTACCAGCAAAAACATGTCTATATGAAACAGATGGCAGACATCTTATCTTTTATCTCTCACTCATCTCTAATATGAGAGATAACAGAAAGATGAGAGATAATTACGAGAGATAACTGAGAGACGAAGGAAATCCATTCGCGGCATTCTTCGCAGAACCGAGCGAAAGGACGTGCAGATGAACGAAAACGAACTGACCGGTCTGCTCGAGTCTTTAAGGCGCATGGGCTCGGACGATCTTAACGTCGAGGTCAAGGAGAGCGCCACGACGCTTTCCCGCGACGTATGGGAAACGGTCAGCGCTTTCGCAAACACCGCCGGCGGCATCATCGTGCTCGGAGTGAGCGAGCGCGCGGGTTTTGTCCCAGTTGCAAACTTTGAGACCGAGAAAGTGCTCAACCAATTCGTGGCGGGCATGGGTGATGCGGGCGGTCGCGGAAAGCTGGCCAATCCGCCCAAATACACCATTGAGCGCGTGGAGCTCCAGGGCACCGTGGTTCTGGTCATCACGATTGAGGAGCTCGACCCGTCGAGCAAGCCTTGTTATGTCATAGAGCGGGGCGCTCAAGGTGGCAGCTACAAACGCATCGATGACAAAGATGTCCCGCTTTCGTCGACCGAGGTGCTCGCATTGGCGTCATACGGTCGAGCGACTCCGAGCGATCGCGACGCGGTGGCGGGCGCGGGCGCGGACGATCTCGACGAGGCGCTGGTCGACCGTACGATAGATCGGGCTTTCTCGTTGACGCCCCGGGCAATGCGCGGCGCGCCGGACAAGAAAACGAAGCTGGAGCGCCTGAATTTCCTCGACTCCCAGGGCAATGTCACTAAGGCCGGGCTCCTGGCTGCGGGCGCCTATCCTCAGCAGTTCTACCCCAAGCTCTTTATCGATGTGGCGGTCTATGCCGGAACGCAGAAGGGCGCGGCGGGGTCGTTGAGGTTCATGGACCGCACAATCTGTGAGGGAACGTTGGGCGAGATGATCTCGGATGCCGTCGCAGCCGTCGCCAAGAATTTGCGGCGAACCTCGATCGTCCAAGGCGTCTCGCGTGTCGACTCGCTGGAGATTCCCGAGGAGGTTCTGCGCGAGGCAATCGCCAACGCCGTAATCCATCGAGAATACGGGGATCGGCTCTGTGGACAATCGATTGCCGTCGACGTCTTTGACGATCGTGTCGAGGTGACGAATCCTGGCGGCCTTTACGGGGGAAAGACTCGCGAGAACTTGTTTGACGGCAGCTCCCGATGCCGTAACGCGACGCTTGTGAAGCTCATGTCGATTGTCCCGCTGCCGGATGGCGCAGGTTCGCCGGCTGAGGGCAATGGCTCGGGCATCCCGATGATGATCGATGCCATGCGCGCGCATGGTCTGGCCGAGCCCCTGTTCTGCCCGGGGTTCGATCGGTTCAAGGTCGTACTTTACCGTTCAAAGATCGAGCCGGTCGATCATGGCGGGGGCTTAATTGTGACGGCACTCAAACACTACGGCGAGCTGGGGACGCGTGAGCTGGCAGAACGTACGGGGCTTACAATTTCCCAGGTTAGGTCGCGCGTCAACGCGCTCATTGCTCAAGGCGAGCTCGAGCCCACGGCGCCGGCGACGAGCCGCAACCGCAAGTATCGACTGTCGGAGTGCGTGGGATAGATGCGTTAGTGGACGAGGCGACTCAATAATCGACCCTCGATTGGCGTCCATTAAGGTAAAGCGGTTGTTGCCCAGTCGACGGTGATGCTAAAGACTCGGCTTACGCCGGCATGGCCCCGAACCCGTCTATCAAGAACAGCCTAAGAACCAGCTTGATGACATTTCCCGGTTTGACTTCTGCCGCGTCAAAGACGTGGCGCTCGGCGAGCTCGCTGCAGTATGCATAGATGTCGCGGATAAGGTCCGCGCCCGAGAGCGTAAACATGTAGCCTGCGTCCGAAAGCGCATTGGGCGCGGCAGGCAACTTGGCCATGTGACAGAACGTTTGCAGGTCGGGCGCCATAACGTTCTGGTAGTCGAGGTGGCCGTTGGCATCCTGCGCGGCAAGCTCCAATTGGCGCACAAAATCCAGCGCCGCCGCTAACACAAAGCTCGGCGTAGGCGCATTGACGTCCTGAGTGGTCGCCACAAGCCTGCCCGCCGCCTGCGTGACAAGCCAAGCGACCTCGCGCTGGCAACGCACGGCCTTGCGCGTAACCGGCTTGATGGACGAAGAAGAAACGCTTCCCTTAGGCGGATTCGAAGCAGCCATAAGACCCTCCCATGAACAATCCGGCCCAACAAGCCCGGATGAAACACGTGCTACATCAGTATACAGGGAAGTGGGGTAGCGGGGTACAAGCGCGCCAGCGGCAAACCGAGAGCATCAACGATGTGCCGATCGCGGAATGAGATCTCGTAATAATTGACTCTCGGCCATATTATTGAGGGGCATGACTCGCGTTCGTATGGTTGTAGGTGCTGGCGATGAACGACATTGACCTTGCTGTTCCGTTGATGGATGGACCAAGCTATGACCGCGCCTGCAGTCTCGTGCCTTCCGAATACGTTGAGGCATGGGAGTGGTTTCTGGGTGAGGAACAGCGCGGCGGCGTTTGGACCAGCCTTCCGCACCACACCAAGGAAGATAGCCCTCAGTATCAGTATCGTTTGAGAATTGGCTCGGACTTCTTTCCCGTAACGCGGGATTCAGGGATCTTCTGGCCGGGCCAGGATCGGGTGAAGCAAGATCCCAATAAGATCTTTGCGCTTTCGGTCCATAACTCTAAAAAGAGCTTCTACACCGATGTGCCTCCGCTCTATTTGGATGACGGTACGTGGGTCATTAAGTATTCGGTCCAAGCGCCAGGCGCCGTTGGTTCTCGAGACCAGAATTACAACCGTAAAATGCTCAACTGCATGGAATGTGGCGTTCCAGTCGGAGTCATATTTGCAACCGAGGTGGGCTATAAGGTGCTCGGCCTTGCGTTTGTTGAGCGGTTCGAGCCCGAAAACGGATGGTTTGTTCTGCACGGTCCTGTTCATAAAGGCGGACCGGACCCTCGTTTTGCGCCCGACATGAGTTATCTGAAGCACATACCCGTCGATATTGAGTTTGCCGGACAGGGTGTGACCGACGACGAAAAGGTCCGCTATGCGTTAAGGCGCGAGCGATTGGGGCAGCAATGGTTCCGCAAGCAGCTCGTTGCCGCCTATGATGGCCGTTGCGCGGTGTCGGACTGCGGCGTCAGCGAAGCTCTGGAGGCTGCACATATCGAGAATTACTCGGGACCCAAATCGCAGGTTGCCAGCAACGGTATTCTGCTTCGGCGCGATCTTCATTCCCTATTTGATGCTCACCTGATTTCGTTTGAGCCTGTTTGCGGCGAATATCGGCTGTGCGGATCGTACCTGCTGGATAAGACCGACTACGCTTCCTTTGCGGGTGCGACGCTAAGGCAGCCGAATGAGCGTCAGTGGCGACCCGATACGGTGTTTCTTGAGGCCCATCGCATTGAGTTCGATCGCTCGGAAAAGAAGCGTGAAAAGGCGGGGCTTCTGCCGTATTAGCGTATTTGGCTTTGACGGTCTTTGACGATCGTGTTGTTTGATCGGATCGCGTGGCGATGCAATCTCGCGCGCACTTGCTGATGCATGCTCTTCCTGGTTTGAATAACGGGAAGGGAGCGAGCGTGAGCTGGCGAGGCGATATTGCGATGGGGAAGTACGGAAAACTGCCGTGTGCCCTTATAGACAACAATATGTTTCCGAGCGTAGAGGTTGATTGCGGGTCGTTTGTCGTCACCTGCCCTTGCTGCGGCTCGCAAATACCGTGTCTCGACATTCGGTTCATCGATGCGCGCGACAGACTCAGCGACGAAGTGAGAAAACAGACAGGCGTTCATATGCCGGTGTATCCGGAGAAATGCCCTGTTTGTGGCCTCGATATCGTGTACGACGCCGGCGACGAGGGATAGGTGATGCAGAGGAGTTGGCTGTGGGCGTCTTTTGCCTCTACAAATAAATCCCCTCACCGAGTTGCTTGTGAAACTTGGCGTGATGGTCGCGTGCCCAGGTAAAGAGCGCCTGGTCAAAGTCGGTACGCGTGGCCGGGACGCCAAAGACGCCGGCAACTTCGACGCGTATAAACTCCAGTGCCGGCAGCTTGTTGATGGCAGTGAGGGCAAACGGGGACGAGGGCTCCTCGAACAGATAGCGGCTGCCTTGCAGCGCGTCGCAACTGGTGCACGTGTTGCCGAGCGACGGGGCTTTGGAGGCTCGCGCGCCTACGGGCTTGTAGCCGCAGCGCTTATGAAGATAGTCGCGGATCTCGCCCGGCACGCAGCCAAGAGCGGGCACGATGGCGAGTGCGTTGGCGTTGGCCGTGTCGATGGCAATGTGCCCGGCTTCGTTGGGCGCGTGCGCGATGGCGATGCTCTCGTCGTTATCGGCTCGATAGGGAATGCCGAAGGCCGCGACCGAGGTCTCTTTGTGACACTTCCAGCACTCGCGCTTGCCCAGTACTAGATATATATACGGCGCTGAGGGGTCGGATCGGTCAACACCGGGCAGCCACTCGGCAAAGGGCTCGGGGTTGACGCCGCTGGGTACATACCAGATCTTCTTGGTCCGGTCCCATTTGGCGCCCAGCGCCTTGGCTTCTTCTTTGTGCGAAAAGGGGACATCGAGCTCGGTGCGCATGGCGGCTCCTTGGTGCTGCAGGTGCAAGTGGCTCAAGGATACCGCAGGGCGCAGACATCGTGGCGTTTTGCCGAGAAGCTGTGGTGCGGACTGATTGGTTATACCGATGGATAGATCGGCAAGTAGATGGTCGGCTTTTGGCCAGTTGGGCGGTTGGAGCTGCCAGCGGATTTGGCGACATAAAACAAAACAGCCCAGAGGACATAGCCTCTGAGCTGCGAACATTTGGTGGGCGTTAGAAGATTTGAACTTCTGACCTCTTCCGTGTCAGGGAAGCGCTCTCCCCCTGAGCTAAACGCCCGATCAAGGGTGCGCAAGCGCGCAAGGGATAATATAACGGAGCCTGAACTCGGTGGCAAGAACATTTTTAAAAATCGCTTACATTGTGGAATTCGGGGGCTTTGTCGCATCCATTTCAAAAGAGCCTGCTGCCGCGATTTGGCTGTCGCATAATGCAAGGCCATTGCGGTATCGAGCTATGGAAAGACGCCTGCGGAATTGTCCTACCGATAAGCGGACAAGCCTCCAGCTGGTGACTTCGCCGTGGTAAGGTAAGCCGAATTGTTTCCAGGCTGTTTCGGGGGAGTGGAATGAGCAAAGAGTGTGTCGAGCAGGTCGAAGGCGCAGGGGCTTCGGTGCCGATGACCGATATATCGAACATTGATGTGCCCGAGGGCACCGACGAGCTCAGCCGCAACACCCGTCGCGCATGGCGCGACCGCCTGAACAGCGCTTCGACGCGCAAGATGATCACGGGCGTCTTGGCTACGCTGGTGGGCGGTTCGTTTTGGGGTTTCTCGGGTACCAGCGCGAGTTTTTTGTTCGATACCTACCATGTCGATACGCTGTGGCTTATGAGCGTGCGTCAGATTCTCGCCGGCCTGCTCTTTATGGCTGTGGTTGTCACGCGCGACCGCGCACGCCTGGTCAAGCTTTGGACGACGCCCGCTGATCGCAAGCAGCTGCTGCTCTTTACCGCCTTTGGCCTGCTGTTCAACCAGTTTTGCTATCTTTCGGCCGTGCGCCTGACGAACGCCGGAACCGCGACGGTGCTCCAGTGCCTGCAGCTCGTTATCATCATGGGCTACGCCTGCGTGACCGATCGCCGCATGCCGCGTACTCGCGAAGTCATCGGCATTGGCCTGGCTCTGGGTGGAACCTTTTTAATCGCCACCGGCGGCGACCCCACCAGCCTGAATATCTCGCCGCTTGGCCTGGCAGCAGGTCTTATGTGTGCGGTCAGCGCCGCGTGTATGGCGGTGATTCCCGCCAAGATCCTGCCCGAATACGGCAGCCCCATCGTCACGGGCTCGGCAATGCTCACGGCGGGCGTGGTCTCATGTGCCTTCGTGCAGCCCTGGGCGCATGTGCCGGCACTCGACGCTGCCGGCGTCGAGGCGCTCGCGGTGTTCGTGGTTATCGGCTCGTTTTTTGCTTACATGCTCTATATGCAGGGCGTTAAGGACATCGGCTCGGTGCGTGCGAGTCTCATCGGAACCGTGGAGCCCGTCTCGGCGACCATCACCAGCGCCGTTATGCTGGGCACGGTGTTTTTGCCGACCGACCTTATCGGCTTTGCCATGATCATCGTGATGATGTTCCTCACGGTGTAGCTGGCGCCGCTGCCAAGACGGAAAAGGTGTTGTGCCGCATTTTCGCCAATTGATGTCCGTGTCTGGAGTTTAGCTGTCGATGCTCAAAATGCCATAAACTAGTAACGTTATGGACTTTTTCATTGCGACTCAATTGCGAGGATTTCTTTATGGCTGGTAATCACTTTAAGGGCAGCGATAGCGGCCGTCCTGCAGTTCCGCCGCGTCCGAACGGGGCTGGTAAGGCCGGCACGCCGGGCGGCGCTGGACAGGGCGGTTCCGGTAAGCGCGTGTCCCCGGGCGAGACAGCGATGTTTACCGCTCTGTACGAGCAGTCTCAAAAGGCAAAAAAGACCGGCCGTGCAAGAGGGAATGTCTTTGCGGGCGGTGCAACCTCCACGTCGCAGCCGAGCGGGGCTCCTTCGGTACCCGCGAACAACGCAGGTGCTGCCAACGCCGCGAATGCCGCCGGCAACGTTAATGCCGGCAAGGCCGCCAACAATACTCCCTCTGCCGGTGGCGCGGGGCTTACGGGTAACCTTGGCACGATTTACACCGGCGCCTCCGAGACTGGCACGTTTGCCCGCCTGGATGATAGCGGTGCCGAGTTTGCGGGCTCGGGTTCCAAGGAAGATTATTACGATTTTGGCTTGAACTACGGTAGCGACGCTTCGTCGAGTTCGACCTCTGACGGTCTGGTCCGTCATCGCCATCGCAAGGGCGAGCGCAAAAAGCGTCACACCGGCGCCATTATTGCCGCTGTAGTCGCGGTGCTTCTCGTTGCGCTTGGCGCAAGCGGCTTTATGCTGCTTAACTCGGCAAAGACCGTAAAGAGCGAAGCGAAGGAGGCTGTCGAGATCGTCGGTGGCCTTAAGGACAAGGTCACGTCGGGCGATTTTTCGACGCTGCCTGACGACGCGAAGAAGATCGATGAGCTCTGCGACAGCATGAAGGCGGAGACCTCGAGCCCGCTGTGGGCGGCGGCTTCGTTTATCCCGGTGTATGGCAGCGATATCAATGCGGCCCGCACCATGATTGACGCCCTGTCCGATGTCTCGAGCAATGCGCTGGTTCCCATGGCCGATAACCTTTCGCAGGCTACGCCCGGCAAGCTGTTCCAGGACGGCATGATTAACGTGTCCGCGCTGCAGGCGGTCGCCGATTCGCTTTCCAGCAGCTCGAAGGTGTTCAAGAGCGCCAACGAGAAGGTCCAGGGCATTGGCGATACTCATATTTCCCAGGTGATCGAGCTGGTCGATAAGGCCAAGGACGGCTTTGCCACCCTCAACGGCGCGGTTGACGCGGCGGAGAAGGTCGCCCCCGTCCTTCCCCAGATGCTCGGCGCCAACGGCCAGACGCGTCATTATCTTGTGCTCGCGATGAGCAACGTCGAGATCCGCGCCTGCGGCGGTTTCCCCGGTTCTCGCGGCGTGATGTCGGTGACTGACGGTAAGCTCGAACTGGGCGATTTTGTCAAAGTCGACATGATGAAAGAGCCTTTGAGCCCGCTTCCCATCACCGATGAAGAGGCAAACTTGTTCACGACCGGATGGGGCCTGACCGGATTCAACACGCTCGGATACACGATGGGCGACGTTACGATGACGCCTGATTATCCGCGTGCGGCTCAGCTTGTCAGCGATATGCAGAAGGCCATTGTCGGAGATGACATCGACGGCGTATTTGCAGTCGATCCGGTATTTTTGCAGTATATGCTCGGCGTTGTAGGTGGCACACGGCTTCCTGACGGCACCGTCGTTGATGGAAGCAACGCTGCAAAGGTGCTGCTGCACGATATTTATTGGAATTACCCGGTAGAGGAACAGGATGCCATTTTTGCGGCGGTTGCCGGATCAGCTTTTAACAAGATTGTGGACGAACTGGGCTCCAGCGATATTACTAAGATTGCTGCCGCCATCGAAAAGGGCGCTTCCGAGGGTCGCATCCTCATGTATTCGAGAAATGATGACGAGGAAAAGGCCGCGAAGGCTCTTGGAATATCGGGCGCTCTCCAAACCGATACGTCGGAGGCTCCGATCTTGGGCGTCTATGTGAACAACTACAGCTATTCAAAGATGGATTGGTTCCTCGATAAACGGGTCACCATCGATTCTTCGGTTGAAAATGCCGATGGCTCGACGACGTATCGAGTGACCACCTCGCTCAAGAACACGATGACCCCCCAGGAGAAGGCCGAGATGCCTGGTTATTTCCAGGGCCATAACGGCATTAGCCAGGATATTGACGATGAGGTGCTGAGGCTTTATCTCTATGCTCCTGCGGGAGGCAGCATTTCGGATATTAAGACTTCGGGCTCCGGTTCTATCGAGATGAACGAAGCGACGCACGATGGCTTGAAGGTTGCATGGGGCGGTGTCCACATGCTTCTTGGACAAGACATAAAGGTCGAGTATACGGTCACGACTTCGAAGGACTCTGGGCACAAAGAGCTTAAGGTTCGTACCACGCCAACCGCTCAAACGTTCGAACAGGATAAGTAAGATATGAAGTACTTTGGCACCGACGGCTTTCGCGGTGAGGCCAACGTTGGGCTGACGGTAGAGCACGCTTATAAGATTGGCCGTTTTGTGGGCTGGTATTACGGCGCCAACCGCGAGCGCAAGGCGCGCGTTATCGTGGGCAAGGACACACGTCGCTCGAGTTATATGTTCGAGGCGGCGCTGGTGAGCGGTCTGGTCGCGAGCGGTGCGGACGCCTATATGCTGCACGTGATCCCGACGCCGGGCGTGGCGCATCAGACCGTGGAGGGCTGCTTCGATTGCGGCATCATGATCAGCGCGAGCCACAACCCGTTTTGCGATAACGGCATTAAGCTCGTCAATAGCGACGGTTTTAAGATGGACGAGGACGTACTGGAGCTCATCGAGGACTACATCGATGGCAAGAGCGAAGTTCCGTTGGCCACGGGCAACCACATCGGTGCCACGGTGGACTACATGCAGGGCCGCAACCGCTACATTGCTTCGCTCATTGCAAGTGCGAACTTTTCGCTGCAGGGCGTCAAGATCGGTATCGACTGCGCCAACGGCTCGGCTTCCTCGGTGGCCAAGCCGGTGTTCGACGCGCTGGGCGCCGACGTGCGCGTGATCAATGCCGCGCCCGATGGCTTTAACATCAACGTCGACTGCGGCTCCACGCATATGGAGCGTCTGCAGCGCCATGTGGTGGAGCAGGGCCTGGACGTGGGCTTTGCCTACGACGGCGATGCCGACCGCTGCCTGGCCGTGGACGAGCGCGGGCGCGTGGTCGACGGCGACCAGATCCTGTACGTGTGCGGCGTGTATCTGAACAAGCACGGTCGCCTTTCGGGCGGTACCGTGGTGCCGACGATCGCCAGCAACTTTGGCCTGATCAAGTCGTTGGAGCTTGCCGGTCTGAGCGCCGTGACCAGCGGCGTGGGCGACCGTCACGTGTATGCCAAGATGCGCGAGGGCGGCTACAGCCTGGGCGGCGAGCAGACGGGCCATACGATCTTTGGCGATATCGAGCGCACGGGCGACGGCATTATGACCTCGCTGCGCGTGATGGAAGTGATTCGTGCCGAGCGCGAGACGCTCTCGCAGCTCACGGCTCCGTGCAAGCTGCTGCCACAGGCGCAGGTGGCCGTGCACGTGGCGGACAAGGACGCCGCGCTCGAGAATATGGGCGTGCAGAACGCCATCGCCGAGGCCGAGGCTGCGCTGGCAGGCGAGGGCCGCGTGCTCGTGCGCAAGAGCGGAACCGAGTCGGTTATCCGCGTGCTGGCCGAGGCGCCCGACCAAGCATCCGCCGATGCCGCCATGAAGCGCATCGCCAGCGCACTGGAAGCTCTGTAGTTACGCGGTTTTACCAAACCGCGTAACGGCTCGACGCTGCAAACGGCCCCAAGCGGCAATCTGACGTTCAATTTCAAGGGCGCGACCAGAAGGTCAGCGCCCTTTCATTTCACGTCACCTTGCTCGCTTG
>ENA-OPDD01002244-OPDD01002244.1-human-gut-metagenome-genome-assembly--contig:-NODE-2244-length-12066-cov-3.027392_pt1 | contig 12066 bp, 4 predicted proteins | sample MGYA00241574_ERZ501499 | MGnify/ENA primary metagenome ERZ501499 (study PRJEB25962, sample SAMEA2042576) | human gut metagenome | biome: human gut; feature: human-associated habitat; material: faeces...
CGTCCAATAAGAACGGCTGGAAATAGAAAAGGAACGTCATTTTAGGCGTTCCATAATCTATAAAATATTCAATTTTTTATACTGATGTGTTGCTCATCAAAATCTCAAATTAAGGTTATTTGACACCAATTTTGACACCAATTTTTTGTATATTGACGATTTTTGATGAAATATGATAAATTCATAAAACCCGTGAAAAGCCTGTAAATAGGCACTTTACGGCACTCTATGAACTAAGACAAAAGCTACGCTGTAATAACAATTGTTGCTGCTAATTTTTTATCACTTACCTTTGCATCCTTAAGGACATTTTTGGTTTGAATTTTTCCAAGACTTATTTTAATTTTTTTCCAATCTTTTTTACCAAGATTAATAATGGTCTGTTCATTATTTTCACAAAAATAACCCTTCTCACCTTTGGAATTTGGTTTATTATCCAGACACTCTAATTTCTCACCATCTAATTCAACCGAATATGCTGCACTTCCCTTTAATATCACAGCAGTCGTTTCATTTCCTGAGTCTGCCTTTACTTCAAAAGTATTTTCATCTACCCGTGTACTCACGTATTTAGCACAAGTATTCTCATCTTTATAAAATATGTTCTCTCTCTCTTCATCCGGAATTGTAACCAGCAGTGCTTCAGCTTTATCCACGTCCTGCATACTGTCTGAAAGATTCAGGCTGTCTGACACTGTGACTGGCACTGTTGCTCCTGCTTTTAGATACACAGGTATTTCATCTATCGGAGCTTCTACCTGTTTTGTCTTCCCACCTTCGATTTTTTCTCCACTATAAAGTCCATACCATGTTCCTTTCGGAAAAGCCACATCATTTAAATATGCCTGTTCTTCCAATACTGGGCTCACCAAAAAATCATCACAGAATAAATAGGTAGTATATAATCCATCATATTTTGCCTCATTAGGATACTCCATAGTGAGTGGTGTTGCTACCGGTGTTCCCTTTTTATTAGACTTAATTGCTGCACTATATATAGTATTAAGCAAATTTTCTCTTAACCAATAATATTTCAGATATGTCTTTTCACCTGTTTTTCCATAATCCCACGGAAATCTGCTTGTTTGTCCGTGTGCTCTCATTATTGGCTGAAAAGCAGAAAATTCAACTGCTCTTGCGTACACTTCATTACTCAGACTGCCATCAAGTCCTCCTAAATCTGCTCCCCACATCGTAAATCCACTGGCACTATCTGATAAACCAGATATCAACTGCATTTTCATGCCATTCATTCCACTGGCCTGATCTCCATTAAAGAATGCCGAATAACTTTGCGCTCCTGCACATCCGGCTCTTGAAAAAGTCACACTACCATCTATTGTTTTCTCTTTTAACACTTCGTTATATACTTTTGTTTCCCAATAAGGAAACATATTATGCATTTCTGCTCCAGTGCTTCCATTTCCTCTAAATAAAGCTCTTAATGGAATTAATTCGCCAAAGTCTACTAATCCGCCTGCCCAGCCTAATTTTCCATAATTTCCAATACGATTATTCAGCATTGTTTTTGACATAGGATCTGTAAAATCTATAAAACATCCAACATCTGCTAACGGATTATTTACCGATTTTGTTATCGGTAATTTCTTCGTATCAACTCCCGGCAGATATCCCTTCATTGTATCTATATTATAGTCTGGAGAATTCCAGGTAAGCAGTTTTGTTCCTGTTTTCTTAAGTGCATTATAAATTTTTGCATCTGTTATATCGGCCGATTCTACATATACTGCTGCTATATCAGGAGTGCCTATATTTTTAAAGCCTTGCTGCATTTTCAAAATAGAACCGATTGTCGAACCACCATATGTCTCCCAAAATTTTGAATGACCTCCCGCCATATATCGGTATCCCCACTTAGGGAGAACAATTGATGTTCCCGTAAGACTTGTGTAACCCGAAATATTTTCTTTTGGAGTCCCTGTCCATACAAAAAAATCAAAATCAGGACCCTGAAATTCCATCGTACATTTTTTACTGTTAGTATATCCTATATCCAGCCTGCCACTGTAAAACGAATTAAAAAACAAAGTATATCCTCTATTGCTATATATGATAGGAACATTTTTATATCCTCGCCATTTTTCTGCATTGAGTGCTCCTGTTGCATTGTTATACCCTGCATCAACATTCCACATGAGAAGTCTTTTTCCAGTCTGATCTAATTCATTAAAACGTTCTCCTGTACCGTATATAGATTCTTCACTTGCTAATGGCAATTCCAGCCGCACTTTTTTAATCTCGCTATTCTCAAAAGAAAATGCTATCTGCTCCGGAGAAATATCAAACAGCTTTCTGTTTTCCTTGTTGAAAACACTTAATCGAAAGCCACTCCCCTCCTTCTTAAAGCTCACTGCTGTTCCATCTTCTGCTCTCATCTGAATCATTGTTTTATCATTCTTTTGATATGTTATATCCTGAACATCTTTCGGAGCAAAATATCCTTTATGGCTTCCTGTCAACCGAAATCCTCCGGTAGAAGGAAATGTCAAATGTAATTTTTCTGTTTTTCCATCTACCTTCACTTCTAAAATAAATTCTTTCTGCTTCTTTTTAATTCCAACTAAACTGTCAACTGTTCTATACTCTCCACGAATCTGTGGGTACTTAGGACCTTCTGCACTTGTTCCAAAGGAATCCCACTCGTTCGGTTTTGCTTTGGTAGCAGCAAAAACTGTAGCAGACATACTTACTGTCAAAATAATCGAAAGCACTAATGCAATAATTTTATTACTTTTTCTCATCTGTTTCTCCTTTCCACTGTACCAAATTATAATTCTTTATAAATCCATGACCATATTGAATTATTTTCTTCCTTTTCTCTGTATTCAAAATCATATTCGATATCTTCACGTTTTGGTATCCATCCCTTATCATCTGAATTATACATCTCGGAATAATCTTCAATTTTAATATTTTTATATTCTGCCCAGACAGAATTCGCCGCAAGATAAATATATCCTCCATTATAATATGACGGAAGTGCCATCTCATACACATACTTAAATCCATCGACTGTTACTGTCACATATCCATCTGCAACCTCCATTACCATATGATGCCATTTTGTCTCATCATACGGCTTTAATGTTGAAACATCATTTCCCTTTTCGTCATAAACCGGCCAAAATACATGTTCCTCAAATGCGCCATCACTCTGATTGTTTCCGTCAAAATGCACATATCCATCCGGCTGTACTAATGCAGTAATTCCTCCACCTTCTTCCATAAAATGTCTGCCCATTTTTGCTCCAAAACCTATCGGTGCTCTATGCCATCCGGAATTACCATTTTTATAATCCAGTTCCAACTTGAAATTTGTATATTTCTTATCATTTAAATATAAATATGCCATATCCAGATAATTTCTACAATCATCCATTCCCGGCTCCTGTGCTTTACGTCTGATAACACCATCTTCTATTGCCCAGTTTGTTCCTTCCTGAACCTTAGTTAATGCATTCTTCGTAATATCTGATGAGTAATATTCTTTATATCCCGACCATGATGACTGGGAGAAATCCGATTCAAGCGTTTTAATACTGATATTTGAAAATGTAGTGTTTACTGAATTACTCGCAAAAAATACCCGTCCGCCTTTCTGATACTTCTGCTGAACATATTCTTTTACTTGAATTCCATCTATATAAAGATGCACAACACCTGCTTTTGCTACAATCCTATAATGATGTGCTTTATTCTTTTCAAAATTTTTTATACTTTCTGCTGTGTCTCCATATATTTGTTCATTGCTGGCATAATTACCTTCCATACAGACTCCGCCATTATCATCTGTCCAAAATACTGTACCTCCATTCGGCTTACGCCAGGTAACAGTATCTGTGGCACCATAACCTATATAGAATCGTTTCCATGCACTATTTCCTAATGTAACATCTACATCTAACTGCCAGTTATCGCTATACACATAGTTGCCATTAAGAAACATGTATGCCATTTTGTTCTGCTGGTAATTACTTAAATTCCATTCTTTTCCTTGAAACTCTCCTAATTCCTCATTCTTTCTAATCAAAACACCTTTATCTTCATACCAATACTTACCCGGGTCAACCTTTACCAACGGCTGATTTTCAACACACTTTGAATAATATGAATTAAATCTTGAAAAATCATTGGTTGATTTTTCTTCTTTTATTTTGATGTTTCTATACTGAACGCCTAATTCGTTTGCAGCTAAGAAAATCCTTCCACCATCATACCAATCAGTATAATAGAGTGGATTTGCATAGTCTGCAGTATCCCATGTCAACTTCCATTTACCTTTGATTTTTATATAATACTTAATCTCGCCATTTTTAACTACTAACTTTGCTTTAATCCAGCGGGCATTAAAATCAGCCTTGTCAAGCCAGTAGTCCCATAATGCACTATCCCACTTAACTCCATTATAAGCGGTAAATGTACCTGCCATCTTAATTCCATTCGTTCCACAAGTGCACCACATGGTTCCACTATTTTTGTCTGTCCAAGTCTTACCTTTTTCTCCGTCAAATCCTATCCATGCGCCACCACGGTCTCCAGCCGGATTTTTATACTCAAGATTCATAGTAAAATCTTTATAAATTTTCTTACTGTAAAGAATAGCCATGTTCGGATATGGGTTTCCATCATTACATTCTTTCAGATTGTCTGTCAAATCCATACCTTTTCTTGTAATGACACCATTCTTATCAGCTTTCCAATAATAAGACATGCGAGTTGCTTTCGGTTTTTGCTTATCGCATCCTGCTGTGTAATACGGCTCAAAATCATCCAATATAGAGTTTTTCCTCTTTATTTCTTTAACTTTTAAATTTCTAAACTGTGTTCCCGCATGATTACTTGCCAGGAATATGTATCCGCCATCATACCATTTATCATATGTAAACGCATCCTCTAACCATGCATTCAGCCACGGACTCCATTTCCCGCTTTTTTTAACTTTATAAAAATATTTTATTGTCCCATCGCACACTTCTATCTTTAATTTATACCAATCAGTGCCCCAGTTTTCTACGTTCTCCATCCAATAGTCCCAGATATTTGGTGTTTTTATTGACGGGCGGAATTTGTTATGATTGTATGCATCAAAGCTTCCAACCATTTTTACCACCCGATCTCCCTGTGTACTCAACATTGTTCCGCCCAATTTGTTAAGCCATGTTTTTCCTTTTTCGCCATCATATCCAACCCATGCAGAACTTCTTTTATCTGTAGGTGACTTAATATCGACTTCCAAACTAAAATCTTTATATTTCTTTGTATTATAGAAAAGATATGCCATGTTCGGATATGGATTACCATCATTAGCATCTTCACCTTTTTTTACATCTCTTCCTTTTCTTGTGATAACCCCATTCTCATCTGCTTCCCAATAATGTGAAGTAAATACCTTCTTTGGTTTTTCTTTATCACATCCCACTGTATACCATGTTTCAAATTTGTCTAAAACAGATTTTTTTGTAGTAGCATTCGTGACTTTAAAGTTTCTAAAAGATGTGCCACCACTATTACATGCCAGAAAAACATAACCTCCGTTATACCATTCATCATATGTAAATGATTCTTCCGGCCATGCGCTCATCCATTTTCCACTTGTATTATAAAAAAATTTAATTTCGCCATCCAATACTTGAATTTTAACTTTATACCAATCTGTTCCCCAATTTTTCACATCATCCATCCAATAATCCCAAATGACAGGTTTACTTTTCGATGATCTAAACGGATTCATTCCATAGGCATCAAAACTTCCCACTAATTTTACGGCACTTTCTCCAATTGCACTTATCATCGTACCATTGCAGGATGTCAACCACGACTTTCCTTTCGTCCCGTCAAATCCTACCCATGCTGATGCTTTTCCTTTTATTGGATTTTTAATCTCCACTTCTAATGTAAAATCCTTATATTGTGATACATTATAATAAAGCAGCGCCATATTGGGGTAAGGATTTCCATCATTTTCTGTGCCTACGTCTTTCGTCTTACGTGTTATGATACCATCCTGATTTTCTGTCCAATAGTCTTTTGTAAAAGCAGGCACTGGTTCTGCATTATAAATATCTTCTGCATAATATGATTCAAACTTTTTCAACTCACGAAATTCTTCTGACTCTTTATACTCTGTTAGTTTGAAATTTTTAAACTGTGTTCCCGCATGATTACTTGCCAGGAATATGTATCCGCCATCATACCATGTATCATATAAAAGTTCTTCTTTTTCGTATACCGTATACCATTTTCCATTATTTTTAATTTGAAAATTAATCTTTCCTTTTTTCACTTCAATTTTTATAGTTTTCCATTCTGCTTTGGTCCAGTCTGCCCCCTCCACTTCAGTTTTCCAGACTCTCTTCGTTGTGTTGTAGGTAGTAATCTTTGGTTTATCTCCATTACCAAATGTTCCAACAAGATTCACCTCGTTTTTGCCATTGGCTGCAATCATAGTTCCCTGACCATCACCAAACCATGTTTTGGCTACATCATCTTCTATTTTTCCATCAAATCCTACCCATGCTCCACCTTTTTTAGGATCAGCATTTTTATAGTCTACTTCTAAAGAAAACTCTTCATACTCTTTTACATTATAAAATAAGTATGCCATATTTTTATAAGCATCCCCTACGTTTGCTGTTGTATTTTTCGAAGTTCTGGTTAGAATTCCATTTTCATCTTCCGTCCAGTATTTTTCTTTGCTGACAACATCTGCTACTGAACTGTTACCTTTTGTATCTTCTGTATAATAACCATTGAAATTCTTGAGAATATTTGTATCTTTAATCTCCTCTATCTTAAAGTTTCTAAACTGTGTTCCAGCATTGTTGCTTGCAAGGAAAATATACCCTCCTTTATACCAGTCTCCATAATAAAATTTGTCGTCTCCCCATGCTGCTTTCCATTCACTTCCGACCTTAGTATAAAAATTGATAACTCCATCTTTTACTATAATCTTAACTGCGTTCCATTCTGTTCCCCAGTCTGCTCCTGATATATCTGTATCCCAAAGTGTACTTCCATCAGTCTTTGCTCCCTTATTAGATTTCTGCCATGGTATATAAGTTCCTATAAGTTTGACCGTCTTTTCTCCACTTGTTCCAAATATTGTTGCACCATTTTCTGTGCACCATGTATTTGCAGTATCATCAGTTACTTTTCCGCCAAATCCCAGCCATGCTGCTCCTCTTCCTTTATTCGGATTTTTATATTCTACCTCTACAGTAAAATCCTTATATTGTTTAATATTGTAATACAGCATCGCCATATCCGGATACGGATTTCCGTCATAATTAGGATTCTGGGAATTTGTTTCCGTCGTAGTATCTTTCGCTGTTCTGGTAATAACACCTGCTCCATCTTCCTCCCAATAATCCGATTTTATCACTTTTTTTGCGGGATAATCTTTTACATTATCACTATGTGCTGTATAATAAGCGTCAAATTTGTTTAACACATTTTCCTTTGCAAGTACAGCCTTCTTAATTACTGGCAGTTGAATTCCTGTAATAACAATAGCAATACTTAGCATTATTGAAATTATCTTTCTTTTCATTTCTGTTCCTCCTAATATGTTCTCCATCCATATTGCATCTTTATTTTATCCTTAGTGTAAGTATATCTCCTGTCTTATTTAAATCCTATAGACAATTTAGTATTTTTTTTTTTTCATATGGACTTTTTTATTTTTTTACGAAATCGCATATCGCCTAACCCTGACTCCCATTATCAATCTGATTAATTATAATACACAAAAAGACAGGTCATTCTTTATACCTCGAATATTGACCTGCCTTTTTATGTTTGATTAAAAAATTTTATTATTTTATCCTTTTATCAATTTGTTATTTTTTTATCTTAACTCTCTTAATTCTACTCCACGCTCCGTTTTTCGTTCCATTAACTCCTCTTACTCTTACATAATAAGTTTTTCCTTTTTTCAAATTCTTAATTACGTAGGTAAGTTTTGTTGTAGTTTTTATTTTTGCTTTTTTAAACTTTTTATTCAACGAATACTGAATCTGATACTTTTTAGCACGTACTGCTTTCTTTAAAGATATTTTAATTGATTTTTTCTTTGTATTTTTCAATTTCTTTATTACAGCTTTTGCAGGTTTCTGAACCGTTACCTGTCTCTGTGTCGTCGTACCCGGAGTATCTGTCTTATTCGTTGTAGTTTCCTGTGTTACAGGATTTTTTGTTGTTATATCATCTGTTACTGGTTCTTTCGTTGTTTCGTCCGGATCTTTTGGAATATCTATCTTATCTGTTTTTAATGTCTTCATCCATCCTTCAATAATCGGAGATAAAGTTTCATATCCCTGTGTACTTGGATGACAGCCATCCATCAAAAGATTCTCCATGAAAGATTCATTGTCTAAAATGCTGTTATCTCTGAGGTTCAGGTACTGAATTCCCCACTTATCACAAATCTGCTTTGCTAAATCAAAATACTTGTCAGAATCATATGCCGGTTCCCATTTAATATTAAATGTCACAATATATCCTATTTTAGCATTTGGATATGTAACAATCAATCTTTTAAATAGTGCCTCGAGTGCTCCTGCAAAGGTTGTCTTATCAAACTTATTATTTAAAGATGGGGTTATTGTTCCCAATGGACAAACTCCCGTTTCAGTATTTTTCATAGCATCATTTATTCCACCTTCTACAATAATATAATCCCAATCTTTGCTTTCTACACATGGTGCATTTAATTCATTTTCAATAATTGTCGCCGGACTTTCTGCTATCGTTGCACCACCTACAGAAACATTCAACCAATCCATTTCATTTTTCTCACCAATAATTCCGCCCCAGGAATATCCTACCGGATTTACAAGATCTGCACCAGCTCCATAACTGATAGAATCTCCTATGAACAATGAAGACTTTTTATATAATGGGCTTTCTGTATCTTCTGATATTGTTCCACTGATTTCCTTAATGGTTATATTAGAGAATTTTGCTCCTGTAGCGTTTGATGCCAGATAAATGTATCCTCCTTTATACCAATATGGAATAGAAAACTTAGTCGGTGTCTCCTTATCATCAACGTATATTGTAACAGCACGGTCTTTTACTATCATTTTTACATGAACTGTACCATTTGCATCAATACCTTTATAATGTTGATCTCCCCATGTGTCCCAGTTTTTGAACACGCCATCATCATTAAAGCAATTTCCTACATGACATACGCTTGCTTCTGTCGGTGAATCAATACCATCAAAATAGATACCCATTCCACCACCTGATTGTCGAAAATGTCTTCCTTCCTGAGCTCCAAAGCCAATAATCGTTCTTCTCCAGTTATTCTTTCCTATATTAATGTCGGCTTCCAATTCAAATTCATAATATTGCTTATCTTTAAGGAATAACTGTGCCATATACAACGCATCTTTTGCTTCCGGATTATCTTCTACAGCCTTTCTCTTATAACTTCCATTCGTCTCAGTCCAATAATCTGTTGGCTCTGCTAATCTCAAATCAGAAGTTGCATTATCTTCTGTATAATAACTGCTTACTTTACTAAAGTCATTGGTTGGTTCCCCTTCCTCGCTATTATATTCCTCAATCTGAACATTTTTGAACTGTGTTCCACCATTATTTGAGCCTATTACTACATAACCACCCTCATACCAGTCAGAATATCCAAATGGCTGAGTCGACCATGCCTGCTTTTCATCTACAGTAATCTTTATAATTCCCGCTTTGACCTCTAATTTCATTGTATGCCAATCTTCATTCGCAATATCAACGCCATCAATTGTTGTATCATACTGTGTTGCTGACTCATGCTTTCCACTATTAATATCATCAAAACTTCCTGCCAACTTTATAGAATTTGTTCCATATGGTTTTATAATTATTCCTGTATTGTCACCATTCCAACCTGTGATATCACCACCATTATTCTTAATACCAAAACCAACAAATGCCCCATATCTCATTTCCCAATTATCTTTTTGGGTAACTCCGTCTTCTTCATAATCACCACGGATATGATTCTTAAAATCAACTGTTAATGTAAAATCTTTGTATTGAGATATATTATATTTCAGTACCGACATATCCGGCCAGAGATTGTCGCCAGAATTCCACCATGTACTATTAGTATCTGTAATGACACCATTTTCGTCAATATTCCATTTTTCTTCTTTCGAAACTGTTCCTAACAAATTCTCTGTCTGTCCTAAATCACGACTATAATACGATTCAAAATCATTCAATGTTGCCTCTACTGCATCATCCTCTGTATACGCTGATACTTGCTGTACACCTAATGGCATTTGTATACCTGTCATAACCAACGTTGCTGTAAGTATCACAGCGCACAATCTTTTCTTTCTTTTTATCATTTTATTTTCTCCTTATTAAAATAATCCTGTCCAGCCCTGTATTTCATTCGCTGACTCACCTGTAAAACTATCAGGGATGATAAGGTTGCTAGAACTTGTTGTTATCACATCTTTTGTGTTAAATTCTACGACTTCCGCCTCTGGGCTTGTATAAAATTTTCTCATTTCTATCCTCCTCCTTAATTATTTTATAAATGAATTTATTACGGACCAATATTCTTCTGCAATGCCCGGATATCCCTGTTTCTTAACTTCTTTTGCAATATCGCTGATATTTCTTTCTGGTCCCATGCTACTGTAAATTGTTACTGCATCTGCATTTTCATAATTTATTGTTACATACGCTCTTGCTGTAAAGTCTCTGATGTAGTTTAATTCATTTACTCTACAAATAGAACCACAGTATGTTCCTATTTCTCCATTAAACCATCCACTGTTCTTAACATTTATCTTGTCATGGCTGTATGTAAGTGTCAGTTCTTCTTTAAATGCGTCATTAATATCCTTTGCTGTAATTAATGTTCCCTCGGTAATGGCACTTGATGCTACTGCAGCCATATTGTCTGATTTAATGCTTGCCTGGAATCTGATTCCTCCTGTTCCTTTTTCATTGCCTTTGTATCTGATTCCTGCCCCATCTGCCATGGTTACTGACAATTCATTTACTGATTTAAAGGTCATTCCATCTACAACTTCTACTTCTGTTTTTGGTGCATACATCTTTCCATCACATAAGTATCCGTATTTAGCATCTCCAAGAGTTACTTTACCATCACTTATTTCAAATTCTTCTCCATCAATCAGTACAGAAGGCTTTTTGACTTCACTGATTTGAATATTTTTAAATTGAGTACCACCATTGTTTGATGCCAGGAACAAATAACCACCCTTATACCAGTCAGAATATCCAAATGGCTGAGTCGGCCATGCCAAGCAATTGTCTACATAAATCTTTATTCTGCCATCTTTTACTTCCAATTTCATATTATGCCAATTATCATTTGACACATCAACACCGTCAATTGTTGTATCATACTGTGTTGCTGACTGATGCGTTCCACTATTAATATCCTCAAAACTTCCTGCCAGTTTGATAGAATTTGTTCCGTATGGTTTTATCCATACCCCTGTATCTTTACCATTCCAACCGTTTATAGAACCATCAGCATTAACTTTTGTTCCAAATCCAATCATTGCCCCCTGTCTTACTTTCCAGTTATCTTTATGTGTAATACCATCCTCTTCATAATCGCCTCTGATATTGTTTTTAAAATCCACGGAAAAAGAGAATTCTTTATATTTCTGAACGTTATATGCCAACATTGACATATCCGGCCAAAGATTATCTCCAGAATTCCACCATGTGCTATTCATATCTGTAATAACACCATCATCATCTACATACCATTTTTCCGTTTTATTTACAGATGTAAGGATATTTCCTGTTGTTCCTAAATCAGAAGCGTAGTAAGCACTGTACTCCTTCAGTCGTTCTTCCTGTGAAGTTAACACTACTTTATCGCCCGCTATCTTTATATTCTTAAACTGTGTGCCACCATTATTTGAGCCTATTACTACATAACCACCCTTATACCAGTCAGAATATCCAAGTGGCTGAGTCGGCCATGCCTGCTGTTCATCTACAGTAATCTTTATAATTCCCGCTTTGACCTCTAATTTCATTGTATGC
>ENA-OPDD01002246-OPDD01002246.1-human-gut-metagenome-genome-assembly--contig:-NODE-2246-length-12063-cov-3.564290_pt1 | contig 12063 bp, 9 predicted proteins | sample MGYA00241574_ERZ501499 | MGnify/ENA primary metagenome ERZ501499 (study PRJEB25962, sample SAMEA2042576) | human gut metagenome | biome: human gut; feature: human-associated habitat; material: faeces...
AATATTAATTTGGTTAAAATGAACAACTTAAAATGTTTTTCAAACACGCTCTAGTATTTACTTAAAAGTTACGATTGTTACCCCGGCATCCCCTTCGCCGAATTCTGCAAGCTTATAGGACTTCACAAACTTCAGTTTACGGAGATACTCGTGGATTCCCTTTCGTAAGGCGCCAGTTCCCTTTCCATGAACAACCCGGACAGAAGTAAGTCCGGCGATCATAGCATCGTCAAGGTATTTTTCAAGGCGGGCGATTGCCTCATCCACAGTATTTCCGAGAAGGTTGATTTCCGGATTGATTGTTGCAGCCTTATTGATACTGTAGCGGTCTTTTGGCTGATGCTGTGGTTTCGGTGCTTTTTCTGGAGCGAGAAGTTCTAAGTTTTTGTAGTTTACTACAGAACTTAAGAAGCCCATCTGGATTACAAGGTCTCCATCCTTGTTGGCAGCTTCTTTTACAGTTCCGTTTAGAGAAAGTGTAGTTACAAATACAGAATCGCCTACTTTGAAGTCAGAAGGATCGGAGATAGTGGAAGACTTCTTTGCCTTATAGGCGAGCTTTTTGTCAAGCTTACTCATGCGGCCTCGGAGATCACTTCTCTGTGCTTCCATTTTTTTCATGTTGTTCTGCTTTGGATGCTGTCCCCATGCGTGATATTTACGAATGGATTCATCAGCAACTTCCTTGGCTTCTTCGAGAATGTTTCGTGCTTCCTCGCGAGCATCACGGAGCATCTTGTCTCGTTTTTCTTTAATGTCATCCTGTTTTTCTTTCAGGCTGTTCTTTAAGTTCTCGATTTCCTGTTTTGTTTTGTAAAGTTCAGACTGTTCTTTTTCAATTTCAGCTTTGTTTTTCTCTAATTCAGAGAGCATGTTTTCAAAGTCAATGGCAGTCGCATCAATCTGGGAGCGTGCCTGTTCGATAATGTAGTCTGGCAGGCCAAGACGTTCACTGATGGAGAAGGCATTACTTTTTCCAGGAATACCGATTAAAAGGCGGTAAGTTGGAGAAAGAGTCTCAAGGTCGAATTCACAGCAGGCATTCTCTACGCCAGGTGTGTCCATTGCGTACATTTTTAGCTCAGCGTAATGTGTTGTTGCAACTGTACGAATCTTTCCTGTATGCAGGTCATCTAAGATGGCAATGGCAAGTGCCGCACCTTCTGTCGGGTCAGTTCCTCCACATAACTCATCGAGTAAAACGAGAGAATTGGGGTCAGCTTCGTCTAAAATGTGGACAAGGTTCGTCATATGAGATGAAAATGTGGATAAGTTCATCTCAATACTCTGCTCATCTCCGATATCTGCAAAAATATCAGAAAATACAGCAAGGCGGGAACCCTGAAATGCAGGAATGTGGAGTCCTGCCTGTCCCATAAGCTGGAAGAGACCGACTGTTTTTAAGGAAACGGTCTTACCACCAGTATTTGGTCCGGTGAGCAGAAGCATATTAAAGTCATCGCCAATATAAATATGGATTGGAACGACTTTTTTCGGGTCAAGTAATGGATGACGGCCCTGCTTGATATCTACAATTCCGTCTGTATTGAAAATCGGTTCGGTTCCCTGATATTCTTTTGCATATTTTGCCTTTGCGAAAATGAAATCAAGCTTTGTCAGAATCTTCTGATTTTCCTCTAATTCACGGCTGCAGGAAGCGGCCTGTGCGCTTAAAGACTGGAGAATCTTTTCGATTTCCATTTTTTCTTTAATATCTAATTCTTTCAAATGGTTGTTTAACTGGACAACGGCCATCGGCTCGATGAAAAGTGTAGAACCGGAAGAAGACTGATCGTGAATCATACCCGGAAAGGCGTTACGATATTCTGTTTTTACAGGAACACAGTAACGGCCATTACGGACGGTAATCAGCGCATCCTGAAGCATTGTCTTGTTATTTTGTGAGTTGATAACAGAAGTCAGCTTATTGTGGATGGAAATATTTGTCTGTTTGATTTCGCGGCGAATGTCTTTTAATGCGGAAGAGGCATCATCACTGATCTCATCCTCAGATAAAATACACTGTGTAATTCTCTGGTAAAGGAATTCTAATGAATCAAGTTCTCCAAAATAGCTGTTTAAGGAGTCATATGCCATTATGTCATCTTCCGTATCGCCGTATTCTACAGCCTGTGCTGTAATAGAAAGAAGACGGGCAATATCGAGAAGCTCCTTTGTATTTAATGTGGAATCAATTTCTAATAATCTTAAATGTGGACGGATATCAGAAAGTCCCTGAAAAGAAAGATAACCCGTCTTATAAAGCCGGGTCAGTGCATCTTTTGTTTCTGTCTGTGCTGACAAGATTTCTTCGTAATCAGAGGAGGGAAGCAGGTCTTTACAGAGTGCCTTTCCCATGGTCGAAGAAGCAAAAGTCTCCAGCTTTTTAATGATTTTATCATATTCTAATGTGATTAGTGCCTTTGTATTCATAAATAAAATCCTCTCAAAAATTTAAGTTCAATCTTGATATGCATCTTAATTTGTGATGGATGCAGTATGCAGGAAAACGTATTGCAGAGCTATGTAAAGAGAAATAATCCAGATAGTATATAGTTTGTACATAGTTTTACTGCGTAAGTTATGATTGAATAAGATTTTCATATATTGATAATATTAGATTAACTTGTTAGTAGCGAGCCCGAAAGCCCTTTTCATCTGCTACATTTACAGAAGGAATATTTGTAATGTCCAATTTGTCAATGCGGATGAAGCGATTCCCACCTGGCCGATCAGAGGATAACTCCTGTAAAAAGAGTTCCACACGGTGGTCTAGTCCCTGGACTTCCATCTCTACCGTACCATCATAGAGATTGCGGACCCAACCCGTCACATTGTACTTTTTTGCAAAACCGGTTACTGTAAAGCGAAGACCAACGCCCTGTACGCGGCCGTGTGCAATAATGTGTTTTCTAATCATAATGCTTACCTACAGTCCGATACTGTGCCGGACTATTCCTTTCCTTAATTTAATGCAAAAGTAATTGTGACATGAAATACTTCATTTGTCAATGAAGACGGGGCGTAAAGCCTTTAAAAATGCGGAAAAATCTGCGAAATAGAGCATTTTCTTGGTTGTCAGCCTATTAAATTTAAGCTATAATATGTGAAGTAATTAAAGAGATGGATTAGAAAGGAAACGTATATGCGTTATATTAATGAACTCAGAGAAGGAGATAATGTCTCTGAAGTGTACCTTTGTAAAGTAAAAAATATTGCGAAGACAAAAGCGGGAAAGACTTATTATTCCATGATTTTGCAGGATAAGACTGGTGTCATTGACACAAAAATCTGGGATTTGAATAATGGAATCGAGAATTTTGAACAGATGGATTACATCCGTGTAGAGGGTAATGTCACAAGCTTTCAGGGCAGTCCGCAGCTCAATGTCAGAAGACTGCGTAAAGCCAGAGAGGGCGAATTTGCAATGGAGGATTATATCCCATGTTCCAGCAAGAGTATTGACGGAATGTTTAAGGAATTATCTTCTTATGTGAATCATGTACAGAACATTTATTTAAGACAGCTATTAGTTGCTTTCTTTGGAGATAAGGAATTTGCAGCCAAGTTCAAGGCACATTCCGCAGCGAAAAGAGTACATCATGGATTTATGGGCGGTCTTTTAGAGCATACATTAAGCGTAACGAAACTGTGTGATTTTTATTGTACGCAGTATCCGGTTTTGAATAAAGATTTACTTATTACAGCAGCAATCTGTCATGATATCGGAAAGATTGATGAGCTTTCTGATTTCCCGGAGAACGATTATACAGATGTCGGACAGCTGGTCGGCCATATCGTAATGGGAACGATGATGATTGATGAGAAGATTAGAAATATTAATGGTTTCCCAGCGAAGCTGGCGAATGAATTAAAGCACTGTATCTTAGCACATCACGGTGAGTTAGAATACGGTTCCCCTAAGAAGCCGGCATTAATTGAGGCATTAGCTCTTAATTTTGCAGATAATACTGATGCAAAGATGGAGACGTTTATTGAAGCACTTGCAGAAGAGAGTCGTCAGAGCGGTGAGTGGAAAGGTTACAATAAATTATTTGAAAGCAATATCAGAGCGACAAGTCATTTAGGAGAAAAGGATTGAATAATAAAGTGAAATCAGAACAGAAGTTGAATTTGAAAAAGAATCAGGAAATTTCACTTACAATCGAAGATTTTACAAAGGAAGGGGAAGGTCTTGGCAAGTACCAGGGCTTCCCTTTCTTTGTTAAAGACACGGTAATCGGTGATGAAGTGAGAGTTTCCATAACAAAATTAAAAAAGAATTACGGTTATGCCCGTCTGGTAGAAATTGTAACACCATCAAAAGACAGAGTAACCCCGCCATGTCCGGTCGCAAGACAGTGTGGAGGTTGTAAGTTACAGCAGATTTCTTATGAGAAACAGCTTTCTTTTAAAAAGAGTCTTGTGGAAGGCTGCCTGATGCGTATCGGCGGTTTTGGAAAAGAAGATATTGAGCAGAAGATAGAGCCAGTATACGGAATGGAAGAACCGTGGCATTACCGCAATAAGGCACAGTTTCCTGTCGGTTATGACAAAGAGGGGAACCTTGTTGCCGGATTTTATGCGGGCCGTACCCACTCCATCGTGGCCAATACAAATTGTGCGATTCAGGCAGAAGTAACCCACCCGATTGTTGAAAAAGTTCTTACTTATATGAAAGAAAATAAGATCTCTGCATATGATGAGAAAAATCACAGTGGTTTGGTGCGCCATATTTTAACCCGTATAGGATTTACTACTGGCGAGATTATGGTATGTCTTATTGTAAATGGTACGAAAAAGCAGTTGAAACATATTGATAAACTTGTAGATGACTTAAAAACAATCGAGGGAATGACAAGTATTATCGTAAACACGAATACTGATAAGACAAATAAAATTTTGGGACTTCGCTGTGAGACTGTATGGGGCCAGGATTATATTGAAGATTATATCGGTAATATTAAATATCAGATTGGGCCGCTTTCTTTCTATCAGGTAAACCCACAGCAGACAAAGGTTCTTTATTCTAAAGCATTAGAGTACGCAGAGCTGAAAGGGCAGGAACTTGTGTGGGATTTATACTGCGGAATCGGAACTATTTCCCTCTTTTTGGCGCAGAAAGCAAAGCAGGTTTACGGTGTAGAAATTATTAAAGAAGCCATCGATGATGCCAAGAGAAATGCCGCATTAAATCATATGGATAATGTTGAATTTTTCGTTGGAAAGGCAGAAGAAGTCGTACCTGCACAGTATGAAAAGACTGGGATTCATCCAGATGTCATCGTTGTTGACCCACCAAGAAAGGGCTGTGATGCGATGCTCTTAAACACAATGCTCGATATGGCACCGAAGCGCATTGTCTATGTAAGCTGCGACCCGGCAACATTAGCAAGAGATTTAAAGATGCTGTGTGAGGAAAGATATACCTTGGAGAAGGTATCTGTGGTAGATCAGTTCAGCCACTCGGTTCATGTGGAGAGTGTTTGTGCTTTGAAAAGAGTAGATGAATAATTTTGCTATATTTGCTATAATATAGAGAGTGTCTGCATTAAAAAAGACTGGAAAGCATTTTTTAAATATACTTTAGGTAAATGGTTTTTTATACTATATTATTAGGACCTTTATAGAGAAAATAAGATAAGAATGAAAAATTATCCAGAAACTATGATAGGATATATTGTTTTTTGTCTTTTTAATTATAGTAGTATTTTTAATTGCTATAGACACATCTTATGATAAAACAGAGGAATTGAACAAGAATATTCTTAAAAGATTTTCTGGCAGGCGTACCTAAGAAAAGATATATGTAGATCAAGAAAAAATATTTACAAAAGTATCATGGGAGGGGCGGAATATATGAAGTCAATCAAGAAATACGAAACAATTATTAATGAGGCACTGCGTTCAGCACTTGAATACGATACTCCCGAGGGACAAATTAATGAATTTATCAGTTTTTTTGGAAAACATATCGGGTCTGACAGAATTTATATTTTTGAGGATGACGAGGAGCATCATGTAACAAATAATACTTATGAATGGTGTGCAGAAGGAATTACTCCGCAGATTGAGCATTTGCAGGGTGTGAATATGGAAGTAATTGATTGGTGGTATGATACTTTTGATGAGGGAAAAAGTGTTATTATTTCTGATGTTGAAGAATTAAAAGGAGTACATCAGGTATCTTACAATATGCTTAAGTACCAGAATGTTTGTAAAGTAGTTGTCAGCCCATTACGCCATAAAGGGCAGATAAAGGGATTTTTCGGTGTAGATAATCCACCGGCTGTAGATTACAATGCATTAACAATGTTTTTAGATATGATCGGAACCATGCTGATTTCTCTTTTAAAAATAAGAAATACATTTCAAAAAGAGCAATATAACGCAAGTATGAGCAGCTACTCAGCACTTTCTGAGATTTATTTATGTATGCATTTAATTGATATAAAAACAGGAAAGTATGAGCAGATAAAAAATGTAAAACATGTAGAAAAAGAATGTGAAGAGCTTGATCAGGAGAATTTTTCAAAAAGAGTATATACAACTATGAAATACTTCTGTACAGAAATGTATTTATCAAGTGTACTGGAGTTTGTGGACTTATCAACATTAGACAGACGATTAATGGAAACAAACACAATCGTTCATGAATTTATAGGTACAGTTTCCGGATGGTGCCGCGAGCGCTTTATCAAAGTAGATAGCGATGAAAAAGGCCGTCTGTGGCATGTTCTTTACTGTGTGGAAGTGATTGACGAACAGAAACGCCGGGAGAAAAAGCTGCTGTATCTTTCTGAAACAGATTCCATGACCGGTATTAATAACCGTGGAAGCGGGGAGCGAAAGATTACAGAATTCCTCGAAAAAAAGAAAGGTGGCCTGTTCTGCCTTTTAGACTGTGATAAATTCAAAAAAATCAATGATACATATGGACATGCCGTTGGAGATACCGTTCTCATTAAGCTTGCAGCAGTCCTTCAGCGAGCCTGCCGTGAGAATGATATTGTCATGCGGCTTGGAGGTGATGAATTTGCGATGTATCTTCCAGGAATGCCAGATAAAGCACAAGCGGAATCATTTTTCAAACGTTTATTTACGCAAATAGATAAGATTTCCATATCGGAAATGCAGGGAGAGAAAATTAATGTGAGCTTGGGTGCTTCTTTATATTCGGATAAAGATAGAGCAACTTTTGATACGCTATATCATGAGGCGGATGCGGCAATGTATGAAAGTAAGAAAATTGTGGGGAATCATGCAATAATATATTCTGATTTGCCACAGGCAAGGCAGACGCCACTGTAGAAGAATTATCATTTCTTTAAAGAACAATAATTTTGCTATCACAGTGAAAAAGTTCAGAGTAAAAGTATGAGAAATACTTCTGTTCTCGGTGGAATGTAGCAGCACAGAATTAGGCTACAGACAGAACACATCGTATCGGGCAAAAAATGTAGTGAATGTCCTCAAATTAGTTACCAAGGATACGATAGAAGAAAAAATTATTCATTTGCAGGGAAAGAAGGCAAAACTGGCAGAGGATATTATAGAAGGCAAGGAGACAGCAGAACATTATTTAATCCGAGAGGAAATCATAGATTTGTTATCAGAAAAAGACAAATAATGGAAATATACTGTAAGTTCGCAATAAGTAATACTATCAAAGAAACTGCTGTGCAAAGAGTCAATATATTTCAGTAATAAGACAGCAATTTTCATATATCCTCTCTTTAGATTAGTGCTATAATAAAATAAATATGACTATTCAGAAATAATTCATGGAATCGCATTTGCGATGCTTATTTTTTGCTTTGAATAGCCGCAGTTTATATAACATAACACAACCGTGGGACAACACGGGGGTAGCTCGCTTATGCTTAGCACAACGGTGCTATCGAACGAGAACCGACCTCTATAGGTGGGGAGGATGTCACCATAACCAGAAAACCAAAGTATACATATTGGGAAAGGGGTAGAAAGACATGATAGATAACAAGAGACAGGAGCTGATTCATAGCCAGGTAATGGAGATTCTCAAAGAGAACCAGCTAGCATTTTCTAATGTTGCACGTCCAAAGCCAACAAAAGCTTCTACAGCAACTTCAGCATCCTGGTCAAAAGACATGGCTCCGAAAGCATCTGCAGCAACACAGGGAGCATGGGACAGCACAAATACACCGGGCGGTGTTTCTTCTTTAGCAAAGGAGAAATGGAATGTACAGGAAATCGCAGCACTTGTAACAAAGGCATTAGAAGCCAGCAACGTAAAAGTTGCATTTTCTAATAAGCCAATTCCTGCACCAACAACAATTTCCAGTTCTACGCAGCCAGCATGGAAGAAAGACGAAGACGAAGCTCCTCGTAAACCGGCAGCAGGTACACAGGGCGCATGGGATGTGACAGATACACCAGGTGGACTTTCTGCTGAGACAAAGAAAGTATGGAATCTTGATGCAATCACAGCTCTGGTAAAGAAAGAATTAACAGAGAACCTTGAGTTCTATAACAAACCACTGCCAAAGCCAACAACAGTATCCAGTTCCACACAGCCAGCATGGAAAGATGACAGCGAAGAGTATAAACCAAAAGAATCTGCATCTGCTCAGGGAATCTGGGAGAGAGGCAATAAGATTTCTGCATCTACACAGCCAGCGTGGAAGGTGGATGAAATCGCTGCTTTGGTAACAAAGGCTCTGCAGAATAAATAATATTTACTACAGGCAAGGGGAGATGTCCTCTGAAAGATAAATAAAGCATATTTGTGACTTTAGTCGCTGTGGTTTGAATGTTCGCTTGGACGCGCGAATGTTCAAACCTTGTTCCGAGGCCACAAATATGCTTTATTTATCTTTCAGAAGACTGTCTTTGGCTGCGGCAAATTACTATTTAGAAAGGAATTATTATGCAAAGTAAAATGACACTTAAAGAATGGCTGCCACTGCTTGGTATCACAGTCTCAGCATTCATATTTAACACATCAGAGTTTATGCCGATTGGTTTGTTGACAGATATTGCCGACAGCTTTCATATTACAGAGGCACATGCGGGGGTACTGATTACAGTATATTCATGGATCGTTATGTTACTGTCTCTGCCGTTGATGCTTCTATTGAATAAGATTGATTTTAAAAGACTTTTGTTAGGAACGATTGCACTTTTTGGAATCTTCCAGATGCTGTCCGCTTTTTCTGCTTCATATGGAATGTTAATGATATCACGTATTGGCGTAGCGTGTACACATTCAGTATTCTGGTCGATCGCATCACCGGCAGCAGTCAGTGTTGTGTCAGAAAAGTTTCGTTCACTTGCACTTAGTATGGTAGTAACCGGAACCTCAATTGCGATGATTCTTGGACTTCCGCTAGGAAGAATTATCGGACTTCATATGGGCTGGAATATGGCATTTTTCTGTGTAGGAATCATTGCTTTTATCACAACCGCTTACCTGATTTTTGTATTCCCGAAAGTGCCGGGCGGAGAGTCTTTCTCCATAAAACAGATGCCGGAAATCTTTAAAAATAAAACGCTGATGGGAATTTTTCTTGTTACCTTTTTATTTGCCACATCGTATTATACGGGATATAGTTATATTGAACCATTCTTACAGAAGGTGGCTGGTCTTTCTGATAACTGGGTTACAACAACACTTACTATATTTGGTGCAGCAGGTCTTTTGGGAAGTTTTTTATTTTCCCATTATTATGACAAGAATAAATATCTTTTCGTAAAACTGGTAATGATCAGTGTGGCGGCAGCATTACTTTTATTATATCCGATATCAAAAGCACATATGGCGGTTGTTTTATTATGTGCATTCTGGGGTATGGCAGTTATGGCATTTAACGTGACATTTCAATCAGAAATTATTACTTATGCACCGGCAGCGGCTTCCTCTGTAGCAATGGCAATCTATTCCGGAATCTATAATCTTGGAATCGGAAGCGGGACATGGATTGGAGGAAGTATTTGTACCCATCTGTCCATTTCCTATATCGGAATTGCTGGTGGCATGATAGCAGTAGTGGCGGCATTGTTATGCATATTTGTTGTGATAAAGTATATGAAGGAATTTGATAGAGCAGCTTGATTTTAAAGCGGGTATTGATACTCGCTTTTTTTGCTTAAAATAGAAAAATTACGGGACGTAGAAGGATGTAATCTGAAATATGTAACAAAAATAAAAGATATACTTGCGAAAATGATGGTTTTATACGATAATAGGTACTGTTTGACCTGAAATAGAAAAATCAGGCAACATAGAGTAAAGAGAGATTGAAAATAGATAATTGGAAAATTAAATGGAGCTTCCGAGTAATTCAATTGCGGAATGCTTCAGGATAATAAAAGTTATCGTATAGGAGCATAAAAAACAAGGAGAGAAAAATGAGCAGAATAGATGAAATTAAAAAACGACGTACCTTTGCAATTATTTCGCACCCGGATGCCGGTAAGACTACATTAACAGAGAAGTTCCTTTTATATGGAGGTGCAATCAACCAGGCTGGTTCCGTTAAAGGAAAAGCAACCGCAAAACATGCGGTATCTGACTGGATGGATATTGAGAAGGAGAGAGGTATTTCCGTAACTTCTTCCGTATTACAGTTTGAGTACGGCGGATGCTGTATCAACATTCTGGATACTCCTGGACATCAGGACTTCTCAGAGGATACTTACCGTACATTAATGGCAGCGGATTCTGCCGTTATGGTAATTGATGCATCGAAAGGTGTAGAGGCACAGACAAGAAAGCTTTTTAAAGTTTGTGCCATGCGTCATATTCCAGTATTTACATTTATCAATAAAATGGACCGTGAGGCAAGGGATATTTTTGATCTCTTAGATGAAATCGAAAAAGAACTTGGAATCCCAACTTGTCCGGTAAACTGGCCAATCGGTTCCGGTAAACAGTTTGCAGGCGTTTACGACAGAAAAAGCCAGAAAATCGATTTATTTGAAGACACAATGAAGGGTACAAAGATGGGAACGATGAAAGAAATCGCCCTCGATGACCCGGAAATCAGCAACTATGTCACAGACGAAGCAAAAGAAGTATTAGAGGAAGAAATTGAGCTTTTAGATGGGGCCAGTGCAGAATTTGATCAGGAATTAGTTGATGCCGGAGAACTCTCTCCAGTATTCTTTGGTTCTGCCCTCATGAACTTTGGCGTAGAGAATTTCTTAAATTACTTCCTGAAAATGACTTCCTCCCCACTGCCAAGAACTTCTGATCAGGGAACAATCGACCCAATTGAGGAAAAAGATTTTTCTGCATTTGTATTTAAGATTCAGGCAAATATGAACAAAGCTCACCGTGACCGAATCGCCTTTATGAGAATCTGTTCCGGCGAATTTGAGGCGGGAATGGATGCTTTCCATGTACAGGGAGACAAAAAGGTACGTCTTTCTCAGCCACAGCAGATGATGGCAAGTGAGAGAAAGATGATTGATAAAGCCTACGCCGGAGACATTATCGGAATCTTTGACCCAGGCATTTTCTCTATCGGAGATACCATTACAACTTCACCAAAGAAATTTGCTTACGAAGGAATCCCTACCTTTGCGCCAGAACATTTCGCAAGAGTGCGTCAGGTAAATACGATGAAACGTAAACAGTTCATCAAGGGAATCAACGAAATCGCACAGGAAGGTGCTATCCAGATTTTCCAGGAATTTAATACTGGAATGGAAGAAGTAATCGTAGGTGTAGTAGGAACATTGCAGTTTGATGTATTAAATTACCGCCTGCAACATGAATACAATGTAGAAATCCGCCTTGAAAAACTTCCATATGAATATATCCGCTGGATTGAAAATACAGAGATTGACCTTGAAAATCTTCGTGGAACATCGGATATGAAGAAGATTAAGGATTTGAAAGGTCGTCCATTGTTACTGTTTATTAATAGCTGGAGTGTAGGAATGACCTTAGAAAGAAACGAAGGACTAGTACTCTCTGAATTCGGAAAAGCATAAAATAACTATTTGATTCATTAGAGGAAACAGACGAAAATAAAAAGAATAGACCATCGCAACTGTAAAGATATCACTGCGTAGAAA
>ENA-OPDD01002251-OPDD01002251.1-human-gut-metagenome-genome-assembly--contig:-NODE-2251-length-12044-cov-2.191509_pt1 | contig 12044 bp, 9 predicted proteins | sample MGYA00241574_ERZ501499 | MGnify/ENA primary metagenome ERZ501499 (study PRJEB25962, sample SAMEA2042576) | human gut metagenome | biome: human gut; feature: human-associated habitat; material: faeces...
TCTTCTTGTGGGAGTCGTAGTCCTTGCGGAACACCATATACTTCAGGTTGCCCTCGGCATCCACCAGAGGCAGGGTGTTGATCTTGTTATCCCAGATGATGTTGTTGCAATCGTGCAGGCGGCAGATGAACCATTCAACTTATTCAGTGATGGCAGCAGATGTTTCCTTTTGAGACCGCTGATCGGTATTATTACAAAGGTTGATTCTCCATATGCTAATTTACCAATGGTTCGTCAGTGGATGCAGAATATGGGATGTGAGCATATTTTTGAGGTGAATAATGTTACACGTGAGGGTATTCCTGAATTGATGGCATATCTTCAGGATGACCTTCCGAAGCTGACACTTGAACAGGCTAAGTTTAAGCAGAGCCTTGGGCTGAACGAATGGCAGCCATTGCCAGTGGGCGTGGATTATCCGGAGAATATCAAATAAAATATGACAGAGAGACATACAGAGATGTGTGTCTTTTTTTTATGTAATAATGGAAAATTACTCCGTAATGTTCCTATTACATAAAAACGCTCTGCGAGGATGCGACCAGATGCAGATGGAATATGTCTGCTACCTGGTAGAAAAATGAAAAGAATGAAAAGTTTTCAGAAATGAAACATAAAACATGGTAATAAACATCAAAAATGAATAATAAAAAGATGCAAAACATAGAAAAAATATACGTATAGCACAAAAATATTGACTGTATTTCTGAAAGATGATATGTTTTAAATGAAAAATGAAACAAAGATTGAAAGAAAAATGAAATCATAAAGGGGGTAATGAGATGGTAAAAGTCGGGATTATAGGATGTGGAAAGATTGCACAGGTTCGTCATATTCCGGAATATCTGGATAATCCGAATGCAAAGCTGACTGGCCTTTATGATCTGAATCTGCAGCGGGCAAAAGAACTTGCTGAAAAATATGACTGTAAGTCTTATGAAAGCGTTGAGGAGATGCTGGCAGATCCGGAAATTGATGCAGTCAGTGTATGTGTGGCAAATCATGTGCATGCTGAAATTACGATTGCAGCATTAAAAGCCGGAAAACATGTACTTTGTGAAAAACCGATGGCAACAAAATTAAAAGACTGCCAGATGATGGTGGATACAGCAGAGCAGATGAGCAAAAAACTTATGATCGGTCAGAATCAGAGATTTGCAAAAGCTCATGCAGAAGCAAAAAAACTCATCGAGCGTGGAGATATCGGAAGCGTTCTTACTTTCAAAACAACATTCGGACATGGCGGTCCGGAAACATGGAGTGTAGATGCTGGTCCGCAAAACTGGTTTTTTGATAAGAAGAGAGCTGCAATGGGAGCAATGGCAGATCTTGGAGTACATAAGACAGACCTGATCCAGTACCTGCTTAATGATACAGTAGAGGAAACAACTGCAAAAGTTACGACTCTGGATAAGAAAGACAGTAATGGAAACCTGATTGGAGTAGATGACAATGCCATCTGTATTTACAAAATGAAGAGCGGAATTATCGGAACGATGACAGCCAGCTGGACGTATTATGGTGAGGAGGATAATTCCACGATCATCTATGGAACAGAAGGAATGCTCAAGATTTATCATGACCCGAAATATTGTATCGAACTGATCCGCAAAGATGGAGGAAAAGTGTTCTACGATATTGATCAGATTCAGACAAATGATAATCAGACAAAATCAGGAATCATTGATGCATTTGTAGAATCTGTAGAAAATGACACAGAACCTGCTGTTCCGGGAAAAAGCGTACTCAGCGCAATGAAGGCAATTTTCGGAAGTCTGAAATCAAGCGAACTTGGAAGAACCGTTCGCGTAGATGAGGAGGAATTAGAGTGAAGATAGGATTAGTCAGTGCAATACTCGAAGATTATGATTTCAAAAAAATGATCGATACGGTTTCTGGGATTGGCTATGAATGTGTGGAAGTTGCCTGCTGGCCGAAAGCCAAAGCAGAGCGTAGATATGCAGGAGTCAGTCACATCGATGTGGCAAATCTGGGAGATAAAGAAGCAGAAGAAATTCTTTCTTATTGCAAAGAAAAAAATGTAGAGATTTCTTCTCTGGCATTTTATCCGAATACCATGGATGGAAATCAGGAAAAAAGAGCTGCCAATATTGAACACTTATACAAAGTAATCGATGCAAGCAAAAAACTTGGAATTAACCTTGTTACAACCTTTATCGGAAGAGATCAGACAAAGACAGTAGAAGAAAATCTGGAACTGGTAAAAAAAATCTGGATTCCGATCGTGCGTTACGCAGAAGAAAAGAAAGTTCGTATTGCAATCGAAAACTGCCCGATGCTCTTTGACGGAGATCAGTGGCCAGGTGGACAGAACCTGATGACAACACCGGTAATCTGGAGAAAAGTCTTTGATATTCTTGACAGTGATTATATCGGAATCAATTATGATCCATCTCATTTTGTATGGCAGATGATTGATTACATCCAGCCGCTTTACGAGTTTAGAGATAAAATCTTCCATGTACATTACAAAGACATTAAACTTTTCAAAGAAAAACTGAAAGAGTGTGGAACAATGGCATATCCACTTCAGTACATGAAACCAAAGCTTCCGGGACTGGGAGATGTGGATTGGGGCAAATATGTGTCTGCATTAACAGACATTGGATTTGAAGGATATACCTGTATTGAAATTGAAGATAAATCTTTCGAAGGTTCCGAAGAAAGAGTTCTGGACAGCCTGAAACTTTCTCTGAGATACATGAGACAGTTTGTAATCTGAGAAGTTGCTCTGAATAATTGAATTATTAAATAAAATGCTGAAATAATGCGGGGGAAAACCGCTTATTAAAAACAAACATATTCCAAAAGGAGGAAATGAATTATGAAGAAAACAGTAGTTTGCATGCTGATCGCAGCTATGACAATGGGTAGTATGGTTACTCCTGTATTTGCAGACGGAGAAGGAAATGCTACACACATTTATGTGCTGACAGCTCCGGAAGACCATGGCTGGACTGGTTCCGTAGCAACATTCGCAAAAGAAAAAATTGAAGAAGTAAATGACGCCGGAACTTACAGCGCAGAGCTGATCACATCTGCAGATGCAGCAGAGCAGATCGTCAACATCGAAGACATTATTGCAGCTGGCGAAGACAACATCGCTGTTGTTATTCAGCCAATTGATGACACTGTTCAGTCTGCAATCCAGCAGCTGGTTGACGCTGAGATCCCATATGTAGCTTTTGACCGAATCATTGAAGGCGTAGCTGACAGTGCAGTATCCAACGTAAAAGGTGACAACGAAGGTATCGGTGCAGCATGTGCGGCTTACTATACAGAGCAGGGATTAAAACCTGGTGATGCAGTTTATGTATACGAAGGAGATACTTCTTCTGTAACAACTCTCCGTGATGAAGGATTCACAAAGTACCTTACCGGAGAACTGGAATACGATGGAAAAACAATTGCAGACGATGCAAAATGGTCTGAAGACGATCTGAAATCTATCACATATTCAGGTGCTATGAACTGGAGCCGTTCTGATACAAAGACAGCCTATGAATCTCTGCTCGGAGATGCATCAAATGCAGATATCAAATGGTTCTATGCAGAAGATGATGAACTTGCAATGGGTATCCTTGAAGCTCTTCAGGGCGGCGGAATCGACGATGCAACAAAAGAAAAATTCCTCGGAAATGCACCTTATCTGACAGGCTGTGGCGGACTGGATGAGCTTTATGCAGTACTTCGTGGTGAATCCTTCACAGATATCGCAGATCAGTTTGGTGGTATTGTATCTGTAACTTACAGTCCTGCAATGATCCAGACAGCAATCCAGGATATGGTTGATTATCTGGATGGAAAAGATGTAGAACAGGATCACGTAATTGCCTGCGAAATCGTAAATAAGGACAACGTAAAAGATTATCCTTCTTTCTAAATCGAGTAATTTTCGTGATATAATTCTTTTTAATAAGACAGAAATGGCGAAGGGAACTGTAAAGTTCCCTTCTGTCAGATAATTAAATGAATGCGTATCAGAGCAATGTATCAAAAAGCCCGGTAACTCGGGCGGGGAGGCGAGAATTATGAGTTTGCTGCAGATGAAGAACATCTGTAAGTCCTTCAGTGGGGTTCCGGTACTGAAAAATGTACAGCTTACAGTAGAAAAAGGAGAGGTGCATGCACTTCTTGGAGAAAATGGAGCGGGAAAATCAACACTTATGAATGTTTTGACAGGTGTATTTCCGCGTGATAAAGGCGAGATAGAATTTGATGGTAAGGAACTGAAAAATATTACAATAAAGCAGTCTGAAAACCTGGGAATAGCTTTTGTTCATCAGGAACTAAATCTGTTTAATGATCTGAAAGTATATGAAAATATTTTTCTTCAGAAAGAATATACGACTAAATTTGGATGTCTTGATAAGAAAAAAATGATTCAGGAGGCAGAGAGACTGTTCCAGGAACTGGGAGTGGATATTGATCCTACGCAGCAGGTTTCTAAACTGAAAACCAGCCAGAAACAGTTACTTGAAATATCAAAAGCACTGTTTTTTAAAGCAAAACTTCTGATTTTGGATGAGCCAACAACATCATTAAACAATGATGAGGTGGCACATCTGTTTGACATTGTCAATAATTTGAAGAAAAAGGGAACTTCCTTTATCTTTATTTCACATAAAATGCCGGAGATTTTCCGTCTGTCAGACCGATATACCGTATTCCGAAATGGAGAATTTATAGGTGCCGGAAATATAAAGGATACTACACCAGAAGATGTTACACGTATGATGGTTGGAGAGAAATATTCGGATCAGGATGTATATGAAAAAAGGTCGTTGGGTGATATAATCCTGGAACTGAAGGATTTCAGTGGAGAAGGTTTTCGCAATATTAATCTGGCAGTAAAAAAAGGCAGTATTGTTGGACTGACCGGCCTTCAGGGTGCCGGAAGCAGTGAACTGATGCAGTGTATGTTTGGTGTAACAAGAGCATACAGCGGCGAGATGCGGGCAATGGGCAAAGTTATGCGGGATCACTCTATTCATACAGCTATGAAAGATCAGATTGCGATGCTTGCTTCGAACAGAAAAGAAAATTCTGTGATTCCAGATATGAATATTCTGGAAAATATGTATCTGTCAGAACATACTCTTTCTGCATGGAAACCAGCTATTTCAAAAAAGAAAGAAATAGAGAGATATAAAAAATATAAAGAGATGCTGAATATAAAGGCAAATTCCTGCGAAGATTTAATTACATCATTAAGTGGTGGAAATCAGCAAAAAGTTTTTCTTGCACGTTGGCTGAATACAGATGCAGAAATTCTTCTTCTGGACAACCCGACACAGGGAATCGATGTAGGAGCAAAAGCAGAAATCTACAAACTGATCCTGGAACTTGCAAAGCAGGGCAAAACGATTCTGATCAATACTTTGGAAATACCGGAGATTCAGAAGGTTGCCGATTACTGTGCGGTATTTTATAACGGAGAAATCATTAAGATTCTGGAACATCAGGAAATCGACGAGATGACAGTTATGATGTATTCAACAAATGCAGCACAGGCAGAGGAGGGAAAATAAAATGAGTAAAAAGAATACAACAGTTCCTGGCCGTGTGGCAGGATTTTTGGGAGAAAACAGTTATATCATTGTTTTTGTAGCGATTTTTATTGTATATGCACTGACAACAAACGGACTGACCTGGAGCGGTATGATGAATGTATTTCGTCATTCCGCAGTAATCGGTATCATTGGTCTTGGTATGGGACTTATCTGTATCACAGGCGAAATCGACCTTTCTGTAGGATCTATGCTGGCTCTGGATGGTGGATTTTCCGTTATCATTTTTAACATGACAAACAGCATTGTGCTTACATTCTTATTTGCAGTTCTGTTTGGCGCATTCTGCGGACTGATTAATGGTGTGATGGTCGGATGGATCCAGATGCCTGCATTTATCGTAACTCTGGCAACAATGCTGATCTATCGTTCTTTTGCGCAGTATTTCTGCCAGCATGTGGATAAAGCCCTGATCGGCGGCGGAAGTTCTGTGTATAAGATGGCAAACAGCCAGTCTTCTTATCAGACACTTTATAATTTTGGTAATGGAAAAGTATCTACGATCCCGATCGTTGGTCTGATCCTTATTATCATGACACTTGTTTTTGTATATATCACAACAAGCACGAAATACGGTAAAAAAGTTTATGCAGTAGGAAGCAATATGAAAGGTGCGCAGATGGCAGGAATCAATACAGCGGCTGTAAAAATTTCCGTATTTGTGATTGCAGGTGCGCTTGTTGGCATCGGTGCTTTCTTATGGATTGCCATGAATGCTTCTGCTGACCCGGCAACCACAGGAAACAGCTATGAAATGTATGCGATCGCAGCAGCAGTACTTGGCGGAATCAGCATGTCAGGTGGTAAAGGAAAATGCCTCGGAATCCTGTTTGGCGCAATGTCCTATACGATCATTGACAAGATCATTGTGTCCCTTAAAATGGATTCTCTTATCAATAATGCAATCAAGGGAATTATCCTTCTGATCGTCATCATGGTACAGATCGTGGGACCTCAGATTAAACAGAAATTCAAAAAAGCAGAATAAAATCTCTGTTAAACAGGCGAAAAATACTTTATACTTTATAATAAAAATAATTTAGAAAACCTGAAAAAGAGAGAAAATATGAAGAAGATAACTGTTTCATTAATTGCGGAAAAAGCGCAGGTATCACCGGCAACGGTATCGAGAGTCCTGAATCACAGAGAACTGGTAAAAGAGCCGACGATACGACGGGTAGAGGAAGCAATGCGTTCTCTGGGTTGTCAGATAGAAAATACAGTCACAGTTTCGAAGGAGACACAGCCGTTGATCGTTCTGAACATTCCGGGAATCGAGAATGTATTTTATCAGGAGATCATCCGGGGTGCGAGAGTATCTGCAAAGGCACATGGATGCCATCTGCTGATCCATGAATCACATCTGAATAAAGGGAATCTGCTGGATTTCTGCAATCTTCTGCGGAGAGTGGATGCAGCAGGCGTGATTCTTCTGAATCGTGTTTCGGAAGAGGGCCTGAATCAGATACGAGTGATCGCTCCGCTGGTACAGTGCTGTGAATATAATGAACATGCGGATTACCCATATGTCAGTATTGATGACGCCAGAGCTGCAGAACTTGCAACGGAATATCTTCTGTCAAATGGAGGAAGTAAGATCGCGCTGATCAACGGACCGGGAAACTTCAAATATGCAAGAAGACGTCAGGAAGGATTTATGAATGCACTTCGTAACGCGGAGGTCATGATCCCGAAGCAGTGGATCGTGCAGCTGCCGGAAGTAAGCTATGAGATGGCTTATGCAGCGGTGTGCAGACTTCTGAATTCTGACAGCAGACCGAATGCATTTTTTACCATATCCGATGTTTTTGCAGCGGCAGTGATCCGTGCGGCGAAGCGTTTTCACCTGCATGTACCGCGGGATATTCTGGTGGTCGGATTTGATAATATTGAGTTATCCTCTATGACCTCACCTTCGATCACAACTGTGAATCAGCCGAAATTTCAGATGGGTTATACAGCCTGTGAGATGTTATTGGAACTGATGGAAGATCCTCATGGGGAAATGAAATCGCTTTTACTTGATACAGAACTGGTGATCAGGGAATCAACATAAGAATAGAACAGCCGGAGATATTCCGGCGAATTCTTTTGCAGCAGGTGTGCCGGCGAGGGTGATCTGTGAGATTACAGAAGAAGATTCTGTAAAAAATATGTTTGAGGAAATTTACTGACAGAATATGTGACTTTATAGAAAAACACCGGAGCAGGTTATGAAATCTGTTCCGGTGTTTTCCTGAATATGTGTGCATTCTTAAGATATCATATCTGAATCCCAGATGCAGTAGCACATATTATAGAAACATTGAATATTTTCTATTTTTCGTTTCATTATAGAATTACATTCCATCTTTCAGCACATCATAGTCTCTCAATACTTTCTCGATCACCGTTCCCTTAATGAAGTGGAGCAGAGGTTTCTTAATGATGCCGGCTCCCGGAATATCAATTTCCAGTGGAGATTTGCCATCCATCAGCTTCACGCTGCTGTCCAATAACTCTCTGACATCATATACACTTCCCCATACCTCAGGCACACCTCTGTCTACACCTAACAGTCCGTAGACAGCCTCCATAGCGGTTCTCACGGAATACTCTGTGGTGAACACGGTGTCTCTCGGGGTCTCTGCAAACTGGCCTAAGAAAGCGAAGTTCACACAGCCGTCGGGAATGACATCGGGACGGTCACCCTTGGTTCTGGGCATGAAGAATGCGGTAATATAAGGCATCATGGTAGGTACGCAGACTGCGCTGTGCTCTGCCAGATCCTCGATATCTTCTACGGGCACACCTAAGTGATACAGCCACTCTTCGGTGATCTCTTTACCGGTACAATCCTTCATGGGCTTCTTAATATAATCGCCGGGTACGTCGGTAAACAGACCGTATACCCATACACATACCTGATTTTTGTCCTGTTCCTTGAACTGTCCCTGACGGTTGATTGTCCAGCTCATGAGCCACTTGGAATCCTGGCAGCTTACGATACCGCCGGTTACGACCTTACCGCTTCTGGGGTCACGCTTGCAGATATTGGTGATATAAGGAATGATCTTGTCATCCAGTGTGGTCACGGTAGCGGATTCCCAGTTAGTCTTGGAGACATCAGAACAGAACTTCTCGGGATGTCCGAAGGAAGGATCCTGTTTTGCGATATTTTTCCACAGGCTCCATACGCCGCTGGTGCGAACCTCCGCGTCACCGTTGGGTGCATGGTTCTGGTCACCGTAGATAGTACCCTCGGTACAGCTTCCGTTGGTAACGAATACCAGGTCGTTCTCGGTGAGGACAATGCCCTTCTCTACACCTTTTACCTTGCACTCGATAGCCTTTGCCACCTTTTTGCCGTCATTGATATCAAAAATAACATTTGTCACTTCGGTGTTGAACTGGAAGTCCACACCTGCTGCCTCCAGATACTTCTTCATGGGAAGGATCAGAGACTCGTACTGGTTGTACTTGGTGAACTTCAGGGCACTGAAGTCAGGCAGTCCGGAAATATGATGGATGAATCTCTGGAAGTAAAGCTTCATTTCCAGTGCACTGTGCCAGTTCTCGAAAGCGAACATGGTTCTCCAGTATAACCAGAAGGTGGAGTTAAATACTTCATCATCGAAAACATCTTCGATGGTCTTATCGTAGAGGTCTTCATCTTTAGTCATGAAGAGCTTCATGATTTCCATACAGCCCTTCTGGCTGAGGTTGAATTTGCCGTCTGTATGAGCGTCTTCTCCGCGATTTACAGTTGCACGGCAAAGAGAATAGTTTGGATCATGTTTGTTCAGCCAGTAGTATTCATCCAGTACGGAAACACCAGGTGTTTCAATAGAAGGAATGCTGCGGAACAGATCCCAGAGACACTCGAAATGGTTTTCCATTTCACGGCCGCCTCTCATGACATAGCCACGTGTTGGATCAAAGATACCATCGCAGGCACCACCGGCGATGTCCATAGCTTCCAGAATGTGGATATGGGAACCAGGCATCTGACCGTCACGAACGAGGAAGCAGGCAGCAGCGAGTGAAGCAAGCCCGCTGCCTACGATATAAGCGTTTTTGTCATCGACGCCTTCTGGCTTTTCCGGACGGGCGAATGCTTCGTAGTTACCGTTTGTATAATAAATACCTTTGCTGTTCTTTTCATATTTTCCGCGCTCTGTATTGCGGTAATCAGATCTGGCTGCTTCAGCTTTCTTTGCCTTTGTTTCTTTGATCTTTTTATTTTCCTGAGACGTTTTGGTAAGAATAGCTGCTGCGCCGGCTCCGGCTGCAAGTGCAACACCAAGTTTTAATCCTTTTTTAGACATATAAAAAACCACCTTTCGTTTGTTTGTGATGATGTGTAGCTTTCCTTTTCTGTCTCTTATAGTATTGCCATGTGCGTTTGAATTCAATTTACAAAAAATATGGAATGAGTAAAAACTTATCATTTGGCATGTTTTGTAAAGTTTTGAATAGAATTTGTGATGTTTCCGTGGAGTGTAATGCACATGTTGTCGCAGATAGATGCATAATCTGATCGCATTCCCTGACGGATCCAGTCGAGCATGATTCCGACAAAACTGTATTTGTAAAAATCAGCGATGAAATTTTTCTGTTCGTTAGTAAGAAGTGTTTCTTTTGACTGCTCTTCGACAACACCCATGATAAGGTAATGAGTTAACTGGAAGAGAAAATTCTCAATCTGTTCCCGACTGATTGCGTTGTAAGCATTTATAATGAAAGGTTTGTTTTCATAGACTGCTTCAAAAATCTGAAGAAGTCCTTCCTGCCAGGTATCATAGGTCTTTTTTCCCTGGAGAGCTTTACGTGATTCTTCGAGACATGCCCATTCGACCAGATCGTAGATATCTTTGAAATGATAATAAAAAGCCATACGGCTGATGCCACAGTCGGTGGTCAGATCGTTGATCGTGATTTTGTTCAGCGGCTTTTTGAGAAGAAGTTTTTTCAGGGATTCTGCCAGAGCATGTTTGGTGATATTTGACATGGGATTCCTCCGTTTGTGTGTTGGTTTTGAAGTGCATATTTCGGGATTTTGCCATATTTATGACAAAACACTTCACGGGATAGTGCCAGTGAGCAGTAACTGTTTATTATTATAATAGGATAACGGAATGTCTGCAAGGTTGACAGTTACTGGCACTGGTGAGAAAATTAGGATACAATTACTGTTTACTCAGTTGTTGTGAACGGTCAGATATAATGAACATCGGAGGCAGGATATATATGAGTGGATTAAAAATAAAACAGGAATGGATGCAGAAAACAGTTGTTGTCTGGTTTGGCGCACTTTTATGCTGTCTGTTGTGGGGAAGTGCATTTCCCTGTATTAAAATCGGATATCGGCTGTTTGAAGTCGATGCAGCGGATACGGCATCGCAGATCCTTTTTGCCGGCTGCAGATTCACGCTGGCAGGAATTCTGGCAGCTGGGATTGGAAGTGTAATGGAGGGACGTTTTTTACGTCCGGAGAGAAAAGCAGCAAAAGAAATTATCTGGTTAAGTCTGCTTCAGACGATCATTCAGTATTTCTTTTTTTATATGGGACTTGCACATACCAGTGGAGTAAAAGCTTCTATTATAGAAGCGGTGAATGTATTTATTGCGATTCTGGTAGCCGGATTTTTGTTTCATCAGGAAAAGATTACATCAAGAAAAATCACCGGCTGTATTCTGGGATTTGCAGGAGTAGTATTGATTAATCTGAATGGAATGAACTTTCAGTTCAGTCTTGCAGGAGAGGGAGCCATTTTCTTTTCTACGATCGCTTATGCATTTTCTTCGGTGTTTGTAAAGAAATTTTCTCAGAAATTTAATCCGGTCATGCTCAGTGCTTATCAGTTTATTATCGGAGGAATCGTGCTTATGGCAGCAGGAGGCGTTATGGGCGGACATATTACAAAAGTGACACCAAGTGGAATCGGACTGCTGGTTTATCTGGCGCTGGTTTCAGCAGTGGCATATTCCCTTTGGGGCATTCTTCTGAAATATAATCCGGTTTCAAGAGTTACAGTATTTGGATTTATGAATCCGGTATTTGGCGTGCTTCTTTCGGCACTTCTGCTGGGCGAAACAGATCAGGCATCCGGAATATTGGGATTGCTTTCACTTCTGCTTGTAAGTGTTGGAATTTATGTGGTAAACAGTGGAAAGTGACCATGGATGATCGAACATGAAATACAGCGTAAAAAATCGTAAAAATTATGGAAAAAACTGTTGACATATGAATGCCCTTATAGTAGAATAACCCAATGTGACATAGTGCGATGACTCCTGAGCCAAAGCCCCGGCAAAGGTGTTTTTATCAGCGGTTTCGGACATTTCCGCAGTATAGATTTGCACTGTTCACCAGGAATTTTATACATGATATTACGGATGACCGTAATTACACAAATTATCGTTGATAAATAACAGGAGGTAAAACCATGCAGACTTATATGGCTAATCCAG
>ENA-OPDD01002258-OPDD01002258.1-human-gut-metagenome-genome-assembly--contig:-NODE-2258-length-12008-cov-2.692964_pt1 | contig 12008 bp, 6 predicted proteins | sample MGYA00241574_ERZ501499 | MGnify/ENA primary metagenome ERZ501499 (study PRJEB25962, sample SAMEA2042576) | human gut metagenome | biome: human gut; feature: human-associated habitat; material: faeces...
GCACAGTGAAGAACTGGTGACCGCGGTGCTCCCAGTGGGAGACGGCATTACCTTGAGCACAAGGCGCTAAAGATGGCAGGCATGCAGGAATAGAGAGGAACGAGAATATGAGAAGACCGGAGTTACTGATACCGGCGAGCAGTCTGGAAGTATTAAAAATTGCTGTGATCTACGGAGCGGATGCAGTATATATCGGGGGCGAAGCGTTCGGACTCCGCGCGAAAGCGAAGAACTTTTCCATGGAAGAGATCAGGGAGGGGATTGCTTTTGCACATGCCCATGATGTGAAAGTATACATTACTGCCAATATCCTGGCGCACAACGGAGATCTCGACGGTGTGAGAGAGTATTTTGCTGAGCTTCGGGAAATAAAGCCGGATGCGCTGATCATTTCCGATCCGGGAATGTTCATGATCGCCAAAGAAGTCTGGCCCCAGGTGGAGGTGCATATTTCCACGCAGGCCAACAATACCAACTATGAGACATATCTGTTCTGGTGGAAGCTGGGAGCCAAAAGAGTGGTGTCTGCCAGAGAACTGTCACTGGTAGAGATCAAGGGAATCCGGGAGAAGATTCCTGCGAAAATGGAGATTGAGAGTTTTGTCCACGGGGCAATGTGTATCTCTTATTCCGGCAGATGTCTGCTGAGCAATTTCTTTACAGGAAGAGATGCCAACAGAGGTGCCTGCACACATCCCTGCCGCTGGAAATATGCGGTGGTGGAGGAGACCCGTCCCGGAGAATATCTGCCGGTCTACGAGAATGAGCGGGGGACATATATTTTCAACTCCAAGGATCTGTGCATGATCGAACATATTCCGGAGCTGGTGGAGGCAGGAATCGACAGTCTCAAGATCGAGGGGCGTATGAAGACCGCATTGTATGTGGCAACGGTAGCCAGAACCTACCGGAAGGCCATTGATGATTATTTTGCCGATCCGGAGCTGTACGAGAAAAATATGGACTGGTACAAGGCAGAGATCTCCAAGTGCACCTATCGTCAGTTTACGACGGGGTTCTATTTCGGCAAGCCGGATGAAAATACGCAGATCTATGATAATAACACTTACGTGAACGAATATATTTATCTGGGAATTGTGGAGGCAGTAAAGGATTCTCTGTGCCGGATCGAGCAGCGGAACAAATTCTGCGTGGGCGATTCCATAGAAATCATGAAGCCTGACGGCACCAATGTACCGGTCACGGTGGAAGCTATGTACACCGAGGAGGGAGAAAGTGTGGACAGTGCACCCCATCCCAAGCAGGTGCTGTGGATAAAGTTATCCATGCCGCCGCAGGAATTTGATTTGCTGCGTCAGAAAAATGCTGATTGAGAAAGAGTGACCGGAGGTAACGCCTTATGAAAAGGGAAGGCAGAATTCATAAAGGAGTGTCCATAGGTGCCTATAGTATTCTCATCGCTTTTATGCTGTTGCTGTTGTGGACAGTACTCAGGTATCCGGGGAATCATCTGATCCCATGGCAGATGGCTCTGGGGGTGGCGGCTGCTACAGTGTTGCTGCTGGCGGCCGGTGCGGCATGGAATAAAATATATACGGTGACAGGCCGGAGAAATTCGCTGTATGCCGTAGCGCTGGTATTGTTTGGGGTGCTGCTTTATGTGGTTTCATTGAGCCGGCAGGGGAATGAGAATACTCTGCTGGATTACACCTATGTCTATCGGGATGCCCTGAATCTGGCGAACGGGAGAGAACTGGAAGACACCAATTATTTTTTGACCTATTCGAATAATCTGAAGCCGATGCTTTTGCTTTCCGTTCTGTTTCGGATGGCATTGCTGATGGATGTGTCCCCGTTTTATTTTGTTTTGCTGCGGAATGTAATTCTGGTGATGCTGGTGGCATGTGCCTGTGGTTATCTTGCGGAACGGAATGGGGATACTTGCTGGAGATTTCCGATCCTGCTTGCCTTTGTATTTCTGCTTCCGATGTGGGAGATGACTGCCGTGTTTTATACGGATTCCATGAGCTTCGGTATGGGAATCCTGGGACTGGCTTTCCTGAAATTGGCGGCAGCATCCAGGGGGAAGCGCCGGCAGATCCTGTGGGCGCTGCTTGCGGCCGGTATGGCAGTACTGGCAGGCACATGGAAGATCACAGTGATCATACCGCTGATCGCATGCGCTGTGATCCTCTTGTGGCAGAGAGTGTCGGTGGACCGTCGAGTGACATTGCTGTTTGGAGGTTTTGTCGTGATTCTGGGAGTGGCTCTGCAGCTCTGGGCCAATTCCTACGAGATCACAAAGGAAGCATCTGAAACAGCCAATCCTGTGATCAGCTGGGTGGCACTGGGAATGAAGGAAGACGGTTCCTGGACCAACAACACAGAGTTTGTGGATCATATGTATGAATTTTCCACCAGACAGGAAAAACAGCAATACAGTATGGAATATATTCGTGAAAACAGATCGGAATTCTGGAATCCCGTACATTTGCGCAAAAAGGCAAGCTATAATTTTGCCAACGGAAATCTGGGGGCCAGTGCATTTTTGAACGTGGAGTACAGCGATGGAACCCTGCTCTGGGAAATGTTTTCGCCCTGGGGAAAATACTACTGGCGCACCTGTCAGTATTGTTTCTGCTATCTGGTGTCCATGTATGTGCTGTTACTGATCGGAATGATCCTCAGCCTTCGCAATATTATCAGAGATCAGGAACCACCTGTAATGTTGATGATCTGTCAGTTGGGATTTATCGGTATCGTTGTTTTTTTAATGTTCTGGGAAGCCAGTGGAAGACAGATGTACAATCAGATGCCAGGAATCCTGCTGGGAAGTGTTCTGAGTATAGAGTATTTTTGGAAAAACTTATCACTAAAACCTCGAAAATAATAATTGACCATTATAACGCACATGTTGTACACTGTATTCGATATTATTTTATTGTATACCGAAGGGAAGTAGGGACATGCGCGAAGAATTGAATGTAGAGGAGCTTTTTGCCAGCAAGGTGTTTACCCTGGGCAAGATGAAAGAGAGGCTCCCAAAGAGTACTTACAAAGAAGTGAAGAAGATCATGGATCAGGGAGGAGAACTTTCCCTGGCAACTGCGGATGTAGTGGCAAGTGCCATGAAGGATTGGGCCATCGAGAACGGTGCCACTCATTATACCCACTGGTTCCAGCCGTTGACCGGCATTACCGCAGAGAAACATGATGCTTTTGTGACACATCCTGATGAGGATGGCCGGATGATCATGGAATTTTCCGGCAAAGAACTGATCAAGGGAGAGCCCGATGCATCTTCTTTCCCTTCCGGAGGCTTACGTGCTACCTTTGAGGCAAGAGGTTACACTACATGGGACATCACTTCCCCCGCATTTATCAAAGAGACCGCTACCGGTCCGACCCTTTGTATCCCTACAGCATTCTGTTCTTATAAAGGCGAAGCACTGGATAAGAAGACACCGTTACTTCGTTCCATGGAGGCTCTGAGCAAGCAGGCGATCCGTATCGTCCGCCTGTTCGGCAATACAGAAGCTACCAAAGTACTGCCTTCCGTTGGCGCGGAGCAGGAATATTTCCTGGTAGATTCTGCCAAGGCTTTGCAGCGTGAAGATATTATTTTCGCCGGACGAACCCTGTTCGGTGCTCCCGCCCCCAAGGGACAGGAGATGGATGACCACTATTTCGGTGTTATCCGTGAGCGTATCGGTGGTTTCATGCATGATGTCAATATCGAGCTGTGGAAGCTGGGTGTAACATCCAAGACCCAGCATAATGAGGCGGCTCCCGCACAGCATGAAGTGGCGCCCATCTACGAGTCTGCCAATGTGGCAGTGGATCACAACCAGCTGGTAATGGAGACTCTGAAGCGTGTGGCAGGCAAGCACGGTCTGCGCTGCATGCTGCATGAGAAGCCTTTTGCCGGAGTAAACGGTTCCGGTAAGCATAACAACTGGTCCATCACTACGGACAATGGTGTAAACCTTCTGGAGCCCGGCCAGACCCCCAATGAAAATATTCAGTTCCTGCTGGTACTGGCATGTATCATGAAAGCCGTAGATACCCATGCGGATCTGCTGCGTCAGAGTGCGTCCAATGTAGGTAACGATCACAGACTGGGCGGTTACGAGGCACCCCCTGCCATTATTTCGATCTTCCTGGGCGAACAGCTGGAGGATGTGGTGGCACAGCTGGTGGAGACCGGTAAAGCAGACAATCTGAAAGAAGGCGGTGTACTTCGCACCGGTGTATCCACATTGCCGGATTTTGTAAAGGATGCTACCGACAGAAACCGTACTTCACCGTTTGCCTTTACAGGAAATAAATTCGAATTCCGTATGGTGGGAAGCGAGGATTCCATCGGAAGCCCCAACACCACCCTGAATGCCATTGTGGCAGAGGCGTTCTGCGAAGCTGCAGACCGTCTGGAAGGTGCGGAAGATTTCGATATGGCAGTCCATGATCTGATCAAGGAATATATGACGGAGCACCAGCGTATTATTTTCAATGGCAACGGTTATGCCAGGGAATGGGAAGAGGAAGCAGCCAGAAGAGGACTGCCCAATATTCCTTCCATGGTAGCAGCAGTAGATACTCTGACTACTCCCAAGGCTATCCATCTGTTTGAAAAGTTCGGTATTTTCACCGAGGCAGAGCTGCGTTCCCGCGCGGAGGTACTGTACGAGACCTATGCAGAGACCATAAATATCGAGGCACTGACTATGGTGGATATGGCAAACAAGCAGATCATTCCTGCAGTAATGAAATACAGCAAGTCGCTGGCAGATGCTGTTATTGCTATTACGGAAGCTGGCGGAGACACCTACGTGCCTACCCGTATGTTGCAGCAGATCACACAGAAGCTGACAGAGATGGAAAAGGCATCCGAGGCACTTCTCGAGGTGGAGAAAAAGGCATCCGCCATGGAGAGAGGCAAGGAGCAGGCATTCTGTTATCATGATGAAGTCATGGTGGCAATGAACGCACTGAGAAAACCTGCGGATGAACTGGAAAAGCTGGTAGACAAGAAGTACTGGCCGTTCCCGACCTATGCGGATCTGTTGTTTGAGGTATAGAGCACTTCAGAGATCGCTTCGGATGCAAAAGCGAAGCCTCGTAGAGGCGATTTTGCGAATGGAGTTCTGAATAGTTACAATTTTTTCAAAAAAGGTATTGCATTCAAAAAAAATCTGTTGTATAGTAATGAGCCATAGAGGAGCGATCCTCACAAGTTAATATTTTTCAATGCGAAACGAAGGCGTTTACACTAGGAAGTGTAGCGCCTTTTTTTGTTGCTATTCAGAGCCGTAACTATCGTACATCTTCGGCGAATGCTTGCATGCGCAAGAAGATGTAACGATAGTTATTCGGCGAAGTAACTTACATAAGCAAAAGGAAAGCATCGAAGATGCGATTTTGCGCATGTAAGTTCTGAATAGCAACTGTGCAAGTAAGTCGCAGGAAGCATGGAAAATAGCAAGAATAAGGAGGAAACGAAGATGAGTGAAGTATTAAACGTGGAAGAAATCTTTGGCAGTAAGGTATTCACTCTGGGTAAGATGAGGGAAAGATTACCCAAGAGCGTATACAAAGAAGTGAAGAAGATCATTGATCACGGCGGAGAGCTGTCTCTGGCTACCGCTGATGTTGTAGCAAAGGCAATGAAGGATTGGGCCATCGAGAACGGTGCCACCCATTATACCCACTGGTTCCAGCCTCTGACCGGTATCACCGCAGAGAAGCACGATGCATTCGTAACCCATCCCGATGAGTACGGCAAGATGATCATGGAGTTCTCCGGTAAGGAGCTGATCAAGGGCGAGCCCGATGCATCTTCCTTCCCCTCCGGAGGCTTACGAGCTACCTTCGAGGCAAGAGGCTATACTGCATGGGATATCACCTCTCCCGCATTCCTGAAAGAGGATGCAACCGGCGTGATCCTCTGCATTCCCACTGCATTCTGTTCTTACAAGGGTGAGGCACTGGATAAGAAGACACCGCTTCTTCGTTCCATGGAAGCAGTCAGCACACAGGCACTGCGTATCGTAAGACTGTTCGGCAATACCGAAGCTACCAAGGTCGTAGCTAGCGTGGGACCGGAGCAGGAATATTTCCTGGTAGACAGAGACAAATACTTAAAGCGTGAAGACCTGATCTTCGCAGGACGTACCCTGTTCGGTGCACCCGCACCCAAGGGACAGGAGCTGGAGGATCATTACTTCGGTACTATCCGCGAGAGAATCGGTTCCTTCATGAAGGATCTGAACATTGAACTGTGGAAGCTGGGCGTAACCGCCAAGACACAGCATAACGAAGTGGCTCCTGCACAGCACGAGCTGGCTCCTATTTATGAGACCGCCAACATTGCGGTAGATCATAACCAGCTGGTTATGGAGACCATGAAGAAAGTAGCAGGACGTCACGGTATGACCTGCCTGCTGCATGAGAAGCCTTTCGCCGGAGTGAACGGTTCCGGTAAGCATAACAACTGGTCCCTGGGAACCGATAACGGTGTCAACCTGTTGGATCCCGGCGATACTCCTAACGAGAACATCCAGTTCCTGTTAGTACTGGCATGTATCCTGAAAGCCGTAGATACCCATGCAGATCTGCTTCGTCAGAGTGCATCCGATGTCGGCAACGATCACAGACTGGGAGCTAACGAGGCACCCCCTGCCATCATTTCCGTATTCCTGGGCGAGCAGCTGGAGGATGTGGTAAAGCAGCTGGTTGAGACCGGTGATGCTACTCATTCCATCCAGGGCGGTAAACTGTTGACCGGCGTATCCACTCTGCCGGATCTGGATAAGGATGCCACCGACCGTAACAGAACTTCACCGTTTGCTTTCACCGGCAACAAGTTTGAGTTCCGTATGGTGGGTAGTGCAGACTCCATCGCCAGCCCCAACACCACTCTGAACGCTATCGTTGCAGAAGCTTTCTGCGAGGCAGCAGACATTCTGGAGAAAGCAGACGATTTCGACATTGCCGTACACGATCTGATCAAGAAGTACCTGACCGAGCATCAGAGAATCATCTTCAACGGCAACGGCTATTCTGAGGAGTGGGTAGAAGAGGCAGCCAGAAGAGGACTTCCCAACATCAAGTCCATGGTAGAGGCTTCCGAGACCCTGACCACCGAAAAGTCTATCAAACTGTTCGAGAAGTTCGGTATCTTCACCAAGGCTGAGCTGGAATCCCGCGAGGAGGTTCTGTATGAGACCTACTCCAAGACCATCAACATCGAAGCTCTGACCATGGTAGATATGGCGAAGAAGCAGTACATTCCCGCAGTTATGGAGTATACCAGGACTCTGGCGGATACCGTACTGGCTGTTAAGAGTGCAGGTGCGGATGCAACCGTACAGACCACTGTACTGAAGAGCATTTCCGAGAAGCTGGCAGAGACACAGGCTGCTGAGACTGCTCTGGAGGATAAGCTGGCTGAGGCAGCAGGCATCGAAGATCCCAAGAAGCTTGCTTTCTTCTATAAAGATGTGGTACATACTGCAATGGATGACCTGAGAACTCCCGTAGATGAACTGGAGATGATGGTTGACAAGAAGGTATGGCCGGTACCTACCTATGGTGATCTGATCTTTGAAGTATAAACAGCATTGTAAAATACCATAATACGTTTCTCTCATTGTGTTGAATGAAAACGGGGCTTGCCGCAGGACGGTGGGCCTCGTTTTGCAGTTATGTATGTTTCTTGTCATTGCTATGGGGAAAATCCTGTGTTATGATAACTGCATGATGAAAAATATACTGAAAAATAAGAAATTTTGGAAAATTATCTGTATTCTTGCAATCATTGCATATACGGCAAAAAATTTATTTATTGGTGCAGATACGGACGAAGGCTATGGCATCATGGCGGGTTATCGTCTTGCCATGGGAGACCGGCTGCTGTTGGAAATGTGGGAACCACACCAGACTTCTGCCATTTTTACGGCGGTTTTTATCAGGCTGTTTGTGAAGCTGACAGGTGGAGTGAACTATCTGAACCTGTTTTTGCGGCTCGTATTTTTCCCGATTCAGGCAGGTGTCAGTGTCTTCCTGTATAAGACGATCCGCAGGACGGTGCCGCAGATGGATGAGAATGTGGCAGCACTGATGGGGCTTCTCTACTATGTGACAACACCCAAGTCCATTTTTATTCCGGAGTATTCCAATCTTCATAACTGGTTCTTTGCACTTATGGTGCTGTGCCTTCTGAGATTCTTCGGAGCGAAGGACTCCGAGGGCAGACAGACAGCAGGAGAGCTGCGGTGGCTGGTGCTGGCAGGTATATTCATGACCTGTGATGTGCTGGCTTATCCAAGTATGGTACTGGTATTTTTGTGCTGTCTGGTATTTCTGCTGGTGCGCAGATCAGAGAGAAAATGGAAAGAACTCTGTGCTTATGTACTGCCCTGTGTGGCAAGTGCGGCAGTAATGTTTACATATCTTCTGAGTTATATGACACCGCAGAAAATGTTGGAGATGGCAGGCGAGATCCTGGGAGAGGGGTCCCATCAGACTACTGTGGGAGAAAAATTGTTGGGATGGGGGTCAAGCCTGGGAGAGATGGCCATGATCCTTCTGTGTGCCCTGCTGGTGTCTCTGGGAATCCGATGGTTTATAGAGAAAGTGTGGAAGAAAAAACTTCCCGGACTGCTACAGCTTCCGGGCATGCTGTTTTTCGTAATTGTATTTCTGATCCAGATCTGGTTCTGGCTGTTCAGTTCCTTTAATGCAATTTACCCGCAGCTTTTGCTGATGGCAGTATCCCTGACGGGATGTTATATCTATCTACGCAGAGACAAGACGGAAAAACTGTTCTATGAACTGATCCTGCTGGCATTTGTCAATTATTTTTCGGTACTTCTGTTGTCTAACTGGGGACCGATGCTGCTGGTCACCTATCTCATTATGGGAGCAGTGGCCGGACTGGTATGTCTGGGAGACTACTGGCAGAAGGAAAACACCGCAGGAAAGAAGGCAATTCAGATCCTGTGCCTGATCCTTGTGCTTGGGAATGCATTTTCCTATACCTGGCTGATTCTGGGATCCCAGGAATATCATGCCTATGTGATTCAAAATGTGCGTGGCATCAACAGAGAGGGATTACGCGCCGGAATCCTCACGGATTATATGACTGCATACCGTTACAACAATAATCTGGCTGTATGGCCGGAGGCCGTGCCGGACGGCAGTACCGTGCTTTATGTGGGACCGTCCCAGTTCTATTGTATGCTCGGAGAACATAAGCAGGCATCCCCTGATACGATCTGCTCTATGATCTATGATGAGCGTCTGTTGGACTACTGGAAGATCAATCCGGACAGATATCCGGATGTGGTGGTGTTTGAAAGCTGTTATGGAGATATTGCCCAGGAAGGAGAGAACAGCTTTATCTGGAACTGGTTGATGGAGGATTTCCAGCCGGCAGAAAGGAAGGACTATCCCTATATCACGGTGTTTACGCGATGATTTTACGGAAATTGTTCTAATTTCATATATTTTTTAAAATTTTTTTAAATTGGGTATTGCAAAATGGGAACAGATAGTGTATACTTCATCAAGTAAACGACATAGGGCTATCGCCAAACGGTAAGGCAACGGACTCTGACTCCGTCATTTCAAGGTTCGAATCCTTGTAGCCCTGCGAAGCAGGAGTTGACCTGCGACCTGCGAATAGGAACCTCAGTAGAGAAATCTACTGAGGTTTTTTGTTGTCCGGAAATATCTCAGATATTCATGGTGAAATTCCCCTGATTGTGAATAAAAGTTGGCAATAATACACAAAAAAGCCACACAAAGTTGAAGAGAATTATAAAATGTGATAAGATAAACATAAAATTAAGGTAGGAGATCTGCAAAAACGGACAAACAGAAAAGGGGAATCTTATGAACAATATAAAAGTACAGACGAAAATGATCATAGTAATACTGGCAACGATGGCTGCACTGTTGTTGTGTACTATCTTTTCAGCACAAAGCATGAAAGAATTGCAGTCCAAAGCATTAGATACCATGGAGACTGATGAGCGGGAAGCCTACGATGAACAGATCAAGCAGCAGGTAGATAATGTGATCTCGCTCTGCCAGACCATTTATGATCAGTATCAGGCTGGTGTCTATACCGAAGCAGAGGCCAGGAAACTTGCGGCGGATGAAATCCGCCAGCTTCGCTACGGAGATTCGGGATATTTTTGGGTGGATCAGTATGACGGAACCAATGTGGTACTGCTGGGAAGTGCAACAGAAGGTACAAACCGTATGGAGACCAAGGATGCTAACGGGTACCAGATGGTAAAGGAAATCATCCGCATGGGACAGGAGCCGGATGGTGGTTATGTAGATTATGTGTTCCCAAAGGAAGGAGAGACGGAATCCTCTCCCAAACGTTCCTACAGCAAAGCGTTTGAACCGTTCCAGTGGGTCATCGGCACAGGAAATTACACCGACTATATTGATGATAAGATTGTCACGGTAGGTGATGAATTTTCCGGTTATGTGACAGGAAGACTGACGATGTTCATTGCATCGACACTTATAGAAGGTGCAATCGTGATCGTCCTTCTGGTTTTCATTATTATCAGCATCGTCCAGCCGCTCAAAAAATGTGTGGCATCCATCGGCGTGATGGAACAGGGAGATTTCTCAAAATCTATGGGAGATAAGCTTTTAAAACGCCGTGATGATTTCGGACGGCTGGCAGTCTCTCTGGAGTCCATGAGGACAGAGATGAGTGGACTGATCGGTGAAGTCAAAGAGCAGACTGCAGAGATCAACAATATGGTACAGAATATTGATAACAGTATTCAGGCTCTGGATGAACAGATCGAGGATGTGTCCGCTACCACAGAGGAACTGGCAGCCGGAATGGAAGAGACAGCGGCATCTTCTGAAGAGATCAATGCTATGTCTCATGAGATTGAGAGTGCAGCGAAGAATATTGCGACACGTTCTCAGGATGGTGCCACCGAAGCAGATGCGATCCGTGAGCGTGCGGTAGGAATCAAGAAGGATATTACACAAAATGATCAGCGTACCAAAGCCATTCATGAAGAGATCAACGAAGGACTGACCAAGGCACTGGAGGAAATTAAAGTAGTCAACCAGATTGGAGTTCTGGCAGAATCTATTATGCAGATCACGGGACAGACGAATCTGTTGGCACTGAATGCATCCATTGAGGCAGCACGTGCGGGAGAAGCCGGAAAAGGATTTGCTGTGGTGGCGGAGGAAATTCGTGTGCTGGCAGAACAGTCCAAGGCAGCCGTCTCTCATATCCAGGATGTGACCAACAATGTGATGGATGCTGTAAACAATCTGGCAGAAGGAACACAGAAGCTGTTGGGATTTGTCGGAACAGATGTGGTGGACAGCCTTGCAGCATTTTCCGGTATGGCGGATTCTTACAGTAATGATGCCGGTCAGATCGATGGACTGGTAACGGATTTCTCTGCCTCCTCCGAAGAACTGCTGGCATCTATCAGCGGTGTCATGGAGGCAATCAACGAAGTCAGCAAGGCAGCTACCGAAGGGGCTTCGGGAACTACGGATATTGCGGATAAGACGGGGATAATCGTAGAAAGAGCCAACGAGATCAAGGAAAAAGCGGAGGCTGCAAGAATTGCTGCGGACAAACTTCAGCAAAATGTGGAACACTTTATCGTGTAGAGAATGTGCATCATGCACAGGAAGAAAAATATAAAATTGTGCAAAAAGCACTTGAAAAGTAAAAAGTTAAGTGATACTATAAGCCACAACAAGAAATAAACGAAAAATATTATCATTCATGCAAAGAAGCATTTGTAGTGATACGAATGCTTTTTTTATTTGTTTTTTTGTGGGAGGAACCCGGCTATGGATAATAAATTACTGGAAGTTAAAAATTTACAGGTCTCCATCAAAACATACAGAGGAGAGGTACAGGCAGTAAGAGATGTCAGTTTTTCCATAGAAAAAGGTGAAGTGTTCTGTATCGTGGGAGAGTCCGGATGCGGAAAAAGTGTGACAGCACAGACATTGATGAAGCTGAATCCTTCATCAAT
>ENA-OPDD01002260-OPDD01002260.1-human-gut-metagenome-genome-assembly--contig:-NODE-2260-length-11991-cov-2.144856_pt1 | contig 11991 bp, 8 predicted proteins | sample MGYA00241574_ERZ501499 | MGnify/ENA primary metagenome ERZ501499 (study PRJEB25962, sample SAMEA2042576) | human gut metagenome | biome: human gut; feature: human-associated habitat; material: faeces...
CGAGGCCCAGGGTGGGGTCGAGGCGATTGCTGCCCACGAGCGTGCGCTCGCTGATCGCTTCCTTGCCGGTGTACGCGAGATTCCGGGGATTAAGCTCTACGGTGCCTTTGACCAGCCGACGCGCTCGGCGATCGTGTCGCTCAACGTGGGCGATATCGACTCTGCCGAGATCTCGGACGCGCTCATGCAAGGGTGGGGGATTGCGACGCGCCCCGGCGCCCATTGCGCTCCGCTCATGCACCGCGCACTCGAGACCGAGCGCCAGGGTATCGTTCGCTTCTCGTTTGGGTATTTCAACACGGACGAGGAAGTCGATACCGCGATTGACGCTTTGCGCGATTTAGCCTGCTAGAGCGTATATACTTGCGGGACGGGTCTTTTGCCCGTCCCGTTTTTGTTTCGACCCGAAAGGTGTGCCTATGGCCTCATCCGCTCCGCGCGGTCTGCGCTCCGACCATGTCGTCACCGTCGGCATTGCGCTGTTCTCGATGCTCTTTGGCGCCGGTAACCTCATCATTCCACCGTTGCTGGCACTTCAGGCCGGCACGGCTACGCCGCTTGCCATGATCGGCTTTTTGATTGCCGCTATCGGTTTGCCCGTTATGGGATTTATCGCCGTCGCGCTCGCCGGCACGGCCCGCGAGCTGGCTGGGCGCGTGCATTCCAAGTTTGGCGAATTCTTCGTTGCGGCGGTCTATCTGGCCATCGGCCCGTGCCTGGCCATTCCGCGCACAAGCTCTACGGCGTTCGAAATGCTGGTGCCGCTGCTGCCCGAGGGTGTTTCGCTCGGCACGGCTCGCCTGGTGTTTGCCGTTGGCTTCTTTGTCGTCGCGTTTGCGCTCACGCTGCGTCCGGGCGTTATCACGCGCGTGCTCGGGCGCATTACGGGTCCCGCGCTCATTGCGCTCATCGTGCTGGTCGTGGGTGCCGCCGTGATCTCGCCGCTGGGTCCCGCTGCCGCGCCTCAGGCTCCCTACGATGCAGGCGCTGCCGTGCAGGGCTTTTTGACCGGCTATCAGACCATGGACCTGCTCGCGTCGCTCGCCTTCGGCATCATCATCGCCGAGACCATCCACGAGTTGGGTGTTACCGATGACAAGCGCGTGGCCTTTGAGATTTCGCGTTCCGGTGTGATCGCCGGCGTGCTCATGGCCATCATCTACTGCGGCTTGGGCCTTGCCGGCATGCAGCTCGGCACCGTGATGCCCGACGCCACCAACGGCGCTGCAATCCTTGCTCGCTCGGCCTCCATGCACTTTGGCCTTGCCGGCACGGTTGTGGTATTCGCGATTTTCTTCCTCGCCTGCATGAACGTGTGCATCGGCCTCATCAGCTGCTGCTCGCGTTACTTCTGCGAGACGTATGTGGTCGAAGGGGGAGCGGAGGCCTCCGAGGAGGCCATGCGCCGTCCCTTTGCGATTCTCGCCTTTGTGTTCGCGGCGTTTTCGTGTGTGCTCTCCAACGTGGGCCTCGACGTGATCCTTATGTTCTCGGTGCCCATGCTCAACGCCTTGTATCCCGTCGCCATCGTGCTGGTGCTGATGGGTTTGGTACACGGTTTTTGCGACGCGCATCCGCAGGTGTGGGTGTGGGTCGGCGGCGTGGTCGCCGTGCAGAGTGTGATCACCTCGGTCCGCGATGCGTTCTTTGCGGGCGCGTGGCTGCCGTTCGATGCGTTGCCGCTGGCAGATATCGGTGCCGCGTGGGCGCCGGTTGCCGTGGTTGCCTTTGTGATCGGCCTGCTCCATAGTCGTTTTGTTGCACATTCGAGGAGCTAAGGCATCAATGCTTGCACAGGCGGGGAGTCTCCCCTATAATTTCCTTCGCTTTGGGACACGCAAGGTTTAGACCTTAGCTGCTCAACACCTTCGGGACGTGGCGCAGTTTGGTAGCGCGCCTGCTTTGGGAGCAGGATGTCGCAGGTTCAAATCCTGTCAGCCCGACCGGAGCCCTTGGAAACATGAGGTTTTCAAGGGCTTTTTTTCCGTTGAAAACAATCCGCATACAAATGCATACAAACGCCGCGGGATCTCCATGCCCGATTCACACGAGTTCGCGCTCGCGGAGGGCTCCGATCGCGTAGGCCACGTCGTCCAATCGTTCCGGCCAGAGCGCCGTGTAGGTGTTCAATGTGATGCTGGGAGAGGAGTGGCCGAGCTGCATCTGCAGGGTCTTCACGTCCGCGCCCTGGGCGATTGCGAAGTTCGCGTATGTGTGGCGCAGACTGTGTATGGTCACGCCCGCGTCCTCTATGCCGGCCGCTTTGACGGCCTTGTTCCATATCCTTGTCCGCCACATGTTCGTCCAGACGTTCCCGCCACGGGTGGCACGGAACAGCCAGTCGTCATCACCCATGCCATCCATCTGCGCCTTGATCTGCGGCATGAGGAACCGTGGTATCGCGATGTTGCGGGCCTTTCCGTTCTTCGGGGTGCCGAGCATGCTACCGCCGTGCCCGTCGTCAGTCCATGTGCGGCCTATTCTGGCGCGCCGCTTGGCCGCATCCACGTCACCGACCTTGAGGGCAAGCGATTCGCCTATGCGGCATCCCGTATAGGCCTGCCATCTGACCAGCCCCGATCTTCTCCGCCTCGTCCGCGAGCAACTCGACCTCGCGGACCGAGAGGAACACCATGTCGTCGTCGGAGGCGATCTTCGGCACGGTGACCCTGTCCACAGGATTCTCACCGATCCACCCGTTCGAGACGGCGTAGTCAAAGATGCCTTTGAGGACGAATTCCATGCTGGTTCCTTCAATGACGCCGGTGGTGATTGCGGTGCTGGCCGCTGTTGACCATCCTATCGTCGCCAGTGGGCCGCCGCCTGAATAATTCCGAATGGAAACGCGGTCCCGGGCTGCGCTAATCGCCGTTTGAGGCGTGAAAGCGGGATTAGTGCGGGCGAAATTGGTGGTATCTACATTTCGAGGGGTTGATCTGATGGATCAGGAACATCTATCTGCATTTCAGGGGGTTGTCCAAACGCGATATCCGAAGTATTAAGCGCTTTCTGCTACTGGGATTACGCGGTTTTGGGAGCGTTCATACTTGGCTGGCACCCCCTCGAAACGTAGATAGATATCCGGCGAGACCGAAATCAACCCCTCGAAACGTAGATACGGTTCAATGACGATGTGATTCCGGGCTTTTCGCCCATGACCGGGGGAGAGAAGATGGCGAATCGCGCCGGAAAGGGGTCGTGCCCGAACCGTGATGCCCCGTCATGACTGCAACATGGTGGTGCCGCCGTCCCTGACGAGCAGTGATTGACGGTCAGTGAGCGCGCGTAGGTCGAGCTCCGTGGAATACCGTTCGACGATGAGCCGTGCCGCCTGACCCATCGTGGGATTGCCCAGATGCGGCACCACATGGAAATCCGTCAGACCGAGTCCTTTGTAGTCGCGCAGACCCGGGGCGCGATCCGTGCGGTCCATGATGGAGCAGTAGCCGATGTCCGGCGACATGATGACCGAACCGGCTGATTCGCCGATATACGGGATCCCGTCGGCTATCCGTTCGGCGAGCAGCGCATCCGCGCCGGTCCGCCGCAGTTCCTGCAGCAGAAAGAACGAATTGCCGCCGCCGACATATATGCAGTCGGCGTCCGAGAGGGTGCTCCGCACGTCGGGGGCAGCGGCCGTTGAAACATCCAGTTCGGTGACGCGGAATCCCAGTTGACGCAGTTGGCGGCGGGTCAGCATCGTATGCGCGAACCCCCATGGCTCTACAGCCGCGGCGGTCGTGATGTACGCCAGTCGACCGCCGTGCAGCCCGGGCAGTGCATGCGGGATCATCCCTGTGGCTCCGCGCAGCGTCGATGTGAGCATCATGGTCGCCATCCTGGCCTCCTTTCGTATCGCCCAGTATAGGACCGCGTTCATGAGAGCGCTGACAGATGAAAGGTTGAATGCGCGCGGTGGCGTTTGGCACTCGCCTGGCCCGGTTGCCGGAAATGACGACATGGGCGCGAACGATTCCGCCGATGCGGACGGAAAATGCCATAACTCGAACGAAGACGATACGATTGGACGCATGAGCGAAACGAACAATGACAACCTGTGGCCGGCCCCGGCCGCTGACGGCCCGCTGAACGCGACCGTGACCATCCCCGGCAGCAAATCCCTGTCGAATCGGTACCTGATCCTCGCCGTGCTTGGCGCGAAGCCCGTCACGCTTGTCGGGCTGTTGCGCTCGCGCGACACCGAACTGATGATGGGAGCGCTGTCGGCGCTTGGTGTGCGCTGCGACATCGACCCGGAAAACGATACCACAGTCACGGTGACGCCGCCGGAATCCGGCCGATTCAGCGGCAATGTGGGCGTGTACTGCGGGCTCGCCGGCACGGTGATGCGTTTCGTGCCGGGACTGGCGCTGTTCGCGGACGCCCCGGTGCGGTTCGATGGAGACGATCAGGCATACGCGAGGCCGATGCAGCCGGTTCTCGACGGGCTCGAACAGCTCGGCGCCCGCGTCGAATACCACGGCGAGCACGGCCGGTTACCGTTCACCATCACGCCACCGCGTCATGATGGTGAACGGGCCGATGACGGTTCCGCTGCCGCCAAGGTGAGCATCGACTCGTCCGGCTCTTCACAGTTCATCTCCGGCCTGCTGCTGATCGGGTCGCGCCTGCCCGGTGGGCTGGAGTTGCGGCATACGGGGGAGAAGACGCCGAGCCTGCCGCATATCCGCATGACCGTCGCTGATGTGAACGGCGCGAGCGGCAATGCGACCGCTGATGAGGAGTCTCGCGTCTGGCGAGTCGGCCATGCCGCGTTGCAGCTGCCGGAACGCGTGGTCGTCGAACCTGACCTGTCGAATGCGGCGCCGTTCCTCGGCGCGGCTTTGATCGCCGGAGGCACGGTGCGCGTGCCGCACTGGCCTGCTGAGACCACCCAGCCCGGTGGACTGCTGCCGGGATATCTGGAACGCATGGGCGCGCGCGTCTCGTTCCCCGAAGAGGACGGCGTGCGGTATTGCGAGGTGAGTGGCGACGGCCATGTGCATGGTCTTGGTGATTTCGACCTGACCGCGGCAGGGGAGATCGCGCCGTCGCTCGCGGCGATACTGGCGTTTGCCGATGCTCCGACCCGTATGCTCGGCATCGGTCATCTGCGTGGTCATGAGACAAACCGTCTGGAGGCGCTGGTCACGGAGATCACGCGCATCGGGGGAGAGGCCCGCGAACTGGAGGATGGCATCGAGATCACTCCTGTGCCGGTTGAGCGTCTGCACGGTGAGGTGATGGAATCCTACGCTGATCACCGCATGGCGACGTTCGCCGCGATGATCGGGCTGGCCGTGCCGGGCGTCCGAATCGTCAACGTGGAGACCACGCGCAAGACACTGCCCGATTTCGTGGGCATGTGGACCGGCATGTTGGATCGGTGACCGCGACGAATATCACGGATATACGATGAGGGGCTGATTCCCAGCGGAATCAGCCCCTCAATTATGTTCGTCCGTTTGCGTTTAGACGGACTGCGGCCTGCTAACGGCAGTTCGTCACTTGGCGAACGTGTTGCCGTAAGTGTCCACGCCGTTCTCGGCGATTTCGGCGGACTTGCGGGCGATGGCCAGCTCCTCGTTCGTCGGGATGACGGCGATGATCACGGAGGAGTCCGGGGTGGAGATGATGCGCGGCTCCTTGGAGCGCTTCGCGTTCTTCTCCTCATCCAGCTTGACGCCGAACGGGGCGAGCTTGTCGCACACCATCTTGCGCACGATGTCGTCGTTCTCGCCGACGCCGGCGGTGAAGGTGATTACGTCGCAGCCGCCCATCTGGTAGGTGTAGTTGCCGATGTAGCTGACGATGCGGTGCACGTACACGTCGAGGGCCAGCTTGGCGTCCTCGTTGCCCTCGGCCACCAGACGGTGAACCTCGCGCAGATCGCCGAATCCGGTCATGCCCATCATGCCGGAGCGCTTGTTGAACAGGGTGTCGAGCTCGTCCACGTTCATGTGGGCGTTGCGGATGAGGTGGAAGACCACGGCCGGGTCGATGTCGCCGGTGCGGCCGCCCATCATCAGGCCTTCAAGCGGGGTCAGACCCATGGAGGTTTCGACTGGCTTGCCGGAAACCTCGGCGGAGGCGGAGGCTCCGTTGCCGATGTGCAGCACGATCTGCTTGAGGCCTTCGGCCGGCTTGCCGATGACGCCGGGGACCACGGAGGAGATGAACTCGTGCGAGGTGCCGTGGGCGCCGTAACGGCGGATGTGATACTGGTCGGCAATCTCCTTGTTCAGTGCGTAGGTGCTGGCCGCCTTCGGCAGCTGGAAGAAGAAGGAGGAATCGAACACGAAGATCTGCGGAACGTCGGGCAGCAGCGCGCGCATGACTTCGGCGCCCTTGGCCTCCGGGCCGTTGTGCAGCGGGGCGAGCACGGCCAGGTCCTTGACGGCGTTGATGGTCTTGTCGGTCACGAGGGCCGGCTTCGGGAAGAGGGATCCGCCCTGAACCACACGGTGGCCGACGGCGACGATGCCTGCTTCGGACAGATCCGGGCCGTACTCCTTGAAGAAGCCGAGCACGCGCCTGAGGCCCTGCTCGTGGTCGTGGATCGGCTCTTCGAGCTCGTGCTTCTCGCCGTTGTACTCGTGCTTGTAGTGACCGTCGACCGGTTCGCCGATCTTCTCGACGAGACCGGAGGCCAGACCTTCGCCGGACTCAAGATCGACCAGCTGATACTTGATAGAGCTGGAACCGGAATTGATGACAAGGACGGTTTTCGCCATTGTGGGCATCCTCCATGTGTTAATCGATGTGCCGCTTACGCGACTTTCCAAAACCTTAGATTACTCGTTGCTTGCTACAAAATGCCCGATTACTGGGCTTCGATGGCGGTCAGGGCGATGGTGTTGATGATGTCCTGGACCGTGGCGCCACGGCTCAGATCGTTCACCGGGCGGTTGAGACCCTGCAGCACCGGCCCGACGGCGGCCGCTCCCGAGGAACGCTGTACCGCCTTGTATGCGATGTTGCCCGCGCACAGATCCGGGAATACGAACACATTGACATGGCCCGCCACCGGATCGCCCTTGGCTTTGGTCGCGGCCACGGTCGGAGACCATGCCGCGTCGAACTGGATCGATCCGACCACCGCAAGGTCGGGAGCCTTGTCTTTGACGATGGTGGTGGCTTCCTCGACGAGGTCGACGTCGGGTCCTTTTCCGGAGCCCAGCGTGGAATAGGACAGCATGCCCACCTTCGGTTCAAGGCCGAACGCCTTGGCCGTTTCGGCGGATTGGATTGCTATTTCGGCGAGCTGCTCGGCATTGGGGTTAAGGTTGATGGCACAGTCGGCGAACACGGCGACATGGTCCTTGAAACACATCAGGAACGCTCCGGATACCAACGATGTTCCTGGCTTGGTCTTGATGACCTGCAGGGCCGGACGCACGGTATTGGCCGTGGAGTTAACGGAACCGGACACGAGGCCGTCCGCCATGCCCATCACCACAAGCATGGTGCCGAAATAGCTGTCATCGGCCAGCTGTTTGCGCGCCTGCTCTTCGGTCATGCCTTTCTTGGCGCGCAGCTCGCACAGCTTCGCCACCATGGGTTCCAGCACCGTTTCATCATCCTTGGCTTGGAATTTCGCCTTGCCAAGCGATTTCAATCCCAATTCCTGACCACGGGCGAGAATGGCGTTTTCGTCTCCGACGATGATCAGATCGACGATGTCGCGCTCCAGCAGATAATCGGCGGCTTTGATGATGCGATCCTCGTTGCCCTCCGGCAGCACGATGGTCTTCTTGTCCGCCTTCGCCTTGCCCAGCAGACCGTATTGGAAAGCATAGGGTGTGGTCGGGGCGTCGAATGGCGATTCGAGTGCCACGGTCAGTTCCGCGGCGTCGACGTTCGTCGCGAACGCTTCGTCTGCCTTGCTGATGGCGTCATCGTCGTTGAAATCGACGGCAGGTAGCGTCCACACCGGCACCGGGTAGTCGACGAAGCATGCTTTGAGTGGATCCGGCTGCGTGTCGTCACACCCAGTAATGAACACGCCGACGACTTTGCTCCCGGCGTCTTCGATGACCTTGGTGGATGCCTCAACCGTGCTTTTGACTTGTTCCGGTGTGCGTTCGATAGTGCATACGGCCAGCAGGACCGGCGATTGGAGGTCTGCCGCGAAGTCAGCGTTGAAAGAGAACATCGCGGGATCATTGACTGCTGACCTGTCGGTGCCGACAATCACCATGGCATCCGGTCGGGCTGTTTCTACGGCTTGGGTGTAGGCCGCAACGATATCCGCCCGCGAACCTTCCTTATCGTTACGAGCGCGCTTGGGGCACACGCCGACGGACTGTTCCCGGCTCAAACCGGCATTGGAAGCTTCGATCAGCACGTCCGTGAAGGTGTCTTTTCTGCAGACCGCCGGACGGAACACTCCGGTCTTGCCGGCTGCGGCAAGTGTCTTGGTGACTCCAAGGGCGACAACATTACGGCCGTTAGCCGCTTCGGGACTGATGATGGTGACGCTGGTAAAACTCACGGTGTCTCCTATGTACTTCGCATTATTCGGGTGCGATACCGCATCGTTCGCACAATGAGCAATTGTAATGTGCAAACGGTAACTGACACGCGCTAGCGGTTTTGCTGTTTTAAGCCAAGCATACCGCACCGTAATACGAAAAAGCCCCAAGGGAACAATCCCTTGGGGCTTTTATCAAGCAATCAGGCCAAATAGCCTAGGCTCACTCGTTATCGCCAGCGGTTGCGGCGGTAGCGGAGATAGCACCCTGCTTGTTGGTGTTGACACCGGAGTAGACCCAGTCGGTGTAATCCGGGTGATCGTAGCCGTTGTCGACAGCGAACTGGAAGGCTTCCTGACGGAAGGCCTCGAGCTCGTTGATCTTGTCGGCGTACTTGTCAGCGTCGATCATGCGCAGAGCTTCAGCCTGGAGCTCGTAGCGATCGATGTTGTTCACGCGAACCATGTCGTACGGGGTGGTGGTGGAGCCCTCCTCCTCGTAGCCGTGGACGTTGAAGTTATCGTGGTTCGGGCGATCGTAGATCAGACCACGCACGTCGCGGGCATAGGAGTGGTAAGCGAACAGGACCGGCTTGTCCTCGGTGAACAGCTCAGCGAACTCCTCATCGGAGAGGGCCTCGTTGTTCTCCTTGGCGGACTGCAGCTTGACCAGGTCAACCACGTTGACGACCTTGAACTTGATGCCCAGGGCCTTCAACTTGTCGGAAGCGGCCATGATCTCCTGGGTCGGGACGTCGCCGGCGGCGGCGAGCACGACCTGAGCCTCATCGTTGGTCTTCGCGGTGGAAGCCCAATCCCAAGCGGCGGCACCCTTGGCGAGCTCGGCACGAGCCTCGTCCAGGGTCAGCCAGGTGGCGGCCGGCTGCTTGCCGGCGATGATGGCGTTGATCTTGTTGGTGGACTTGTAGCACTTCTCGGCGATGGCCAGCAGCATGTTCGCGTCGGTCGCGAAGTAGATGCCGATGACGTGATCGTTGTGGAAGCATTTGTTCAGCAGGACGGAGGTGACACCCGGATCCTGGTGGGAGAAGCCGTTGTGATCCTGACGCCACACGTGGGAGGAGACGAGCAGGTTCATGGAGGAGATCGGCTTGCGCCACGGAATCTCGCGGACGGTAGCCTCAAGCCACTTGGCGTGCTGGTTCAGCATGGAGTCGATCACGTGCACAAAGGACTCGTAGGAGCTCCAGATGCCGTGACGACCGGTCAGCAGGTAGGCCTCGAGGAAGCCTTCCATCTGGTGCTCGGACAGCTGCTCGACGACCTGGCCGGAGACGTGCATGTGCTCGTCAACCTCGTCGGAGATGTAGCCGGCGTCCCACTGCTTGTTGGTGACCTCGTAGGAAGCCTGCAGACGGTTGGAAGCGGTCTCATCCGGTCCGAAGATGCGGAAGTCGTGCATGTTGTTCTTGATGATGTCGCGGGTGTAGACGCCCAGACGACGGGTGGCCTCGAGCTGGCCCCAGCCGTGTCCGAACTCCTTGACTTCCTTGACCTCGTAGTCCTCGAGCGCCGGCAGCACGAGATCCCTGCGGATCACGCCACCGTTGGCGTTCGGGTTGGCGCCGATGCGCAGCTCGCCCTTCGGCATGAAGGCCAGGACGTCGTCCTTGACGGCACCGTTGGCGTCGAACAGCTCTTCCGGCTTGTAGGACTCCAGCCAGTTCTTGAGGACCTCGAAGTGGGCCTCGGTGTCGCGGGCGGAAGCCAGCGGCACCTGGTGGGCGCGCCAGGAGCCCTCGGTCTTCTTGCCGTCGATGTACTTCGGGCAGGTCCAGCCCTTCGGGGTGCGGAAGATGATCATCGGGTAGAACGGACGGTGCATGTTGTCCGTGTTCGCCGCGGCCTTGATGTCGCAGATCTCGTCCCACACGGACTCGAACAGCTCGGCGAAGCGACGGTGGATGGACATGTGGTCCTCATCGTCGAAGCCGGCGACGAACTCATAGGGCTCGTAGCCCATGCCGTGGAAGAACTCGTGGAGCTCTTCGTCGGAGATGCGCGACAGGATGGTCGGGTTGGCGATCTTGTAGCCGTTAAGGTGCAGGATCGGCAGCACGATACCGTCGGTGCGCGGGTTGATGAGCTTGTTGGACTGCCAGCCGGTGGCCAGCGGGCCGGTCTCGGCCTCACCATCGCCGACGATGCAGGGAACGAACAGGCTCGGGTTGTCCATGATCGCGCCATAAGCGTGGGACAGGGCGTAACCCAGCTCGCCACCCTCGTGGATGGAGCCCGGGGTTTCCGGAGCGAAGTGGGAGGGGATGCCGCCCGGGTAGGAGAACTGGCGGAAGAACTTCTGCAGGCCAGCCTCATCCTTGGTAATGTTGGGGTACGTCTCGGTGTAGGTGCCGTCCAGGTAGGACTGGGAGGTACCGGCGGGGCCACCGTGGCCCGGGCCCATGATGAACACGGTGTTCTGGCCGTGGTCAGCGATGAAGCGGTTGATGTGGCCGATGAGGAAGTTCAGGCCAGGGGTGGTGCCCCAGTGCCCCACCAGACGGTGCTTCACGTCTTCACGGGTGAAGGGTTCCTTCATCAGCGGGTTGCTCCGCAGATAGATCTGGCCGATGGAAAGGTAGTTGGCAACGCGCCAGTACTTGTCCACGCCTTCAAGAGCTTCCTCGGAAACCGGAGCGTTCAGCTTCTTCCAAGGGGTGCCAATAACAGGACTCGTCATGTGTACTCCTGTACTCCTGCACAGTGATGTGCAATTGATCATTATCGTTCGGTCATGGGCTCTCGCGAAGCCTTGCGATTTCGCGGTTGCCCAATCCCAATCGTTCATCATGGTACGTTGAGAGCAAGACTTTTGGCAGCTTTTTTTGCATGTGTGTTCGAAAATGTTAGATTAATTGTATAAATTATGAGTGAATAACCGGCGCCTTCACAGGTTATATTACGGCGCCATCCAGTGAGAAACTTTTATTTTCCAACGATTTCAGCGATCTACCGGTACGCCGCGTGTTCATGCAGGCAACAGAACATGCGGCGTGTTGTTCATATTAACAGCGTTAATTGTTCGGTTTTGTGAAACGGTGCGTCGCTCCCGGACGACACCCGCCCATCGCACACGCCAATGTCGGCTCGAATCGCCACAATTGATGTGACATACTGTAAGAAGTCCACACACAATACCAATGGCCGCAATCAACGATATCGCCCATACCTATGTATCCGCTATCGCGCGCGGCCGCATGAAGGGAGTCCCATGGCTAACGGCCCGGTGCTTGTCGTCGATTTCGGCGCCCAATACGCGCAGCTCATCGCCCGTCGCGTGCGCGAGGCGAACGTGTATTCGGAGCTTGTCCCCCATTCCATGCCGGTAGACGAGATGCTCGCCAAGGACCCGCAGGCCATCATCCTGTCAGGCGGCCCCGCATCCGTATTCGAGCCCGGCGCCCCGCGCGTCGATCCCAAGCTGTTCGACGCCGGCGTGCCCGTGCTCGGCATCTGCTACGGCTTCCAGGCCATGGCGTACGCGCTCGGCGCCGACG
>ENA-OPDD01002280-OPDD01002280.1-human-gut-metagenome-genome-assembly--contig:-NODE-2280-length-11940-cov-4.182162_pt1 | contig 11940 bp, 9 predicted proteins | sample MGYA00241574_ERZ501499 | MGnify/ENA primary metagenome ERZ501499 (study PRJEB25962, sample SAMEA2042576) | human gut metagenome | biome: human gut; feature: human-associated habitat; material: faeces...
GGCCTTCTCACTTTGATAGACCATCTGGTCGGCCTGGTTCCGGGTGTCCACTTCCTCCTTGCGCTTGGCGTCCTCGGCGGCCTTGGCGGCAAGGTCGAGCTTTTCGGCAAGGCTGCCGCGCCGCGCCGTCAGCTCGCGCAGCTCGCCTGCGCGGCTCAGAATGCCTGCGCTGCGAGAGATCGAGCCGCCCGTCATCGAGCCGCCGCGGTTCAAAACCTGGCCGTCGAGCGTCACGATGCGGAACGCGTTCGAAAACCGGCGCGAGATCGTGATACCACAGTCGAGGTCTTCAACCACGACCGTGCGGCCGAGCAGGTTTTTGAAAATGCCGTCATATTCGCGGTCGTATTCCACCAGCTCGCTCGCAAGGCCGACGTAGCCGTACTCGTTCTGCACGCGCGCATCGCGCAACGCCTCGCCGCGGACCGACGAGAGCGGCAGGAACGTCGCGCGTCCGCCGTCGCGCTGCTTTAAGAGTTGGATGGCGCTCTTCGCGTCCTCCTCGCGCTCGACGACGATGTTCTGCAAGCCCGCGCCGAGCGCGATCTCGATCGCGACGGCGTATTTTTTATCGACCTTCATCAAATTGGCGACCGGCCCGCGCACACCGCGCAGCGCCTTGCGCTCCGACGCCTGCATGACCGTGCGCACCGCCTTGTTGAAGCCCTCGTACTCCTTTTCCATCTCGCTGAGCAGGCGGATGCGGGAGTCTAAATTGTTCATTTCCATCGTGAGGGAAACGTGCTGCTCGCCCGTCTCCTTCTCTCGTTCGATTCTGCCCTGCATCTTCATCGTGTGACCGGCGATGATGTTGCAGATGGCGTCGGCCTCCTCCTGCGCACTTTCGAGCGCGCGGCGGTTCTCCGCAGCGCTTTTGCGCGTTTCAGAAAGCTGAGCCTCCCCGCTCTCCTGCTCGGCGGCAATGGCGCTCTCGCGCTCGTCCATCTCCGAAAGCGTCGAGCGCAGGGCCGCGACCTCGGCGCGGCTGTCCGCCGCGGCGGATAGGGCAAGCGCTTCGCGCCCGCGCAGGGTCTCGGCCTCGCTTGCGGCCTCGCCCGCGTTTTTCGACAGCTCCTCCGCCTGCTTCAAAAGCTCGGAGAGCGCCGTTTCGACTTCGTTTTTGCTTCTCTCCAGCTCTTCGATACGCGCGCGCTGCTGCGCGATCTGCGCATCCATCGATCCCACGCGGTCAGACTGGCTTCTGAGTTCCTCCTCCACGCGCGCGATGTTCTCTTCGTTGTGCGCGATGCCCGTTTGCAGCACCGCCACGCAGGATTCCTGCTCCTTCACCTGCGCATCGAGCGCGGAAAGCGCCGTGCGCTCCTCCTCCTGCGCGATGTCGTTCTCGTGGATGCGCGCGGAGAACTGCTCGGACGCAGCGTACAGCGCCTCTAAGTCCGCGTTCGCCTTTTTGAGCTCCTCGCGCGCGAGCGACAGGTCGGTGTCGAGCTTGATGGCGTTTGTCTTGAGCGTTTCCAGATTTTCAAGCCACACGGAAATTTCCAAAAGGCGCAGTTCGTCGCGGTAGATAAGATACTGCTTCGCCGTCTCTGCCTGCGCACGCAGGGGTTCGACCTGCAATTCCAGCTCGGCGATCTTGTCGTTGATGCGCACTAAGTTTTCTTCCGTGCGCTCCAATTTACGTTCCGTCTCCTCCTTGCGGTAGCGGAAGCGTGAAATGCCCGCCGCCTCTTCAAAGATCTCGCGGCGGTCGCCGCTCTTCTGCGAGAGTATTTCGTCGATGCGGCCCTGACCGATGATGGAATAGCCCTCGCGGCCCATGCCGGTGTCCATGAAGAGCTCATTTACGTCACGAAGTCGGACGGACTGCTTGTTGATGTAGTATTCCGATTCGCCGCTGCGGTAGTATCGGCGCGTGACGGCGACCTCGGTCTCCTCCATACTGGGGAAGATGTGCTCGGTGTTGTCGAGCACGAGCGTCACCTGCGCAAAGCCCATCTGGTTGCGCGTTTCCGTGCCGCCGAAAATGACATCCTCCATCTTCACGCCGCGCAGCGACTTGCTCGACTGCTCGCCCATGACCCAGCGGATGGCGTCCGAAATATTCGATTTGCCGCTTCCATTCGGTCCGACGATGGCGGTGATGTCCTCACCGAAGTTGAGCACCGTCTTGTCCGGGAAGCTCTTGAACCCTTGGATCTCCAATGCCTTTAAGTACACGAGCGATATCCTCCTTGGAAAAAGGCGTCATCCCCCACGATAAGGGTATAATGACACATTTTGACTAATACTATATACCATTTTTCCGCCGTCTTTTCAAGTGGATTCGATGAACAAAGCGCAAAAAGACGCCCGAAGGCGTCTTTCTTTGTCTTCAAAAAAGCTGCCTTGGCAGCTTTTTTGAGAAAGTTTCGCTGCGCTTCGTGCCTTGCCGCCCAAAGGGCGTCTGCGACATTGCACCGTCGCGGCATTACGATTCCCACGCCCTTTCAGGCGCGCCAATCGTGCCGCTTCCTCGAAAACGGCTTGCTGTTTCCGTCACAGACGGCGCTTCACCGTTTTCCGCTCCGCGCAAAGTGTTTTCTGCCAGAAGGTGAATTGCCCCGCAGCGGGCAAGAGAAGCCCCTCTGGTGGGCGCACATGTCGCGGCAGAAAACGGATTTGAATCGATTTCGTGCCGTGCGCGGCACGAAACTCTGCGAGGCTTTTTACTTCTTCTTTTCGTCAATGAGCACATACAGTGCTTCCAGTGCGTCGGAGAGGCTGCCGATGCGCTGGATGAGGCCGCAGGCCACTGCTTCTTCCCCGTAGAGCACGCTGCCGACGTCAGAGGCGAGGTCCTGCGTGTCCATCATCAGGCGCAAAAACTCGTCGCGCCCGATGCGTGAGTTTTTCGTCACAAAGCGCACAATGCGCTCCTGCAAGCGCTCAAAATACTGGTACGTCTGGGGCGCGGCGATGATCGTGCCGCTCGTGCGCACGGGATGGATGGTCATCGACGCCGACGGCGCGATCATCGTCACCATCGGCGCGACAGCAAGCGGCACGCCGATGGAGTGTCCCCCGCCGAGCACGAGCGAGACCGTCGGCTTTTTCATCCCTGAGATGAGCTCGGCGATGGCAAGCCCCGCCTCCACATCGCCGCCGACGGTGTTGAGCAGGAACAAAACGCCGTCGATGTCGTCGCTCTCCTCTAGATACGCCAGCAGCGGCAGCACATGCTCGTATTTCGTCGCCTTCTGCGTATTCGGCAGCTGCATGTGCCCCTCGATCTGTCCGGCGATCGTCAGGCAGTGGATGGCCGCGCGGCTATTTTTGATGACGACCGAGCCGAAGTCGATGACCGGCTGAATGGGCGGCAGCAGCGGCTCCTGCCCGTTTTTCTCCTCGTCCTGCGAGGGTCTCGTTTCGCTTCTCATCGCAAAGTCCTCCCGAAAGTCATTTCCGGTAGGATTTGCAGAAAGCGCGAAAAGCATACCCTTTGTGCCGTCGGAAATACGAGCCTCAAACCGGGAATCACTTTAATATCCCCAAGTCATCAGTTTCCATTCCCCGCCATCGCTGCGAGCCAACCACCAGGACCATGTGTATTCCGTGTCCGGCTCCCAAGCTCCGCCGCCCTCTTTCGGAGAGCGAAAGCTGCTGTCGAACATGATGCATTGTGTAAAAGCCAGATCGTTGTCATTTGCCTTTTCCAAATCATTCATCCACGAAAGGTTCTTTTCATCCGTGCAGACGTCATCTGACGAATATGAAATGCTATGTAATTCGCAGCCTTCCCACGAACCGATCATCTCTTCGATCACCTTTATCGCATCATCCATATCCTGTTCTGTGTAGACAGCCGAATCGCCATAATCGACCGTTATGTTTGACGTTTCCTTGTTGCCGCATCCAGCCAGCAGGGCAAAAAGCACTACGCAAATAACCGATAAGCTGTATTTTTTCATCTTATGGCCTCCATATCTCTCATTTTTCTATATTTTTATACTGCTTATTTTACCAGAAAGCATTGTCCGAATCCAGCGAAAAAGCGCCCGAGGGCGTTTTCCTCGGGCGCTTGCAGCTTTTTATTTGTACGTCAGCAAATCTTCCACGCCCTTGCGCTTCGGCGCGGCGGGCTCCTCATCGGGATAGCCAAGACCGATAACACAGCCGACCTTCTGATTCTCCGGCAAGTTCAAAAGTCTCGTGATCTTCTCTTCGTCGAAGTAGCCCGTGATGACCGTGCCGACGCCGCGCTCCCACGCGGCAAGACAAAATGTCTGCGCGGCGATGCCCGCGTCGAACATCTCAAAGCCCGCCTCCTTCGGCGTCGAGAACGAGCCGTCGCGCTCGTAGCCCGAGCGGCCGGTCACATAGGTAAGCACCATAACGGCGGGGCAGTTTTTGAGCGTCTTCTCGTTCAGCTTGAAATCAAGCACCATCTCCTCCGCCATTTTGTCGATCGTCGTGCGGTCCTCGACGAGCGCATAGCGCGCGATCTGCGTATTCTTCCACGAGGGGGCGTAGGCCGCGTCCGCGACGATCTGCTCGATGACCTCGTGCGGAACGGGTTTTGGCTGGTACTTACGGATGCTTCTTCTGCTTCTGATGGCCTGTATCGTTTCCATATTCGTTTCTCCTTTGCTGACGGTTTGAACGCAATGCCGATTCACGGTGTTTCTTTGGCGTTTATCATAACAGAAGCGTGCGCAAAAATCCAGTGGAAAAACAGCCGGTTCTGCCGATTCATCTTATTGCAGGCCCGTCAGCGGCTTTTCCTGATTGAATCCATTGGTCAAGCCATAGGACATGCCAAGCATACTGCTCTTTCATCCCTGCTTCTGCTCCAAATATGTCTGATGCTCTGTCTCCATCACATTCAGAAGATGCGCGGCAGGACCGGTGGGGTAATTCTTTCGGCAGGTCTCCATCGTCTGCGCAAACTCCTCCGATCCGTCATACCATCCCGCGTCCGCTGAGGCGATAAGTCCACAGATGACCTCCGCCGCGGGGAGCTGTTCGCCGAACTCGACCTTCTGGTCCCCCATCAGCACGAGATACGCAAGCACCGTGTTCGGCGCTTCCAAAAAGCGGGTGCGCAGCTCGTCATGCGCACCTTCGCTGAGCGAATCCGCCACCAGCGCGAAGGCGATAAGCTGATCTAAGGGAACGGTGTCGGTGTGCTCAAAAACATACGCAAAGTTGGCGTTGTCAAGGCCGCCGTCAAAATCAAAGGCTTCCGCATCGGTGCTGACAGCGGGCCAGTCGGTCTCCTCCATCTCCAAGATGGCGATTTGCTCCGGCGATGCCTTGCTGCCGCAGCCGGAAAGAAGCAGCACAAGCGCCAAAAGTAATAACAGTGACTTTTTCATAACTACCTCCCTTTCTCTCAAAATCTCTCTTTCGTCATCATATCAGACCTTTTGCGCAAAGTCTACCATAAAAACCGCCCGAAGGGAGAGTCTTCGGGCGGTTCCCATATTCACTTTTCTGTTCCGTAGAAGAACAGCGCCACCGTTCCCGGGCCGACGTGGGCGCCGGTGACGGGCTCGTAGACCACGTTCAGGCATTCGCCGGTGAAGCCCTTGTCCCGCAGCAGCGCGATGAGCGCCTGCGCGCCCTCTTCATTGTCTGCGTGGGCGATGCCGAGCATCTCGCCCTTGTCGAGTGCGCGGCCGTCGTAGTAATTCGCAAGCTCCTGATAGGCGCGCTTCATGCCGCGCACCTTGCCGCAGGAGACGATGTGTCCCGTTTCATCGCCGCAGAGGATCGGCTTGATACTCAGCACCGTGCCGATCAGCGCGGTCGCGCTCGAAATGCGGCCGCCGCGCTTTAAGTACGCAAGGTCGTCGACCGTGAAAAACTGGCACATGTGCGGTCTTCTCGAAAGGAGATGCGCTTTGATCTCATCGAGGCTCTTTCCCTCTTCGATCATGCGCGCGGCTTCGAGCACCTGTAACCCCTCACCAAGGGAGGCAGCGCAGGTGTCGATCGTGACGATCTTCCGCGCAGGGTTTTTTTCCGTCAGCTCGCCCGCGGCGATAACCGCGGCCTGCGCCGTGCCGCTGATGCCGCCGGACATGCCGACGTAGAGCACATCGTCGCCCTGAGAGAGCGCACGCTCAAAGTATTTCGCCATCAGGGCGGGATTGACCATTGAGGTCTTGACGACCGCGCCGCGGCGCATTGCGCCGTAGAACGCCGCGCCGTCGAAATCCACATCATCGGGATAGTCCGTCTCCTTTCCATCCACCGTGTAGGAAAACGGCACGACGGTGATGTGGTGTTGTTTCGTCAGCGCGACCGGCAGGTTCGCGGACGTATCGGTGAATAACTGGAGCATGACTCTCTTCCCTTCCTGATCCTTTGGTATTCTGACAGAGTATCACGCCACGCTCGCTTATGCAAGCAAAACCGCAGGAAACTTTACAATTTGTTCAACATTGTATGACTTTTTGGCAGAAAACGCCCTCCCACGGCACGTGGGAGAGCGCTTCTCGGAATCTCAGAATATTTTCTTACGCCTGCTCAAAGATGGCCTTCATACACTTGTAGGTCATGTAGCAGTCGAGCTTGGCGACCGTTTCATACGGTGCGTGCATCGAGAGCACGGGCACACCCGCGTCGAGCGTGTCGATGTTGCGCTGGGCCATGAACTTGGCGACCGTACCGCCGCCGCCTGCGTCGGTCTTGCCCATCTCGGCCATCTGCCAGAAGACGCCGTTGTCGTTCATCAGCCTGCGTACCTTGCCAACGACCTCAGCGCTTGCGTCGCTCGCGCCGCCCTTGCCGCCGGAGCCGGTATACTTGCACAGCGCCACGCCGTAATTGACGAAGGCGGAGTTGCGCTTGTCGTACACGTCGGCAAAGTTCGGGTCATAGGCCGCCGTCACATCTGCGCTCAGGCAGAAGGAGTTGGCAAAGCAGTCAGAAAGCGCGACGCCCTGCGTGCGGCACATGTCGCCCATGAACCACTCAAACGCCTGAGACAGCATACCGGACACGCCCTCGGAGCCGATCTCCTCCTTGTCCGCGAAGATGCAGACCGCGGTCTTCTTCGGGGACACAGCGTCAAAAATACCTGCAAGCTCTGCATACGCGCAGACGCGGTCGTCGTGACCGTAGGACGCGATGAAGCTGCGGTCAAAGCCGATGTCGCGCGCCTTGCCGGCGGGGACGACTTCGAGCTCGGCGGAGATGAAGTCCTCCTCCGTAATGCCGTACTGCGCGTTCAAATACTGGAGAACGCCGAGCTTGAAACGGTCGGAGCAGTCCTTATCTTCAAACGGCTTTCCGCCGAGCAGCACGTTTAAGCTCTCGCTCGGGATGGCCTCGTTGAGCGGCTTTTTGCCCTGCTCGCGGCCAAGGTGCGGTAAAAGGTCGTTGATGATGAACTGGGGATCGTCCTCCTTGCCGCCGATGTGGACGTCGACCTTCGAGCCGTCGCGCAGCACGACGACGCCGTGCAGCTCGAGGGGGATCGTCACCCACTGGTACTTGCGGATGCCGCCGTAGTGGTGGGTCTTGAAGTAGGCCATCTCGGCCTCCTCGTAGAGCGGGCGGGGCTTTAAGTCGAGGCGCGGGGAGTCGGTGTGCGCTGCGCCGATGTTCGCGCCGTGGCTCAAGTCCTCGCTGCCGATGACAGCGAGCATGATGCCCTTGCCGCGGTTATTGAAGTAGACCTTGTCTCCGGCGCTCAGCTTCATACCCGCTTCGTAGGCCTTGAAGCCCTTCTTTTCCGCCAGTTCGATGCAGTACTCCACGCAAAGGCGCTCGGTCTTGCCGTTGTTGAGGAACTTCTTGTAGTCCTCGCAATAGGCCTCCATCGCTTTTTCATCCTCTGCGCTCAGGCGGTCATAGCCATTCTTGGGGGCGTAGAGCAGTTTTTCAGCGAGCTTGTTCTTTTCACTCATCTCTCAGTTTCCTCCTTCAAATTGTTGATGATCGTGTTGATATAGACCTCTGCCGCGTGTTCCGCCTTTTCAGCGGTCGGCAGATCGTTCACAAATTCATAATCGCACTGCGCGCGGAAATAGTCCGCGTCCTTCTGTGCCGCGATGCGCGACCTTGCATACTCCTCGGTGATGCTGTCGCGCGCCATGATGCGCTTGACCCGCACCTCTTCAGGCGCCGTTACGGCGACGGTCGCGTCGCAGATCGCGCCAAGGCCGCTCTCGATGAGCTTGATAGCATCGAGGCCGATGATCTCCGCGTTCGTCGCCGCCATTTTCTGCGCCAGCGCGCGCGGGATGCGCTCGTGCACGATGGCGTCGAGCTCGGCGAGCTTTTTTCTGTCCTTGAAGACGATCAGGCCGATGGCGTGGACGTCCACGCTGCCGTCCTGCCGAAAAATGACATCGCCGAACGCCTCGCGCAGCGCGCGCAGCAGCGGCTCGTCATCTTTTAACATCTCGTGATAGACCGCGTCACAGTCGAGCACACATGCGCCCTTTCTTTCAAGCGCGCGCAGAAGGCTCGTCTTCCCTGCGCCCGTGCCGCCGGTGATGCCGATGACGATCTTGCCGTCGTCCGCGTCCTCCACATGGAAGCCCGCGGCCTTTTTGAGGCGGTTGCCGATGGCTAGGCCAAGGCCTTTACTGTCCGGACACTGTGCCCAGATCTCGCCCACATTCGTCTCGTCGAACGTCCGCAGCGCGTCGAAGACGTGCTGCGCCTGCGCGCGCTTATCGTCGCTCGCACCGAGGGGGTGGACGATGTGCCCGTCGAAGAGCCGCGTGAACTCGTCAAAGCAGATGATGCCGGACTTCTCGCCCGCGTGTGTGAGCAGATAGCGCGCGCTCGCCTTCGCCCCGCCGGTCACGACCGTGACGGGGGCCTTAGGCGCATAGTGGCGGTACTTCATGCCCGGGGCGCGCGGCTTTTCGCCGTCATTCATCTTCTGCGTCACGGCCTTGTCGACCGTCACCTCGCCCAGCGCATCGCGCAGGCTCTCGAGCGGCAGTCCGCCCGGGCGCAACAGCTGCGGCGGCGTGACCGTCAGGTCGATGATCGTCGACTCCACGCCCACCTGACAGGGGCCGCCGTCGACGATACCGTCGATCTTGCCCCACATGTCCTCGCGCACGTGCTCTGCCGTCGTGCAGCTCGGGCGGCCCGAGGTGTTCGCGCTCGGCGCGGCGACCGGCACGCCGGATGCTTCGATGATGGCGCGCGTGACCGCATGGTCGGGACATCTCATGCCGACGGTCTCGAGCCCGCCGGTCGTGCGCAGCGGCACGCAGGGCTTTTTCTTTAAGATCATCGTCAGTGGGCCGGGCCAGAAGCGCTCGGCCAGCTTGTAGGCCGCGTCCGGCACGTCCTCACAGTAGCGCGTAAGCCAGCTTGCGTCCGGAATGTGCAGGATGAGCGGGTTGTCCTGCGGGCGGCCCTTGGCCTCGAAAATGTGCAGCACGGCGGTCTCGTCCAGGCCGTCCGCGCCGAGGCCGTAGACCGTCTCCGTCGGGATGGCCAGAAGCCCGCCGCGGCGCAGAATGTCCGCCGCCTGCGCGATGCTCTCTTTATCCTCCACCGTGCGGAGGGTAAACCATTTTGTCTCCAATGTTCTCTCTTCTTTCTTAAGCCTCGGTGCTCTCGCGCAGCTTTTCGGCCTGCTCCTGCATCGTGAGCGCGTCGATGATGGGGTCTAAATCGCCGTTCATCACGGCGTCGATGTTGAAATTCTTGTTCTCGCCCGTCAGGCGGTGGTCAGTCACGCGGTTTTGCGGGAAGTTATAGGTGCGGATGCGCTCGTTGCGCATGCCGCTGCCGACCTGCGCGCGGCGCTCGCTCGTGATCGCACCCTCCACGCGCTCGCGCTCAGCCTCGTAGAGCTTGCTCGCGAGCATCGCCATACACTTGGCGCGGTTCTGGAGCTGGGAGCGCTCCTCCTGACATGAAACGACGATGCCCGTCGGCTTGTGGATGAGGCGCACGGCAGAGCTCGTCTTGTTGACGTGCTGGCCGCCTGCGCCGGAAGCGCGGTAGACCTGCATCTCAATGTCTTCGGGCCGGAGGTCGACGTCGACCTCCTCCATCTCCGGCAGCACGGCGACCGTCGCGGTCGAGGTGTGCACGCGCCCGCCGGATTCGGTCTCCGGCACGCGCTGGACGCGGTGGACGCCGGATTCAAACTTGAATCTCGAATACGCCCCATCGCCGCTGACGATAAAGTCAGCTTCCTTAACGCCGCCCAACTCCGTATCGTTGTAGTTGAGCAGCTCCACGCGGTACCCCCGCTTTTCCGCGTACATCGCATACATGCGGTAGAGGTCGGCGGCAAAAAGCGCGCTCTCCTCTCCACCCACGCCGCCGCGGATCTCGACGATGACGTTTTTGTCGTCGTTCGGGTCGCGCGGCAGGAGCAGCACGCGCAGCTCGTCAAAAAGGCGCTCTTTTTCCGCCTTGGCAGTGTTCAATTCCTCCTGCGCCATGTCCTTGAGCTCGGGATCGGATACAAGCTCCAGCGCCTGCGCGATGTCGTCCTCGCACTTCTGGTACGCGCGGTAGGCCTCTACCACGGCGGAGAGCTCCTTCTGCTCGCGCGTGAGCGCGCGCAGCTTCTTTGGGTCAGCGTAAATTTCCGGCACTTCGAGCAGCTCGCCGATCTCGTCATAGCGACGCGCGAGCTGTTTGAGCTTTTCCCACATCAGGCCTTGTCCTCCGCGATAAAGTCAGAGCAGGCCTTGACGAACTGGTCGCGCCAGAAGTGGTAGCCCGCCGAATCGGGGCAGAGCGAGACCTCCGCCACGTGCGGCGTCTGCAAATAGAGGTCCATCTGGCGGAAGACGTCCTTATAGTCCTGCTCGCTCTTGTGCGTGATGAGATACGCCGCGTTCTGAATTTCATAGCCGCGGCGCTTCAAAAAGCCGCGAATAACGCTCGAACAGCGGCCCGCCCACACGGGCGTGCCGAGGATGACGAGCTTGTAGTCCGACAGCGGCTTCTGGCATTTCGGGCGCGAAACCGCACTCGTGCGCTTGTGCATCGCGTCAAAGCAGCAGCGAAGGTAGCCCATCGTGCCGCTGCGATCGACCTTGTCGCGAATTTCGAGACATTCGCAGTCCAGCGCCTCGGCGACCTCCTCCATGGCTTTTTTCGTGTTTCCCGTGCGGGAATAGTAAAGGCATAAAATGTTATCGTTCATACTCAGTTTCCTCTCAGCAGGAGCCAACCGGTGGCAAAGGCCTCCCGCACATAGTAGTTGAGCTGTAAGGCATCGTAATAGGCGCTGCGCGGCAGCGTCGCCGCCACGCCACAGGCCGCATCTGTTCCGGCGATGCGCCCCGCCCTAAAAATATGGTAGTCGTTCGTGACAAAGGCGAACGTGTCGCCCGCATCAAGCCCCAGCTCCGCCATGATCTCTTCGCTGTAAGCAAAGTTCTCCTGCGTACTGGTCGATCGGTCCTCGCGGTAGATGCGGCTCTCGTCCACGCCGTGGGCGATGAGCCAGTCGGCCATGCAGTCGGCCTCGGAGATATCCTCCCCCGGCCCCTGACCGCCTGAGCAGATGATGGGGATGTCCGGCTTGTCCGCGATGAAGTCAAGCGCCGCCTGCAGCCGCGACGAGAGCATCAGCGACGGCGTCGTGCCGTTCACGCCCGCGCCCAAAATAACCACGCACTGCGCGTCTTCCGCGCGCCCGTCCGTGTGCGCGCCGCGAATAACGAGCGATTCAAGATACCCGAATGCGACAAGGCCTAGGCACACGAGCGCGAGCAGAACGCGTTTTCCCCACTTTGCCCACGCATGCTCTTTGTACTGCTCGAGCATCGCAAAGACGATCAAAAGCGCCGTCAGGCACCAGAACAGCAGTCCTGCAAAGCGCACGCCGGGGACGGCCCGGCACGCCGCGCCGAGCACGGCACAGGCTGCTGCCGCCGTCCACAGTCTTTTCTGTCTCTTCATGGTATGTTCCTCATTCGCCCGCCTGCTCGGCGAGCGTTTCCCACATTTTTCTCCAAGATGCTTACCGCCCGGATCGCCGCCCTCCTGCGG
>ENA-OPDD01002281-OPDD01002281.1-human-gut-metagenome-genome-assembly--contig:-NODE-2281-length-11938-cov-5.108979_pt1 | contig 11938 bp, 10 predicted proteins | sample MGYA00241574_ERZ501499 | MGnify/ENA primary metagenome ERZ501499 (study PRJEB25962, sample SAMEA2042576) | human gut metagenome | biome: human gut; feature: human-associated habitat; material: faeces...
GACGTGGCTGCCGGACTTTCTTTTATCCCATATCTGCCTTCGCAGGGCATGGCTGCCGTTAGTGTGCCTGCCTCATTGCCGCCGGCTTTTGTGCGGCATGGGCGGATGTGCAGGGCTGAAGCATGCGGCGCCGTGAATGGTATGAGGCGGCTGCATGACTCCGGGCGGCCTGCATGGTGGCTGCCCGTATACTTGCCGCTGCGGACATAAATAAAGCCCGGAGCCAGAGAGTCTGACGCCGGGCAATGAAGCGCTCTTCACAAAAATAATGTCCTATTTCATAATTTTTATTGCCTTGCTTGTTCCGTCGGCATACTTGCTTACCATGATGCTTACGCCCTGGGCTGCATTGCTGATGCGGCGGCCTGAGAGGTCGAAGTATTCTGTTGCTACGACATCCTTGTTGCTGTTTTCAACATTGCTGATGGCTGTTGTAGACTTGCCTGTTATGGTCATGTTTTTGCAAGATCCGCTGAAATAGTATCCTTCATCATTCTGGGCGTCGCCGGGATAGTAGAAGTAGTCAGTCAGTTCTATTCCGCTCTCAGATGTGTAAGAGTCGCTCGAGCTGCTGTATGTGAACGTACAGTCGTCGACAAAGTCTGTTGTCGTTCCAAAGAGCAGTGCAGTGTCGTCGCTTGCCACTCCGTAAGAAGAAACGATGATGTTGTCGCCTTCAAACATTCCAATCATCCATGCCTCAGGATATTCGGGCATGAGGCTCTTTATATAGCAAATATCGCCAAGGTTTACTATGTCGACAGTTGCAGATTTGCTGTTTCCGTAGTAGTCGCTGTATGTATATTTGTGTGAAACGGCTTCGGGGAAGAGTTCTGCCGGATAATAATAAAGCTCTGTGCAGTAGGTGTAAATCTCTGTCTGGCTGCCGTTGGTGATGAATGCTGTGAGATATTCGCCTTCAGCAGAGTAGTAGATTCCGCTCTCGGGGTCGAGCGACAGCTTGAAGCTGCTGCTTGTTAAAGGTTCGCCTGTCTCAGCGTCCATTTTACAAACAAACAGAGATATTCCGTCTTGATTGTATATCTCCTGATTGTTCTCTATGGTTATCTCCTTTGTGCTCTCGTTGTATGTACCTTTAAGATATATGCCTTCGCCCACAATAGTGCTAAGGAACATGTTTGGTATGCTTACCGTGCCGTCATTGCCGAACACGATGTCGTTTTTTACGTGCAGTCTCTGCATTAGGCCTACCTGAGTTACTGACTCGCCGTAGTCTGCATAGTATGATTTTGTTGTTCCTTCAGGTGCGGCCTGTGCCTTCACCTTGTTTGTGCTGTTTGCTTTCTTCAGGTTAACGCGGTTGGAAGTCTCAAATTTCATGCTGTTTTCAGCCTTCAGTCCGTTCAGTCTGGTTGCCTTTAGCATTGGTGTCTGTGCAAATGTGTTCATTGAGAACAGTGTAAATGCAATAAGTAAAAGTTTCTTCATAAGCTAACTTTTAGTCGGTTAAACATTATAAGTTGATGTTGTATTTCTCTTCAAAAGTAATATTTTTTATCTTAAATGAGATTAAAATTGAAATATTTTTTTAGTTTTATGTTATCGTAATTGATTTATATCAATCGCAAAATACAAAAAGTTACAGATTGTAAGTCTTTGTGCTGCTTTGTTTGCCCTTTGTTATTTAATAAGTGTAAAGTTGCGTCTTTTATGTTATGTACGTGCGCCTGTGCGTTACTTTTCTTATGGGCGTCGCGCGCGTATGTGCATGCGCCTGTCTCTGCCTGTGCGCGCGTGCGCAGCGGTCTTGTTCGTATGCGTGTGCACGGCCGTGTTTGCAGGGCTTCCGTCGTTGCCGTTATGCCGGCTTTGGGCATCGGGATATGGGCAGGAAGATGGTAAAAACTCAGGACAAAATTATTTTCCGTTCTGGAAAATCAAAGTATAACGGATGTTAAAATATGGTTTTCAAATATATTCTTTTATTAACATCGGTTAGCTTTTGTGTGCGTTGTGTGTCTTAAAACCGGTATTTTCAGACGCCAAAAGGGCGCTTTTCATGGTGCCGGAGCACTGCTTTCGGTGCCTAAACCTATCGTTTTTGCATCGCAAACGGCACAGTAATGTTTTTTAACACGGCCGACCGAGCAGCCGTTTTGATGCAAATGCCTGAATGTCAGATGATTGTCAAAAATGCTGATTTTCCGGCTTTTTCGCGCCAAACGGCCGTGTCGTCACGGCTGTGGCCATTCTGAGAGCGTCAAGCGTCATGCCTTTTGTTATAAAAGTTTACAAAAGTCTGCGCCCCGTGCAGCGTGTCCTGCCTGTAGGTCTGCCGCCGCCGGCAGGGGCATGTGCGCCCCCGTGGCGTCAGATTATGCCGAAATGGCGCAGCGCCTTGCTCACGCCGTCGTTGTCAACATGGTCGGTAACGTATGATGCCAGCGCCTTCACGTCGTCGATGGCGTTGCCCATGGCCACGCCTATGCCCGCCGCGCTGATTATCGACTTGTCGTTGCCGCCGTCGCCGAAGGCCATAGTCTCGCTGATGTCCATGCCCAGGTGTTCGGCCATGCGCTGCAGCGCCTTGCCCTTGTCGGCCCCGCGCGCCGTCACGTCGGCAAATGCCGGATACCATCTTGCGGCTATGCAGTGGGGCAGCTGCGGCATGACGAGCTTCTCCTGCTGCTCGTCTATGATGGGCGTAAGCTGCAGTATGGGCTGGCTTAGCACCGTTTCGAGACTGATGTCCTCGCCCAGGTCGCTTACGTTGAGCAGCTGTCGGAACACTTTGTCAACCATCTCGTCGGGATGATACACCGTGAGGTCTTTCGCCCCCACCACCATCGTGGCAAAGTTCATCTCGTCTGCCAGCCGTATCAGCGTGCGTGCGTCCTCGAGCGGAATGTCTACGCAGCTCACCACCTTGTCGCCTATAAAGCTGTATGCGCCGTTAGTGGTTATATATCCGTCTATCAGATGTTCTATGGCGTGCAGGTTGTTGATCAGTTTCACCGGCCGTCCGGTAGATATATACACGCCCACGCCGTTTTTCTTTGCCTGTTCGAGTGCGTCAACCGTTGATTGTGGTATCTCGTGTGTGTTGAAGCTCACGAGTGTTCCGTCTATATCAAAAAATAAAGCCTTAATCATACTCTTTTCCTGAAATTATCTTTATTGAGTGCAAAGATAGTGCAAGCCGAGTGCACTGCAAAATGAAAGACATAGTTTTTTAAGTTTGCAGTGCCGAGGCGAAGCCTGTTTTATATAATAAGGAAGTATGAATTTCGGATCACAGATCCTTATATTCTATGCTGTCGGATTTTTCGCTTTGCTCAACAACTCGTGCAAATCAGACAGAACAATAGCCTTGTTTTTTCGCATCGTAAATATGTCTTATATGTAATCAAATACAGATGACATCAGTCTTGTTTTTCGTATTGTAGATTTACATATAGCCACAAATAGTGTTATCATTTTGTAAGACTAATGTTCTGTCGGATTTGCAATCCGACAGCATAGAGTATAAGGATCTGTGATCCGCAACTCATACCGCTTAACCAATGAAAATAAAAAATAATATGCATTCATTTTGCCATGCACTCACCTTGCACTATCTTTGCCGTAATAAACAAAGGTAATGAATATGGTAAAGACGGAATATGAGATAATAACCGGAGAGATGACGGCGCTGCGTGACGACGCACAGAGCGAGCAGCTGCAGCACTTCTTCAAGACAGGCGAAGGCGAATACGGACATGGCGACAAGTTCTTGGGCATTAAGGTGCCTGCGACTCGAAGCGTGGCAAAGCGGCACAAGACGGCTGACAACGACACGTTAAGGCGGCTCATGCAGTCGGAATGGCACGAGATAAGGCTCTGCGCGCTGCTCATAATGGTTGAGAAGATGAAGAAGGCCGACGACGGAGCGCGCCGCGAACTTACTGACATGTATCTCTCTGTTACAGACCGCATAAACAACTGGGACCTCGTAGACCTCAGTGCGCCGCATATCGTGGGGAGCTATCTGCTCGACAAGCCGCGCGACCTGCTCTACACCCTTGCCGGCAGCCCCCTGCTATGGGACAACCGCATAGCCATGGTGGCCACCTATGCCTTCATAAAGCAGGGCGACCTCGACGACACCTATGCCCTCGCATTGCGCTTCATCAGTCATCCGCATGAGCTTATGCACAAGGCCACGGGCTGGATGCTGCGCGAGGCGGGCAAGCGCGACATGGGCAGACTGAGAGCCTTCGTCATGGAGCATCATGCACAGATGCCGCGCACCATGCTGCGCTATGCCATCGAGAAGTTTCCCGAAGACGAGCGCAAGATGATACTCAGAATGAAGTGAGCCTTAACCCCCAATAGGCTGTTATGCTTTCGGGCTGAAAGCATGAATGCGCAAAATAGATAAAGCTGTGTGCGGTATGATGACTGTCAGGGTTGATAAGGCATGCCGCACGCAACGCCAGACAGGCGGATGAACACGGGGCAGACGGCTAATTTGGGTTAAAATGCAAAGTAATGACTAAACCTTTTCTGTCTGCGTGCATCTAAATAAAATGAATGCCGTCAGGTTTGCTGACAAACATGAGGCAACGACTAACTATTTACAAACAACAAACGTTACATTTATACCTAAATTATGAAAAAAGGATTCATCGTGATGGCTCTTGCCGCTACATTCGCGCTTACTGCCGTAACACCGGCTGAGGGCCAGACAAAGAAAACAAGTCAGACTAAAACAGACAAGAAAGACAACAAGCAGAAAACCTATAAGACGTGGACGTCGTGGGCTGCACATCTCGAGCCTGAGTTCTTCACTACGGCCGAGGCAGTGCGCATAGGCGACAACGTGCTGCTGTATCAGCAGAACACGGGCGGATGGCCGAAGAACATCGACATGGCCAGAAACATGACCGACGCCGACAAGAAGAAGGCAGAGGCCGACAAGAGCATTGCCAAGTACAGCACGATAGACAACCGCGCCACCTCTACCGAGATAATCTACCTGTCGAAGCTGTATAACGCCACGGGCACAGAGAAGTATAAGGACGCCGTGCTCAGGGGCATGCAGTATCTCTTTGAGGCACAGTATGACAACGGCGGATGGCCGCAGTTTTATCCCTACAACAAGAAGTATCACACGCACATCACATATAACGACGACGCCATGATCAACGTGATGAAGATCATGCGCGATGCAAGTCTGGGCAAGGCTCCATTCGCCTTCTTCCCCGACAGCGTGAAGATGAAGGCCAAGACGGCTCTCGACAAGGGCATCAGCTGCATACTGAAGACGCAGTATGTGCAGAACGGCAAGCCCACGGTGTGGTGTGCGCAGCACGACGAGAAGACCCTGCTGCCCGCCAACGCACGCGCCTTCGAGCTGGCGTCGCTCAGCGGACAGGAGTCTGACGACATCGTGCTCTTCCTCATGTCGCTGTCAAAGCCTTCGCCCGAGGTGGTCAACTGTATTGAGGCAGCCGTGGAGTGGTTCCGCCAGAACGAGATAGACGGATACAAGATAGAGAACTTCAAGAACAGCGACGGCAAGAAAGACTGGCGCCTGGTGAAGTGTACCGAGGGAGAGGTGTCGAAGCCTCTGTGGGCACGCTTCTATACGCTCGAGGACAACCGCCCATTCTTCTGCGACCGCGACGGCGTGATGAAGTTCGACGTCAGCGAGATAGGCCACGAGCGCCGCACAGGCTACAGCTGGTACAACTCTGAGGCTCTTAAGGTGTTTAAGAAGTATGAGCAGTGGAGCAAGAAATACGGAAAGAACAAGACGGAGGGTAACTGATGAGATATTTTATTTATGCAGACAACCGGCAGCAGGGGCCTTTCTCCGTAAGCGAACTTATGGAGCGCGGCCTTTCTTCGGAGACTCTTGTGTGGGCCGAGGGCATGGAGCAGTGGACTCCGGCCTGGCAGGTGAGGGAACTTAAGGACGCCATGGAGGGCAAGGCGCAGCCCGGCCCCGTGCCTCCGCCCCTGCCGTCTGATCCGTCGGCACGTGCTGAGAGCGCTTCAGGTCAGGCTGACGGCGGGCGCGACGACAGCACAGACGCATCCGGCGGCGCGGCATATTCGGCCGGGCAGGGCGGAGGCAGCGGCACGTCGGGCAGGGCCGACGATGCCGAAGAGATAATATATGAGCCTCGCCGCAGGCACATCGGCGGCCGCGTGGCAGGCATAGTGGTGGCCGTTGTCATAGCCTTTGCGCTCACCGTAACCTGTCCTACGCGCGAACAGCACTGCGAAGCCGTGGCTGGCGAGATAAGCGCGGCCATAAGCCAGAGCAGCGGCGCGTCGGGCTTCTGGGGCATGTTCAGCAACATATTTGCCTCGGGCGTGGTCAACATGGCCGTAAGCCAGTTTCTGGATGTAGACAACTATTATCTCTTCTCCATAGGTACAATCAACATCGAGGGCAAGTCGAGAGCCGTGTCGTTCGGCATTCTCAACCACGTGTTCACCTTCGACAACGACTATATAAGGGAGGCTCTCAACGAGGAGCGCATGGCCGAGTGATGCCGTTAGTAGCGGCATTATCTGAGTGTACTGAAGCCGAATTTATGTTTTTATTTCGCTGCAGCAGCCATATAAATAATAAATTTTACATAGATAAATTATGTATAACTATGATTTTAATTGAAATAAATAATTATTGTAAATTCACTTTTAATCATCATATTGTTTGAAAGTTTAAGAAAGGAACAAAAGAAATTTTATAATAAATGGGACGATATAATGATGATTTTGACGGTTGTTGTTTAGTTCAATTATTTTATACTATTGCAGGACTGTCCTATGTTGCAAGTATAGTGTTATTAATATTTATGCCTTATCTTTATGCGCATAAGAATGGATTTTTGTATACGCACGCTATACCCATTACTGTTTGTACTGTTCTTTTTGTTATTTATCGAATAAAATTAAGCAAACAAAAGGATAAAATTAAGAAGATAGAATGTGAATACGAAAAGAAAAAATCTGATTTAGAAATAGAATATCAGGAAAAACATAAGGAACTTACAAATAAGATTAGTTGTGAAAGCACAAAACTACAAAATGAGTACAAAGAAAAAAATGATACTCTATTGAAACAAAAAAAGAAAATGAATGTCCTTTTAGTTATAAAAGCTCCATTTAGATATTCTGCTACTTTAGCTGCTGATATGCGTTCTTATGTGTATGATGAGATGTCGTCATATTTAAGATATAAAAGTCATCCTGCGCTTAGTGCTTCTGAGGCTATTAAATCCATGAAAGCTGAAACTAGAGATATTATTATTCAATACAAGGAAATGCTTTATAAATATGAGTTTTTGCTAAAAACATTCCCAGAACTTCAAAAATATGTGGATGATGAAGAAGCTTTACAATCGCTTGACAAAGTAAATAGTTATAACGAATTAGCAGAAAACACGGATCATGCAAGAGATTACTTGTCAGATGAAGAATGGACAAAGTTAAGTGTGGATGAACGGAACCAATTGGCATTAGATAGGTATAAGAAAAGAACTAAATCAAATTGGGAAATTGGTATAGAATATGAAATGTATGTTGATTTTTTGTTAAGGGTTAAATATCATTTTAGTACAATACCTTTCGGAAGTCTTAACGGACTTGATGATTTGGGTCGTGATATAATAGCTACACGCCATAGATGCTTCTGGAGCAATATCGACTTATATAATACAATGTAAATATTGGGCAAAAACAAAAGAAGTACATGAGAATGTTATATGTCAAATATTTGGTACTGCGATGGAATATCAGTTAAAACGGAATTTGTTTAAAGAAAATGTAATTCCTGTTATTGCAACTACAACAAGACTTTCTGATATGGCACAAAAATTTGCACAAAAACTTGGTGTACGTGTATGGAACATATCAAAAGGCGAATATCCGATGATAAAGTGCAATATAGGTACAAATGGCGAAAAAATTTATCATTTGCCTTTTGACCAACAGTATTATAGGACTGAAATAAAAAAAGCTGGAGAGTTTTATGCTTGGACTATAAAAGAGGCAACAAGTAAAGGTTTTAGAAGGGCAATGCGCCACATGTATAACTAGAATAACGTAAGACTTATTGTAAAAAAACTTGATAGAATATGAAAAATTTTGTATTGATTTGTATTTGCGTATTGCAAACACAATTATTATTTGCTCAAAGAGATGAATTTGAAGATTTGATTTATCAATTTGATATTTACAAGTATGTAAATAATCTGGATAATAGTAAATCTGATTTGTTTTGGAATGCGGTTTGGAGAAATAATAAGAGATTGAACAAACTATATAAAGCGATAACGCAGGAAAAAACTTCTGCATTAAAAGCACAGAATGATTTATATAATGCAAGTTTATTGAGTAATGAATATTATAGTAATTTATCAATAAACGACGATTATAAATTTGTTGCTGATACTTTAATGAATTACATAGGTATTAAATCTGTATTTCCTGAAGCTGAAATATACATCATAAATAGTGATGCAATAAATGCTTATACCTGCCCTAATGGGAAAATTTATGTAACCACTGGGGCTATAATGTGCGATAGTATATCAGTTGTTGGCATGGTTGGCATATGCGCACACGAGGCTGCACACTTCTTTTTACAGCATTCATTAGATAATGCCTATAGATTCAGAAAGCGAGAAAACAGAAATAAAATTATATCCGGCGTTGTTTCTGCTATAGATGCAACTGCAAATGCTTATGCGCAAGCTAATGGTGCTGTTGGAAATGAATCATGGGATGATGTTAATGAAAGAATGAATAATCTTATAGAAGAAGCAGAAAATGAAGCAGTAAAATATAAATATAAATATTCAAGAGAGCAAGAAATAGAGGCAGACATAATAGCTTTCCGCTATTTGCAATGGCTAGGCTTAGATGAAAAAGAATACATTAACGCTCTTAAAACCATAGGATATGATAATGATAAATTTTACAACGATAAAAGTACGCATCCTACAACAAAATTTAGAGTTAAATTTTTAGAGTATTTAGAGAAACACAAAGAAATAAAATAACTTATTTCTAATTAATTGATAGAATTAACATTATTAGATAATTATGGAATTAAACGAATTGAAGGAGATATGGTTGTCGACATATCCAAATCGTACACATCCAAACGATACACGATGATTCATACGTTATGCAATTGAACTTGCAAAGGTCAATGGTTCCCTTGATTATTCTGAAATGGAGAAAAAAGTATCAGCCCTCGTCGTATTGAGGAATATCAACGTCAATACGAATTTCTGCGAGACGTCCCTTTATACAGTAAATATAAGTAAAAACAAGTATATGTTTGAATAGGAAAATAAACAAAAAGAGTACAGATTTATGCCCCTGTTTATCCTTCCGGCAGCCGTTGCTGCAATGTTTTTCGTGTGAAAAACATGCTTTTTCAGTCATTAAATCCCCCGTCAGCCGCAGAAATTACCAATTGTTAACTGCCTTTCGTTTTTAAACACTTACTTTTGCGCCCCGATATCAACAACTAACAACCGTAAAGTATGATGAAGGACAGTATAGATTTCGGAACAACAAAGGTGTCAAGCCTTTTCAGCAAGCTGCTCATGCCCACGTTGCTCGGCATGGTGTCGTCGGCCCTTTTCGTTATTACCGACGGCATATTCGTTGGCCGCGGCCTTGGCAGCGATGCTCTGGCGGCGGTGAATATCGTTGCGCCGCTGTTTCTTATAAATACCGGCATCGGACTTATGTTCGGCGTGGGCGCGTCGGTGGTGGCGTCTATCCATCTGTCTCACGGCAAGCCGAAGACGGCGCGCATAAACGTCACTCAGGCCGTGATAGCCCTCAGCATGCTGGTGGCGGCGTTCAGTGCGCTCATCGTGTGGCGTGCGCCCGGCGTGGCATGCCTGCTTGGCAGCTCTGAGCGTCTGCTCGTGCCTGCCGTCGAGTATATCTACGGTGCCGTGCCGTTCTTTGTGTTCAGCGCCATGCTCAGCGCCGGAATGTTCTACATAAGGCTCGACGCCTCGCCGCGCTACGCCATGATGTGCAACGTGGTGCCGGCGCTGCTCAACATCGTTCTCGACTATCTTTTTATCTTTGTGTTCCACTGGGGCGTGATAGGCGCGGCCGTGGCCACCAGTCTTGGCTATATAGCCGGTGCCGGCATGGTGCTGTGGTATATGCTGATGATGGGGCGCACCATAAGGCTATGCCGCGTTAAGACCCATCTGCGCAGCCTGCGAATGACGCGCCGCAACGTGGGCTATATGTGCCGTCTGGGCTTCCCGTCGCTGCTCTGCGAGGCGGCCATCGCCACCATGATGTTTGCCGGCAACTATGTGTTCATAGCCTATCTCGGCGAGGACGGCGTGGCGGCCTACAGCATAGCGTGCTATGTTTTCCCGATAATCTTCATGGTGTATAACGCCATAGCGCAGTCGGCTCAGCCCATACTGAGCTACAACTACGGCGCGCAGCTCACCCGGAGGGTAAGCTCTGCCTTGCGCATGGCTCTGTTTACGGCCCTTGGCAGCGGCGTGATGTTTCTGCTGATAATGTATTTCTTCGCGCCGGACATAGTGTCGCTGTTCATTCCGGCAGGCTTTCCTGCCAACACGATAGCCGTGGGCGGCATGCCCCTGTTTGCGCTGGGCTTCGTGCCGTTTGCCGTCAACATCGTGGCCATAGGCTATTGTCAGAGCGTTGAGCGCGACGCTGCCGCCATGTTCATCACGGCCATGCGCGGCTATGTGCTCATGCTGCTGTGCTTCTGGCTGATGCCCAAGCTGTGCGGGGTGAGCGGCATATGGCTCGCCGTGCCCGTGGCAGAGCTGCTAACGTGCGTATTAATCTTTGTGATGTATTTGAGAAATCGGAAATGATTTGCTACCTTTGCGGCTGCCTATGGCCTTATGGCGGCGGCTGCCGCGGCCTGTCGCTGTCCGTGCCGACTTGTCCGTGCTGGATGCAGGTGCAGGTGTGCTGACGTGCTGTCAGGCAGCGGCGCCGGCGTAACGGGCGGCTGCACGCACGATGGCTGAATGCCCGGTGCCGGCCGTTGGCTGTGGGATATTCGGGCAAAAGGCATGCCGAACGATTTTAATACGTGTGATTATGGAAACTTTTGAGGAGTGTCTGTGCCGGCGCAGCGGACTCAGCATGAGCGACGTTGAGGCTCTCAAGGCGCACATGACACGCATGAAGATACTGAAGGGCGACACGCTTGTGCGCAGGGGAGGGCGCAACACTGACATATATATTATAGTGGACGGGATATGGCGCGCGTCGTATGTCAATTCCGACGGCAACGACATAACCCTGTGGTTTGCGTCAAAGGGCGACATGCTCTTCTCGTCGTGGTGCTTTGTGGGCAACATGCCGTCGATGATAGCGCTCGAGGCCATGAGCGACGGCGTTGTCTATGGCATAAGCCGCAGCGACGCCGAAGACTTCTTCATGTCGTCGGTTGAGGCTGCGCGCATAGGCCGCAGGCTCTATGAGAAGGAGATTTTCGAGATAGAGCGGTGGCTGCTCAGCAGCGGTGCGCCGAGGGCACGCGAGCGATATGAGACTCTGCTGGACGAGAAGGCCGAACTGCTGCAGCACGTGCCACTGAAATACATCGCCTCGTATCTGTTCATAACGCCCCAGTCGCTCAGCCGCATCAGGGCAGAGATGGCGCGCGGCAGGAAGAAGAGACACTGACTAATGGCGGACATAAACCCATGTAGGCAATTATGCCCCATACGGTTTTATCCTTTATGTGTATTCCTGTGTTCAGCCGTCTTTCAGTTTTCTGTTCCCTTTCTTTCGTCCGTTCCTTCTTGACATAGCCTGCCGTTCATGCTGATAACAAGACGAAATTCAGCTAAATATAAAGCAAAATGCAGACCGAATTATAGCGCCTTATGGCGGTTAAAGCGTCAGGCTGCATCATGATGACAATGCGCCCGCCTGCGGAGAT
>ENA-OPDD01002282-OPDD01002282.1-human-gut-metagenome-genome-assembly--contig:-NODE-2282-length-11936-cov-6.239542_pt1 | contig 11936 bp, 8 predicted proteins | sample MGYA00241574_ERZ501499 | MGnify/ENA primary metagenome ERZ501499 (study PRJEB25962, sample SAMEA2042576) | human gut metagenome | biome: human gut; feature: human-associated habitat; material: faeces...
TTATGCCGGGGCGGGCGTTTTGCTCATTTTACCGGAAAGCTTGCGCGGGCGGGCAGTCTGTGGTAAGCTGAAAGCAGAAAAAACAAGATGGAGGGAACGACTATGAACCTGAAGGAAGCATTCCGCTACCAGAACAAGCTCCAGTCTCTGCTGGACGAGGCGCAGGGCATTCTGGACTGCGATGCCAACGTGACCAAGGTGGCCAACACCTATCTGCGCCATAAGGTGATGCCAGAGGCCGAGGACGAGACCGTTATGGACGTGGCACAGACCGAATATGCAGAGCAGATCACCGACGTTGCCCGGTTCATGCTCTATCTGCTGGGGGAAAAAAGCCGCCTGTTTGCCGCCATCCGCAAGGCAAAGGATGCGCTGGACATGGATATGGACAGCGAGGTCAGCCTGAATGCCGCGCGCCAGAGCATTGCCCGCACCTTCAAGCGGATGAACGATCTGCGCAGTTCTGAGCAGCTGCTCTCCGGCGGGGGCACCGGCTACCGCTTCAACGCCGAGGGCAACCAGATCTCCTACTGCTGCGATGTAAAGCGGGTGACCACCATCAACTACGACCGCAAGGTCATCCATGCGGCGCTGAGCAAACTGAACCGGCAGGCAGACGAAACCTCCAACCGGCTGGACCTCTGCCTTGTGACCTCCAAGGTAGACTACACTGTCCCCTTTGATGTGAACGCCAGCTTTGCCGAGGCATTTGAGACCTATCTGGAAAACGCCAAAAACTAAATAATCGCTCCACCGGCTATTTTGGGTGCGGCAAGCGCCGGGTGCACAGCTGCCGGTTCAGGTGCAGATGAACTATAACGCTGCACATTTCCGCAAGGAAGTTTTGGTACGGCTCACCTTACGAGCCAGCTATTATGAAAAAATCTTGCGTTCGGCTTTTCCGCCACCGCCAGACGCTTTTTCGCCGAAACCGTCCCTTGCTCCTTCCCGCATTCCTGCTTTTGCGCTTACGTCTCCATGGGCAGGCAGGCAAGCCACCCTTCATGAATTTGCCCCGCAGACTGCTGCGGGCACACACTTTCTGCGTGCCGGGTGGGCGCTCTGCGCCCCTTTGCACGTGGAGTAAAATGGCAGCCGCCCCTGCGCTTGCCGTATCCAAAATAGCCGGTGAAAAAACCAAGACCGGAGGAATGCTCTATGAAAAAATGCAACCTGTTTTATCTCAGTGGACTGTTGTTTTTTCTTGTTGCGGCGCTGAACTTTTTTACCGGAGGGGATCACGCTGCGACAGTGGCATGGCGCTGCCTTGGTGCTACTTTTTTGCTTCTGGGGTGTTCGCAGCAGAAAAAATAAAGCATGGATGCAGCCCCGGTGGGAAAAGAACTACCGGGGCTGCAATTCTTTGCGGGGCTCGTTCGTATTCCAGACAGAACGACCAAATTTCGACAAAGACGAGGTATGTGTATGTCAACCAAACCGATCGATTCCACTGCCGCGACCCGCTTTGACCTGAGCGCAGCGGCCCTTCATATCCTTGCCATGGCGCTGATGCTGATGGACCACCTGTGGGCGACGCTGCTGCCCGCGCAGGAATGGCTGACCTGTGCCGGGCGGGTGGCGTTTCCCATCTTTGCCTTTATGGCGGTGGAGGGCTACTTCCACACCCACGATTTGAAAAAATACACCCTGCGTCTGCTGTTGTTTGCCCTGCTTTCGGAAATCCCCTTCGATTTGATGTACGGCGGTACATGGTTCTACCCGGTGCACCAGAACGTCATCTGGACGCTGCTTTTGGGCATTCTGGGCATCCACTTGATGGAAACGGTGCGCAAAAAGCAAAAAACAGGACTGTACCTGCTGGTATCCGCCCTTGTGGTGGTGGCGGGCGCGGTGCTGGGCACGCTGGGCATGGTGGACTACTACGGCGCAGGGGTGCTGACTGTGTTCATCTTCTACTTTTTTCACGGGCACGGGCGCAAGTGGTGGTGTCTGCTGGGGCAGCTGGCTGCGCTGTACTGGGTCAACGTGGAGCTGCTGGGCGGGCTTATGTACCCCATTCAGCTCTTCGGCATGGACTTTGAGCTTTGCCAGCAGGGGCTGGCGCTGCTGGCACTGGTGCCCATCTGGCTGTACCGCGGTCGGCAGGGCTACCACAGCAAGCCCTTCCAGTATGCCTGCTACGCCTTTTACCCCGTGCACATGCTGCTGCTGGTTCTGGTGCTGAATTTCGTGAACCGGTAAGGAGAATGGAGCACTCCAAAAACATTTTTACGCGTGGGGCGTAGAGAGGAATTTCCGCTGAAAATAGCCAAAGCGTATGCGGAGCCATTCGAAATCGTTCCGCCGGTATAAGGCCGCTGCACAAAGCGCTGTGCGGCGGCTTTTTTTGCGGGAAAACCGACACATGTTCACAAAAAGTTCAGCCTTTTGAGCAAAAAATACTATTTTTTTCGTGTAAAATAGACAACATGGATTGAATGCCGCCCGCGATTGGATTATAATAATAATGTATGCAAAAGCGCATTTGCTGTGTTTTTTATAACGCGTACTGTTTGAAAATGACGTAGATGCGCAATGCGGGAAGCTAAAAAGAAAAAACGCCGTTGCGGGTCTTTGTCGCAAACGGCTTGTTTGCCATAGCAGCCGGGGCGTTATGTTCCGGTTATTTGTCCTTAGGAGGAAAAACAAGGTGAGAGTAGGTCTTGACATCGGTAGCACCACCATCAAGTGCGTGGTGCTGGGCGAGCATGATGAACTGCTGTATTCTACATACGAACGACATTATAGTCATATTCTGGAAAAGGCGCAGGAGCTGCTGCGGCGCATTGATGCCGAGCAGCTGCATGGCCGCAAGGCGCTGCTCAGCATCTCCGGCTCTGCCGGTATGGGCTTGGCCGACAGCTGCGGCGTGCCCTTTGTGCAGGAGGTGTTCTCCACCCGCGTGGCGGTCAAGCGCTTTATGCCAAAGACCGATTGCGTCATTGAGCTGGGCGGCGAGGATGCCAAGATCCTGTTTCTGACCAACGGCACCGAGGTGCGCATGAACGGCAGCTGTGCCGGCGGCACCGGTGCATTCATCGACCAGATGGCTACCCTGCTGAAGATGAGCGCCGAGGAAATGAACAAGGCTGCCGAGCAGGCGCAGCGCACCTATACCATCGCTTCCCGCTGCGGCGTGTTCGCCAAAAGCGATGTGCAGCCGCTGATCAATCAGGGTGCCCGCACCGAGGATATCGCCGCCAGCATCTATAAGGCAGTGGTCAACCAGACCATTGCCGGTCTGGCACAGGGTCGCCCCATCAAGGGCAATATCCTCTATCTGGGCGGCCCGCTCACCTTCAGCACCGTGCTGCGCAAGAGCTTTGACGAAGCGCTGAACGTGACCGGTACCTGCCCGGAAAACAGTCTGCTGTATGTGGCGCTGGGTGCTGCTCTGTATGCCGACAAGGAGTTTGTGCTCACCGAGGTGGCCGCTGCGCTGGACAAGTACGCCGCCACCGCAACCTATGCCAGCGAGCCGCCGCTGTTCGCCAGCAAGGAGGAGTACGAGGCTTTCCACGCACGGCACATGTCCCACAGTGTGCCCCGCGTGGCTTTTAGTGCCCACTGCGGGCCGGTGCATATCGGCATCGACTCCGGTTCTACCACCGTCAAGCTGGTGGTGGTGGACGAAAAGAGCCAGATTTTGTACACCAACTATCAGCCCAACCTTGGCAACCCGCTGCCCCTCATCCGGGAGCAGCTGCTCAAGATCTACAAGGAGCACCCGGGGCTGCAGGTGGCCAGTGTTACCACCACCGGCTACGGCGAGGAGTTGGTAAAGAACGCTTTCCGCTGTGATTACGGTCTGGTGGAAACGGTGGCGCATTTTACCGCTGCCAAGTACTTTATGCCGGACGTGGACTTCATCATTGACATCGGCGGGCAGGACATGAAGTGCTTCAAGATCGAGGACGGCGCCATCAGCAACATCTTCCTGAACGAGGCCTGCTCCTCCGGCTGCGGCAGCTTTTTGCAGACCTTTGCGCAGGCACTGGGCTATGACGTCAAGGAGTTTGCCGCGCTGGGTCTGTTCGCAGACCGCCCGGTGGACTTGGGCAGCCGCTGCACTGTGTTCATGAACAGCTCGGTCAAGCAGGCGCAAAAGGACGGTGCCAGCATCGAGAATATCTCCGCAGGCCTGTCCATCAGCGTGGTCAAGAACGCGCTGTACAAGGTGATCCGCGCTTCCAGCCCGGAAGAGCTGGGCCGCAAGATCGTGGTACAGGGCGGTACCTTTTATAATGAAGCCGTGCTCCGTGCCTTTGAAAAAGAGATGGGCGTGGAGGTCATCCGGCCGGACATTGCCGGTCTGATGGGCGCTTACGGCGCTGCTTTGTACGGCCTGCGCCAGAGCCATAAAAACAACCAGACCACCTCTGCCATGATGGACGAGCAGGAGCTGGAAAAGTTTGCACAGCAGGTGGTCAGCGTCAAGTGCGGCGGCTGCGGCAACCATTGCCAGCTGACCGTCAATACCTTTGCCGATGGCCGCAAATTCATCTCCGGTAACCGCTGCGATAAGCCCGTTACCGGCAAAAGTGAGGACAACAGCCTGAACCTGTACGCCTACAAGCAGCAGCTGCTGGCCAGCTACAAGCCTGTGCCCGGCAAGCGCGGTTCCATCGGCATTCCGATGTGTCTGGGCTTCTATGAGCTGCTGCCCTTCTGGTACGCCTTCTGGACGAGCCTTGGTTTTGCGGTGCATACCAGCCCGGTGTCCACCCGCGGGCTGTATCTGGCCGGACAGGCTACCATCCCCAGCGATACCGCCTGCTTCCCGGCAAAGCTGAGCCACGGCCACATCAAGGCGCTGAGCCAGATGCAGCTGGACGCCATCTTCTACCCCTGCCTGACCTACAATGTGGACGAGGGCTTGGGCGACAACCATTATAACTGCCCGGTGGTGGCCTACTACCCGGAGGTTCTGGCAGGCAACTGCCCGGAGCTGGAAGGCAAAAAGTTCATCTATGATTATGTGGGCATCCACCGTCCCAAGGATTTTGTGCACAAGATGGCAAAGGAGGTGCTGCCCAAGTACTTTGGCGGCATCTCCGAGCGGGAGGTGCAGGCCGCAGCCGATGCCGCCTACGCGGAGTACGAAGCGCACATGGCAAAGATCCGGGTAAAGGGCAGTGAGATCATTGACGAGGCGCGCCGTCAGGGTAAGCGCATCATTGTGCTGGCAGGCCGTCCCTATCATGTAGACCCGGAGGTCAACCACGGCATCGACCATCTGATCACCCGCCACGGGGCTGCGGTGGTCACCGAGGACAGCATCTCCAACCGGGTGCAGAAGTTCCCCACCAGTGTGCTGAACCAGTGGACCTACCACAGCCGCCTGTACGCTGCCGCTAAGTACTGCACCACCCAGAAGGATATGGATCTGGTGCAGCTGGTGTCCTTCGGCTGCGGCGTGGATGCCATTACCACCGACGAGACCCGCGAGATTTTGCAGCGGGGCAACAAGCTGTATACCCAGCTGAAGATCGACGAGATCACAAACCTCGGTGCCGTGAACATCCGTCTGCGCAGCCTGTTCGCCGCACTGGACGAGCGGGACGAGGCCGCCGCAGAAAAGTCAGAATAAAAGAAACCCTGAGATAGGCTGAAGGGCTTCCCCCAGCGGGGGGAAGTCTTTGCGGGGACTATCTTGTTTAGAGCAACATAGGAGGAACCTATGGAATATCATTATCCCAAATTTACCCCGGAGATGAAAAAGACCCACACCATCCTCATCCCCAACATGGCCGTTACCCAGTTCCGGCTTATGGAGTACGCACTGCGCTGCGAAGGCTATAAGTGTGAGCTGCTGGGCAACTGCGGCAGTGCCGTGGCACAGCTGGGGCTGAAGTATGTCCACAACGATACCTGCTACCCGGCGCTGCTGGTCATCGGCCAGTTTCTGGATGCGCTGAACAGCGGCAAGTATGATCTGGAGCACACTGCCTTGCTGATCACCCAGACCGGCGGCGGCTGCCGTGCCTCCAACTACATCCATCTGCTGCGCAAGGCGCTGGTCAAGGCCGGTTACCCGCAGATCCCGGTGGCAAGCCTGAACTTTTCCGGTCTGGAAAAGGACAGCGGCTTCCAGATGACCCTCCCGCTGGCGCGCAAGTGTATCGCCTGCATCTTCTACGGCGATATGCTGTGTGCGCTGCGCAATCAGGTGGCCCCCTACGAGAACGAAAAGGGTGCTGCTGACCGCATGGTGGACCGCTGGATCGCCCGTCTGGGCCGTGCCTTGCTGGCCGGAAAAGGCTTTACTTCCCGGGAAATGAAGCACACCTTCCCGCTCATCGCAAAGGAATTTGCCACCATCCCGGTCACCCGAGTGCCCAAGGTCAAGGTGGGTGTTGTGGGTGAGATCTACGTCAAGTACAGCCCGCTGGGCAACAACGAACTGCAGAAGTTTCTGGAAAGTCAGGACTGCGAGGTGAACTTCCCCGGTCTGATGGGCTTTGTGCAGTACTGCGCCTTCAACATGGGCGAGGATCATGTGCTGTACGGCGGCAAGCTGGCTGTAAAGGTAGGCACCGACCAGTTCCTCAACTGGTTGGACAGCGTGGAGCGTGTCATGCTCAAGGCAGAGACGGACGCCGGGTTCTATGCGCCGGGCCCCTTCAAGGAGCTGGTGGAAAAGCCCAAGGGGGTCATCTCGCTGGGCGCAAAAATGGGCGAAGGCTGGCTGCTGACCGCCGAAATGATCGAGCTGGTGCAGGGCGGCTACGGCAACATCGTGTGTGCGCAGCCTTTTGGCTGTCTGCCCAACCATATCGTGGGCAAGGGCATGGTGAACAAGATCCGTGCGCTGTATCCCAGCGCCAACATCACCCCCATCGACTACGACCCCAGCGCCACCCGGGTCAATCAGGAAAACCGCATCAAGCTGATGCTGGCGGTGGCCAAGGAGCGCCTGAACGCCCCGGCCGAAGCCCAGCCGCTTACGGCAGAGCAGCTTGCCGGTGGTGCCCCTCAGGTCGGCGCTACCGTGTAACAAAAGCAAATACGATAAAACAGGGGAGCCGCTGCACGGCATTTTTACGCAGCAGCTCCCTTTTTGCAGGAAAGGAACCGCTATGGAAAAGCCCGCAGCTGCCTGTTATCATCTGCCCGGCCTGTTCGAGTTTTACGAGCTGTACCGCCGCTTTTTGCCGCTGTACCGGGAGCACCGGGAATATTTTTACGATTGGTGCACCATCGGCTCCATCTACGGCGCACCGGCGGGCTGTATCTGGGGCGGGGGACGCATCTCCTGCGGCGGGGCAGCTGCGCGCGAGGTGCTGGCGCTGCTGCGGGAATACGGCATCTCCGGGCGGCTGACCTTCAGTAACTCCCTGCTGCGGGCTGAGCACCTTGCCGACCCGCAGTGCAACGCCCTGTGTGACCAGTTTGCAAAAAGCGGCAGTGTGCCAAACGGCGTGATCGTCCATTCTGATTTGCTGGCGGACTATCTGCGGCAGCGCTGGCCGGAGCTGTATCTGGTATCCTCCACCACCAAGGTGCTCACGGAGTTTGCGGAGCTGCGGCAGGAGCTGGAAAAGCCGCAGTTCCGGTATGTGGTGCCGGATTTCCGGCTGAACCCGGCACTGGAGCAGCTGCGCACCCTGCCGCCGGAGCAAAAGGCCAAGGTGGAGTTTTTGTGCAATGAGTGCTGCTGGTTCGGCTGCACCGAGCGCAAGCGCTGCTACGAGACGGTCAGCCGCCAGAATCTGGGCGAGGACTGCCCGGACCACCGCTGCGCCGCCCCGGATGCCGCCGGGGGCTACCGCTTTTCCAAGGCGATGCGCAGCCCCGGATTTATTGGGGTGGAGGACATCCGGCAGCGGTACCTGCCCGCAGGCTTTTCCCAGTTTAAGATAGAGGGCAGGGGGCTTGGCAGTGCACTGGTGCTGGAATTTCTGCTTTACTACATGATAAAGCCGGAATACCAGCTGCAAGTGCGGGAGGCAATCTATCTGGACAATATGCTGGACCTTTTTTAAGAAAATTACACCGGGCAGACCACTTTCTGTCCGGTGCTGCTTTTTGCCTGCGGGATTTGCGCCCGAAAACTTTCTTTTCCCCGCAAAGCGTGTTACAATAAACAGGAAATTATTTTTAAAAGCTGTTTTTGGAAATGGTGCGCAGTACTTAGGAAAACGGCTTATAGGAGCAGTGCATGGAAACAACGCAAAAACAGATCGTACTGGGCATTTTGGCCCATGTGGACTCCGGCAAGACCACCCTCTCCGAGGCCATGCTCTACCGCGCCGGTGCTATCCGCAAGCTGGGGCGGGTAGACCACGGAGATGCCTTTCTGGACACCGACAGCCTGGAAAAAGCGCGCGGCATCACCATCTTTTCCAAGCAGGCGCTGCTTACGGCGGGCAATACCGCCATCACCCTGCTGGACACCCCCGGCCATGTGGATTTTTCCACCGAGACCGAGCGCACCTTGCAGGTGCTGGACTACGCCGTGCTGGTGGTCAGCGGAACGGACGGCGTGCAAAGCCATACCGAAACGCTGTGGCGGCTGCTGCGGCGCTACCATGTGCCCACCTTTGTGTTCGTGAACAAGATGGACCTGCCCGGCATGACCCGGGAACAGTTACTCAGCCAGCTGAATCACCGCCTTGGCGAGGGTTTTGTGGATTTTGGCGCAGAGCCTGCCGCCCGCAACGAAGCACTGGCGCTGTGCGATGAGCAGCTGATGGAGAAAATGCTGGACGCAGGCACCCTGACCGATGCAGACATTATCCCCGCAGTTGCCCGGCGGCACGTTTTTCCGTGCTGGTTCGGGGCGGCGCTGCGGCTGGACGGAGTGGATGCACTTCTGGAGGGGCTGGACCGCTACACCCGCCCCGCCCCGGCGCTGCACGCCTTTGGCGCAAGGGTATTCAAGGTATCGCAGGACGAGCAGGGCACCCGCCTGACATGGCTGCGGGTCACCGGCGGGGAGCTGAAGGTAAAGGCTCTGCTCTCCGGCGAAACGGACGGCGAGCCGTGGGCAGAAAAGGCGAACCAGCTGCGGCTGTATTCCGGCGCAAAATATACCCTGACCGAGGCCATCGGCCCGGGACAGGTGTGCGCCGTGACCGGCCTGACCCATGCAAAGCCCGGCACCGGGCTTGGGGCAGAGCGGGACAGCGATGTGCCGGTGCTGGAACCGGTGCTCAGCTATCAGGTGCTGCTGCCGGAGGGCGCAGACGTACACGCTGCACTGGCAAAGCTGCACCGGCTGGAGGAGGAAGAACCGCAGCTCCATGTGGTGTGGAACGAGACGCTAGGCGAGATCCATGTGCAGCTGATGGGTGAGGTACAGCTGGAAGTGCTGCGCAGCCTGTTGGCGGAGCGGTTCGGGCTGGAAGTATCCTTTGGTCCGGGCGGCATTTTGTATAAGGAGACCATCACCGAGCCCATGGAAGGTGTGGGACATTACGAGCCGCTGCGCCACTATGCCGAGGTGCATCTGCTGCTGGAACCGCTGCCCCGGGGCAGCGGGATGCAGTTTGCCGCCGACTGCCGGGAAGAGGTTCTGGACAAAAACTGGCAGCGTCTGGTGCTGACCCATCTGGAAGAAAAGCAGCATCTCGGCGTTCTGACCGGCGCACCGCTGACCGATGTAAAGATCACCCTGCTTGCCGGCAAAGCGCACCTCAAGCACACCGAGGGCGGTGATTTCCGGCAGGCTACCTACCGCGCCGTGCGGCAGGGACTGATGCTGACCAAAAGCCAGCTGCTAGAGCCGTGGTATGCCTTCCGGCTGGAGGTGCCGGTGGAGAACATCGGCCGCGCCATGAGCGATATCCAGCGCATGGAGGGCAGTTTTGATCCGCCGGAAAGCAGCGCGGAGACCGCAACTCTGACCGGCTTTGCGCCGGTATCCACCATGCGCAGCTACCCCATGGAGGTGGTCAGCTACACCCGGGGCAGGGGACACCTGAGTCTGACGCTGGACGGTTACCGCCCCTGTCACAATGCGCAGGAGGTCATTGCAAAAACCGGCTACCAGCCGGAGCATGATCTGGACAACCCCGCAGATTCCGTATTCTGCGCCCATGGTGCTGGCTTTGTGGTGCCGTGGAGCGAGGTGCGCAGCCATATGCACGTGGAAAGCGGCTGGGGCAAGGCAAAGCCCGCCCGCCCGGAGGTGCAGGCTGCGCCCCAGCGCCGCGCCATGGCTTACCGCGCCACGCTGGAGGAGGACGCCGAGCTGCTCAAAATTTTTGAGCGCACCTACGGCCCCATCAAGCGCGACCCGCTGGCGGCGTTCCGTCCGGTGCAAAAGACCGAACGCCCGGATTTTGCCGCAGAGCAGTGGGAAATTGCTCCGGAGTATCTGCTGGTGGACGGCTACAACATCATCTTTGCGTGGGACGAGCTGAACGCGCTGGCAAAGGAAAGCCTGGACGCTGCCCGCCGCAAGCTGATGGATATCCTGTGCAACTATCAGGGCTACCAGAAATGCGTGCTCATTCTGGTGTTCGATGCTTACCGCGTGCCCGGAAGCCCCGGCGCCATCGAGCAGTACCACAATATCCATGTGGTCTACACCAAGGAGGCCGAGACCGCCGATATGTTCATCGAGCGGGTCACCCATGAGATCGGCAAGAGCCGCCGCGTCCGTGTGGCGACTTCGGACGGTATGGAGCAGGTCATCATCCTTGGCCATGGTGCACTGCGCGTGTCTGCCCGGATGTTCCACGAGGAAGTGCAGAACGTGGAAAAGCAGATCCGTGCCCTGGTGCAGGGGGAAGCGTGATGCTGCAATTTTCCGTTACGACCCACCCGCGAAAAAGCAATGAGAGCAGCCCGCAGGCTGCTCTCGTTGCGATAAAAAATAATTTTTCCGCTGAGAATGCCCAGAGTGAAACGGAGGGCATTTCAAATCGTCCGGCCGGAGGTGGAATGATGGCTGTTGAAATTACCGAAGAATTTGTCTGGCAGAATATCCCCCGCCGCCCGCGGGACAGCCATAAGGGCACCTTTGGCAGTGTGCTGGCCGTGGCGGGCAGCGCATTCTACCGGGGCGCTGCACTGCTGGCCGCAGAGGGCGCATTGCGCACCGGGGCGGGCATCGTGACCCTTGCCAGTGTGGAACCGGTGGTGAGCGCCGCCGCAGCCCGCCTGCCGGAGTGCTGCCTGTGCCCCTGCAGGGCAGGGGCCGAGGGCGGTATTTCCCCGGAAAACGTGCTGCTGCTCCGGCGGCAGAAAGCAACCGTTCTGCTGCTTGGCCCCGGCCTTGGCGGCACCGCCCAAAGTGCGGCCCGCGCCGCCGAGACACAGGCCCTTGTGCAGCAGCTTTTGCCCGGTTTTGCGGGCAGTGCCGTGCTGGACGCCGACGGCCTGAACGCCGCGGCCCGGCTGCTGGCAGAAGAGGCAGCCTTCCCACACCCGGCGGGGGAGCTGATCGTCACGCCCCACCCCGGCGAGATGGCCCGGCTCACCGGCCTGTCGGCGGCGCAGATCAACGCGGACCGGGAGGGCATGGCCCTGCGGTATGCGCAGGCGTGGAACGCCGTGGTGGTGCTCAAAGGGGCACACACCGTGGTGGCAAGCCCGGACGGGCGGGTGTGCGTGAACCCCACCGGCAACCCGGGGCTTGCCCGGGGCGGCAGCGGGGATGTGCTGGCTGGGATGCTTGCGGCGCTGCTGGCCTGCGGTCTGCCCGCTTACGAAGCCGCTGCCTGTGCGGTATACCTGCACGGTGCCGCCGCCGACCGCGCCGCCGCAAAGCGCGGCGAGTACGGGATGCTGCCGCACGATATCCTGCCGGAGCTGGGCGCACTGTTTGCGGAAAACCAGAGATAAACGAGAAAAGCGGCAGCTGCACAAAACACCGTGCAGCTGCCGCTTTTTGGGGTGAAACGATTTGGAATGCCCTCCGCGTTGCTCTGGGCATATTCAGCGGAATGATTATTATAATTTGTGGTTCAGAAACGTCTGCGGACGTT
>ENA-OPDD01002285-OPDD01002285.1-human-gut-metagenome-genome-assembly--contig:-NODE-2285-length-11927-cov-2.231722_pt1 | contig 11927 bp, 15 predicted proteins | sample MGYA00241574_ERZ501499 | MGnify/ENA primary metagenome ERZ501499 (study PRJEB25962, sample SAMEA2042576) | human gut metagenome | biome: human gut; feature: human-associated habitat; material: faeces...
TCTTGCAGCGCTCGCTCTGGATATATGGACCATATCCGCCATCTTTGTCCGGTCCCTCATCATGGATCAGACCTGTTTTTTCCAGGGTACGGTAAATAATTCCAAGCGCTTCTTCCACAAAACGCTCCTGATCCGTATCTTCAATTCTAAGTATAAACTCTCCGCCCTCATGCTTTGCAATCAGATACGTGTACAAAGCAGTGCGCAGATTTCCAACATGCATACGGCCTGTCGGGCTCGGTGCAAATCTTGTTCTGACTTTAGCCATAACTCTACCTCTTTCTGTCTATTCTTTACGATCCAGCATCTGCTTTTTTTCTTCTGCGAGTGTGCATTATCTGCATAAAGCGCTTTTATCTGATGAAAAATTTGCTGCGATTTCCTGTCAGATAAAAAATTGCTGATTCGTTCATTTCTATTTCGTAAGCGTTCCTATTATAACCCAATCCGGACATTTCCACAAGGGCAAAAAGAAGGCTGTTATATCAAACTTCAGCGCAGTTTTGATACAGCAGCCTCAAAAATGTATTCTAACTTGTTTTCAGTTCTTTCCAAAGCTGACTGTAATATGCGGTGGTGTCCGCATCCAGTGCTTTGTATACCTCGCATTTTTCAAGTGTCGCTTCACTCGGAAAAATTAGCGGATCCTCTTTTGTCTCCTCATCCAGCTGATCATATACTGCCGTATTCGGTGTCGGATAATAAATTTCTTCGAAATTCTTCATAGCGATATCTTCTCTGCAGAGAAAATCCAAAAACTTCAGTGCTCCTTCATGATTTTCTCCTTTTTTCATCATCATCCAAGAATCAAACCATACATTGGATCCCTCTTCCGGAACGACATATTCCAGGTCTTCATCATACTCATTGGCCAGATATGCCTCTCCGGAATAGCAAACTGCCAACGCTGCATTTCCGGCCACCATCTCTTCACGGACTTCGTCCACAAAGTATGCTTCCACATCTGGTTTCTGCTCAAGCAACATATTCTGTGCTACCTGCAGTTCCTTATGATTTGTGGTATTCAGTGAATATCCTTTGTATTTTAATGCACACATATAAGCATCCCGGATACTGTTCTGCATAATGATTTCCCTGGCATATTTGCCGTTAAACAGACTATCCCAGCTGGTAATCTCTTCATCTACCATATTTGTATTATACAGGATACCTACTGTTCCCCAAAAATACGGGATACTGTACTTGAGTTCCGGGTCATAGGATTTTGACATCTCCCAATACAGGTCTCCGATATTATCGATGTACTGCATCTGGCTGAAATCAATCTCTTCTGTCTCGCCTTCCTCGATCAACCGCTCCACCATATAATCAGAAGAACAGATCAGATCGTAAGGAATCGTACTTGCCTTATATTTGGAATACATTTCCTCCGGCGTCGTTGCTTCCTCATAAAGTACCTTGATACCAGTCTCTTTCTGAAACTGCTTTAATACTGACGTATCGATATATTCACCATAATTTAATACAACAATAGTATTTTTTCCGCCGGCTTCGGACATATCCACGGAGCTTTCCTCTTCTCCGGTGGCACCACAGCCAACTAAAATCCCGGTCATGGCAACACACAGAGCCATCGCCACCCGACTTTTCCATTTTTTTATTTTCATGCTGTCACCTTCCCTTTACATTGCTGCCTTTTTCAGCTGTTTCTGACGAATATCCGGCACAAAATTTGCCAGAAGCAGAACCACCAGAACCACAGCAAAGATCAGTGTCGATAACGCATACATTTCCGGTTTGATTCCACGCTTCAACTCACCGTAGATCATAGTAGATAATGTGTTGATTCCTGCACCTTTTGTAAAATAGGTGACTACAAAATCGTCCATGGACATGGTCAGAGCCATAAAGAATCCACTGACAACAGACGGAAAGATCATTGGGAATACTACCCGGAAAAACGCCGTGACACTGTTTGCTCCAAGATCACGTGCCGCTTCATACACACTCATATCCATCTGCTGGAGTTTCGGCAGGATGCTCAGGATCACATATGGAATATTAAATGTTACATGTGCCAGCAGGATGCTGACATAACCCAGACTTGTAAATCTGGAAAACCAGAGCATCAGCGCAATACCGGTCACGATATCTGCATTCAACATCGGAATGTTTCCTATTCCAAGTGTCAGGGAATAACTCCGTTTTTTCATAGCATCAATGCCGATGGCGGCCAACAGGCCGATGCCTGTAGCTATGGCTGCTGAAGCGAAACCGATTGTCAGTGTGTTCTGTAATGCTGCGACTACATCACTGTTATGTAACAAAATCTGATACCATTTCAATGTAAATCCGCCCCAGACAACCCGGGATCGGGATGCATTAAAGGAGAGAACCACCAGCACTGCAATCGGAATGTACAGAAACGCAATGATCAGTACCAAATAAAATTTCATAAAAAAACGCTTTACCATACGCTGCTCTCCTTTCCTCCGTCATTTTTCACCGTAAACATCATACTGATGAGTACAAAAATCATCAGTGCGATAGACAAACCGGAACCGAGATTCCAATTCATGCTGGTGGAAAATTCCTGTTCAATGATATTTCCAATCAACATGATCTTGCCACCTCCAAGAATATCCGGAATAGCAAACGTGGTCAGCGACGGAACAAACACCATGGTAATTCCACTGATAATGCCCGGCATGGTAAGTGGAATCATGATTTTGGTCAAAACTGCGGACAACGGTGCACCCAGATCGCGGGCTGCCTCGATGACATCCTCATTCAGTTCCATCACCGCATTGTATACCGGCAGAATCATAAACGGCAGATAATCATAAACCATACCAATAACAATCGCCACATTGGAATTCGCCAGATCCTGTCCCGGCAGCCCCAATACCCCAAGGATTGCATTAATAATTCCGTTTCTGGACAACAACAACTGCCAGGCCATAATACGCAGTACAAAGTTTACCCACATCGGAAGAATCACGATAATAGCCATCAATCCTTTTTTTCCGATGTTCAATTTCCGCAGTATCACAGCCAGCGGATAGGCCAGCAAAAGACAGACCACTGTACACAGTAAAGCCAGCCACAGTGCAAGCAACAATGATTTCAGATGCACCGGTTCGAAAATTGCCAGAATGTTAGACAGGGTAAATCCACCATTTCCATCTCCCAGAGCATAAAATACGATCATCAGGATCGGCAGCACTGTAAATCCGATGATCCAGACGATATACGGTGTTGCCAACAAACTTCTCTTATTCATTCTTTTTGATTACCTCCTGTGCAGCAGACACCGGTTTGTGCATAATCTGAATATTTTCCGGCTTCACATACAGACCAATCTCCGTCCCCGGATGATAAGCAATGGTGCTGTGCGCCAGCCACTCATAACCATTCGCCTGCACCTTCATTTCATAATGCACACCCTTAAACAGAATCGAAGTAACAACGCCATCCATCATACCTTTCCCTTTTTCAAGGAATTCCATATCTTCCGGACGGATGACTACATCGACGTTTTCGTTCGCTGCAAATCCAGTATCTACACACGGGAACGGACATCCGAGGATTTCCACCAGACAATCCTTAGGCATCACACCGTCAATGATATTACTCTCACCAATAAAATCAGCTACAAACGCATTTTGCGGTTCGTTGTAAATATCTACAGGCGTACCCACCTGTTGGATCAACCCCTGGTTCATAACAATGATCCGGTCAGACATGGTCAGTGCTTCTTCCTGATCGTGAGTTACAAAAATAAAAGTAATACCCAGTTCATTTTTTATCTTAATCAGCTCCTGCTGCATGTCTTGACGCAGCTTCAGATCCAATGCTCCCAACGGCTCATCCAAAAGCAGCACTTCCGGCTCATTTACAATCGCACGGGCAATGGCAATACGCTGCTGCTGTCCACCGGACAGAGACATCGGGTGTCGGTCTTCAAACCCTTCCAAATCCACAAGTTTCAATGCATATCTGATCTTATCCTGAATATATGATTTACTCTTTTTCTTCAATTTCAGTCCAAATGCAATATTTTCCCCGACACTCATATGGGAAAACAGCGAATATTTCTGAAATACAGTATTGATATGACGCTTATCCGGAGACAGATTCGTAATATCCTTACCTTCAAAAATAACCTTTCCCTCATCCGGTGTCGCAAAACCACCAATGATACGCAATGTGGTAGTCTTGCCACAGCCGGAAGGCCCCAGCAGGGTCACAAATTCATTTCTTCCTATGTCAATGCTCAGATCATCCAGAATCTTTTTCCCATCAAAAGATTTTGTCAGATGCTGTAAATTCAAGATTGCCTGTTCCATCCCTTTTTCTCCTCATATGTTTTTCAAATTTCTGCTCACACTATCCGGGGCCGGCGGATATTCGCCCCCCACTCATCCTATTTACTTCATTGGGCTAAAATGTCGGTGGTGTGCTCACCCAGACAAATTTTGCCGGACGGCTGCCTGTATTTTCAATAAAATGATTCCGATTCGCCCGGAAATAAAAACTCTCACCGGATTTTACCACATAGCTTTTGTCTCCAAGATGCAGTCGGATCCGCCCGGAAATCACATATCCGAATTCTTCCCCCTCATGTGGTTTATCTTCCTGCAGCTGCTCCTTCGGCTGTACAACTACCAGAAGTGGTTCCATCTGATTCTGCTGTGCATTGGGCACGATCCATTGGATACTGTTGCCCACTTCATCAATTTTCTCAAAAAAAGCACCTTCGGAATATACGACATGTTCCTCCTCCGTCTCTTTGAAAAATTCAGAAGGTGTCGTTCCGAGACACTCAATCAGATCCAGCAGTGTCACCACGGAAGGTGCCACCTGGCCACGCTCCAGCTGGGATATATATCCTTTGGTCAGTTCCGCCCGGTCTGCCAGTTCCTGCTGGGTCAGGCCATTTTTATTTCTCAGATCTTTAATTTTTTCTCCGATTCTGCTGTTCACATAATTCGGCTCCATCTCTCTCGCTTCCATTTCTGTCAAAAGATTTTTATATTTTCATTATTTCTGTGATTCCATTCATTCCATGACGTTGTCAGATTCTGAATGCTTAACAAAATGTTGACTGTCACTAAACTTTTGTCACGATTTCGATTATACTATTATTAAACAGAAAGTCAACTATTATTGTTATTTTTTACACATTTCTTACTGTACTTTTTCCCGGACAATACACATTTTTTCAGTGGCATTAATAAAAGTATTTTTGGAGCATATATATTGTAATAATCGTATCTCTGAGAAATAAAAAAGGAGAACCCATGAAGGAAAAAAAACACCTGTCCATTCTGCTGCCGGCAACGGTTATCTGTATCCTTGCCGTAACAATTTATTTTCAAATGACCAACGGTACGATTTCCGTCAGCAACACTGTCAACGGAAAAGAACTTCCCATCTACTGCGTAGACACACAGGAACCAAAGATTTCCATTTCCTTTGATGCCGCCTGGGGCAATGACGATACCTCACGTATTCTGGAAATTCTGGCCAAACACAACGTACATGCCACGTTTTTCATGACCGGCGGCTGGGTAGAATCTTACCCGGATGATGTCCGGGCAATCTATGAAGCCGGACACGATCTTGGCAATCATAGTCAGAACCACAAAAATATGAGCCAACTCTCCGACACGGAGATTCGGGATGAAATCATGTCTGTCCATAAAAAAGTAAAAGAGCTCACCGGCTATGAAATGTTCCTCTTCCGGCCGCCTTATGGCGACTATGATAACGAGGTCATCACCGGTGTGCTCTCCTGTGGCTATTATCCAATTCAGTGGTCCATCGACAGCCTTGACTGGAAAGATTATGGCGTTGATGATATCATCTCCCGTATCTGCGACAGCAAACACCTTGATGGCGGTGCCATCATCCTGTGCCATAACGGGGCAAAATATACGGCAGATGCACTGGATAACCTGCTGACACAGCTTCAGGAAAAAGGGTATCAGCTTGTCCCTATCTCAGAGCTCATCTACCGGGAAAAATATCATCTGGATGTGACCGGAAAACAAATTGCTGAGTAAAGCAGACGTCGAAATTTCATTCAGTCTTTCCATTCACTGCCCTCATTCAGTCCCTGTTCCGTCAGCCATTCATCTTCTGTTTCCAGGCAACGCACATTACCACTTTCATCTTCCAGGATTACCAGGCATTTTAATTTTTCTCCCGGCATCCGTTCCTCACAGCCAAAATCTGCCTCTGCAATCTGCTTAATTTTCCACATATCATTCCTCATGACTGAAAAAAGTCCCCGCTGCGTATTACTAACTGTAATATAACCGGGGACTTCCTTCATTTTGTAAAACGGACATTCACAATCCGATTTCGCGATTTACTCGTAAAGCGTTCAAAGCCTTGCACCGCATTTGGGACAAAACACAAAATCTTCTGTCGTTTCATATCCACAGTTCAGGCATCGTTTATAGTCGGTATAACTACTTCTTCCACTTCCCAGCTTTTGCAAATGTTCCGCCAGAATCCGTACATTCTCGCCCCGTTCTATCCGTCTGCCAACTTCCCTGTCAAGTTCATATAACGTATTACAGCAGCTTGTCTGTACATAATAATGCCGATTCCACTTGAAACATGGAATAAAAAACAGTGATAGAACGGTATAGGTCATAAATACCTGATAACGCCCATAGCATCCGCAGACACTGCAGATTTCCGTCTGACTGTAATCCAATTCTTTCCGGCCATCCGTGATTCCCATCATAAAAAACATTTCTGTCCGCTCTCCTATCTTACTTATATCTCTTTTCTCTGTGATATATCGCTGTAAATCTTCCCTGCTCCAATCAGAATTCTATGGTCAGATCCACTCATAATCCCCACCGGTTACCGCCAGTGAAAGCAATGCATCCATTCATTCCACATTTTCCGTACCTTCCACCATTTCCAGCAATTTAGCTGTTTCCTTTGCCACCGGCATCTCTTCATCCGGGCCGATTTCCATATCCGGTTCTTCCCCACAATATGGACACACCAACTTCGGTCCGATCTTCAAAGACAAAAATCGATTTCCACATTCTTCACATTCATAAAATCCGCACACTTCTGTGCCATCCGGTACATAATACATTATTTCAACCTCATTTCTTCTTAGGCAATTTCCATTTGTATGATTTGGATATCAACATATTTATCACTTTAAAGTATTTATGACTTTAAAGTATAAATGTTTTTAAAGACACTGTCTATAAAAAACTCAACTATCAACTATTGCAGTACATGCTCCCAGATATACTGCAATAATCCCCGACAGCCTTCCAGCACATCATCATAAGTCTCATCAAAATTTCCTGTGTACCACGGATCCGCAATATCTCCCCCACGATCCGTAAAATCCAACAACAGATGTACTTTATGCGCTGGATCTCCATGGACAAACCGCTCCATATTCCGAAGGTTGTATCGCTCCATAGCAATGATGTAATCATAAGCACGATAATCCTCGCTCGTCATCTGAATCGCACATTTTCCATCCGTGGAAATACCATATTGTTTTAATTTGTTTTTGGTTCCACGATGAACAGGATTTCCAATTTCTTCCCGACTGGTTGCAGCAGACGCAATCTCAAACTGATCTGACAGACCAGCCTTTTTTACTAAATCCTTCATAACAAATTCTGCCATTGGGGAACGGCAGATGTTGCCGTGGCATATAAAAAGTACCTTAATCATAGTTATAATTCTCCTTGATTTGCCCTGAAATGCCCTGTTTTGCAAGGGTTTTCGGGTGTTTTGTAATTTGCTCGTAAAATGCAGACTGTGGCAAATCAGAGCATAGTTTTGCAAGTTATTACTACCTGTTAGTAGTAGAAATGGTAGTAAAACGAGGTTGGTTTACTACTAAGAAAAAAAGAGCATATACCTCTAAAAGTATACACTCCTTTAATAAACCCACTCTTGAAACATTTCAATTGCTCTTGGCACATCAAACATCCAACAAAGTAAAACTCCAAGAACCAAAATTCCATAAATCACATTAAGTACAATCATATACTTTGGGTATTTTATCTTTTCTTTTTTCTTATTGACAATCTCCATTATGAAACGAGTCAAAATATAAATAATATTAGTCAATACAAAGGCTAACACCACTGCTATAAGTATGGTTCGGTATATACTTGCATTTGCAATATTTTCCAATACCGAAGTAGAAAATGCAATTCCACCTGTAAAAGCCAAAACAATGGATGCAAATATACCTAAAATCGTAATATACTGCTTTTGCATTTCATCTGCCATGTCAATGGTTTCTTCCATATGTTTTACATTACTCTCGACCTCAATTAAAGTCTCTGAAACTCTCTGTAATTCAATTTCAGTTCTCATTTCAGTCTCTTTGAAATAATTCATTCGAGCAATTTCGAGATTAATATGATCATATATCTTATTTATTTGCTTTTCAATATTTACTGGATTACCATCCGCACCATTATTCATAGGTCTATATCCTTGTCGAATGATATCCATATTCTGACTAAGTATCTCCATATTTCCCAAGGAAGTATCCTTGTCTATCATTGATAATACAGCAAAAATGTCGGAATAAAAATGTCTAAAATCTTCAACTTCTCTATCTTCTGCATAGATTCTTTCAAGTTCCAAGTATATTTCACTTTTATCCTTGTTTGAACTAAGTGTCATTTGAGAAAGAGCCAGTTTAAAAAGCAACATTTTAAAACTATTTCGCTTTTCGTCAAACTTTTCTGTTCTCAAATTTCAGCTATCCTTTCGTTCTAATTAACTCTGGAGATATAACTCGGCGATTACCCACTCCATTTCTATATGTGATATCCCAAGCCTTTCCTGGCGCATGAGTTTCAGAAACCAAATCCCAAGGATTTTTTTCCCTCTTGTCTTCTACAATTGGATTAATCATTTGTATATCATCTTGTTCTATATTCACAGTGTATTTCATTGTAATTGCACCTGAACCAAATCCACAAAATTGATAATATACTTCTGGAACTACTGGACCAAATTGCCAAGCTTGAATTTCATCCATAAATAAACAGTTACCATATTCTACTAAATGTTTTTTTTGCAAAAAATACAAAATTTTCTGCAATTGCAAATTGGTAATAGGACATTTTTCAACTGTACATTTATCGACTATATATTTTGCAATATCTAATGCATCGTACATCCTTTTACCCATAATGCACACTTCCTTTCTAAACCTTATAACACGCAAAAACTAAAAAGTTATAGGTTTATATATTATACTATTCATGAACAAATTTTACAATAACTTTTAGACCGATATTTCAATTTTTATATCCATATCAGTCTAAATTATATATCGAACTCGATTCTATTTCATTTAACTTCTAGTTTATAATTTATACAACCTTGAACATCTTCTGCGACATCGGTTTCTCGGTCTTCTTTTCTACCTCTGCCTGTGCCTTTCTGAACTCTTCCATCTTCTTCAGTTCTTCCTCGGCATCATCAAAACTAATATGTGTGTACACATTCATCGTAACCGAAATATCCGAGTGTCCCATCAAGTACTGTAAAGTCTTTGGGTTCATCCCGGCTTTCGCTTGATTGCTACAATAGGTATGTCTGCAAACGTGAGGTGTAATTTTAGGAAGCTGTACACGATAGATACTGTTGTATTTGTCAACCGCATGCTGGAAATATTTCTCCCAATGCATTGCCACCATAGGTTTACCGTCCTTATCAAAGCAAAGGAAACCGGAATAACCATCAATCATAGGTTCTACCTTCGGTGGTATGCGATTTTTCAATATACGCTGAAAGCATTCGTATACATCATCCTGCATCGGAATTACTCTTGTACCAGCATAGGTCTTTGTCGTATCAATATAGACCAACGTCCCAGTCTTCTGAAGCTGGTGGTCAATATTGATGGTTCTGTTCTCCATATCCAAATCCTTAACCGTCAATCCTGTGAATTCCGAAATACGCATTCCCGTCTTAAACAGAATGTACATACCGTCATAATACTTGCTATAGTGCGTATCATTTTTGATGAAATCAAGGAAAGTTCTTTCCTGTTTTCTTGTAATGGCCTCACGAGTAACCGCATCATTTACCACCACAGTTACCAGTTGGAATTCAAATGGATTCTTTCTTAATATATCATCATCCACTGCCATCTGAAATGCCGGTCTAACCACCCCTCTGATGGAATGAATCGCCGAATAGCTTTTCTTATCCACCTGCTGCAATCTGATTAACCACTCCTTTGCATCTGACAATCTAACTTTATCAATTCGTCTTGCGCCAAAGGGATCTTTATCCAACAAATTAATTACGGTACCATAACCAGCTCTGGTTGTATGCTTAACACCTGTCTTAGTTGCAATATATTTCTTTACCAAATCAAGAACTGTCAAGCCTGCGCCATCAGGAGTAATCCTATCATCCAAATCTCTGTTGATTGCTTTCTCCTGTTCTCGTAAAGGTGCATTATCTCTTTTTCCGGCTGGGATACTATCCGTAGCTACCAATCTCCAGCTGTAAACCGTCTTACGCTTTCCATTGCCATCTATATATCGGAACTTGTATCGTCCATCCGCTTCTTGGCTCTCTCCTGTGCGAAGAATGCGATTTTTACTATCGCGTCGTTTTTCGCTCATTGAACATCGTCTCCTTTCAAAATCGGGAGAGCCTTGTTGCTTTAATCATATAGCACATAGTATGTATCCGACTATGTATTGATAGTGTACCACAGACAAAGCTCTTTTTCCACAAGAAATTTAAAAACTTTTTATGAACTAAATCACATTCATCTGACTGTCCATATACTTCTCAAACTGCTCACGCTTAATCAGCGCTCTGTTGCCGTTCCAGAGAACAAAGTCAGCATCTGAATGTTCCTGAACAAAGAGTTTCAATTTCTTGTATCCGATACCGAAGTACTCCGATGCTTCATTCAATGTTAATGTGTATTTCTGCCACCAAGGCAGTTCTCTCTTCTCGGTCATATCGACACCTCCATAAGATAGTAAGGTTCTTCCCTTCTATCTTCCTAAGCGCCTTTTGCCGAGATAATTCCGGTGAATGACGAAAAAAGACAAAAAAAATAAGACCTGCAGGTATCTCTACCCACAGGTCATGCATCACTTATTTTTCTCTTGGAAATATTAGTTCTAACAATTCCAGAATCATTCCTCTATATTCATTTACAATATCGTAGACATTCCCTTTATCTTCACATACATCATTGTACGTTAGATAATTCCCGCCATGTGCAGCATCATTTCTACGTTTTGTCTTGACTTTTAACGTCTTACCAAACGCTTTTATCGCCTCTATATCAACTATACCGAACCTGCCATTCAGGAACTTCTGGAAATATTCCTCATCGTCAATACCAGCAAGCAAGAATCCTACTACACCAATTTCGCAAGAATCCTTCGGCTTCCCCTTCTTCCAAAACTTAGTATAATCTGATACATATTTTTTCCATCCGATGTTTTGCTTTCGATTATAATTTTGTACTTCTTTCTTATCTACAGTCGAAAGAACTTCCTTCGCATAAGGAATATAGACCAATTTATTCAAGAAATCTTCAAGCGACATGTAATACATTATAGAGATGCAACTATAATCAAAATTTTCTCTTGGCTCATGATTCTCAACATACTGTTTATACAAGTATTCTGCAGATACCAATGAACAAAATATATTTGGATATTTCGCAAGTGTCGTCAAATATGGCTCAAATTCTGAGGATACAGTTGCATACAGTTCATCATATATATCTTTTTTACTTATTGCTGTTTTAATCTTGTCTGCAATCTGGGATGTAAGATCATCTAATTTGCTTTCCTGTTCCTCCGTTGTGAATGCTTTTAATCGCCCAAGGTAGTTCATCTTAGCCTGCATGTCGGGCAATTTCAAGTACCTGTGGAGCAGCATGAACCAACAGAGGAAGAAAG
>ENA-OPDD01002301-OPDD01002301.1-human-gut-metagenome-genome-assembly--contig:-NODE-2301-length-11854-cov-2.489364_pt1 | contig 11854 bp, 10 predicted proteins | sample MGYA00241574_ERZ501499 | MGnify/ENA primary metagenome ERZ501499 (study PRJEB25962, sample SAMEA2042576) | human gut metagenome | biome: human gut; feature: human-associated habitat; material: faeces...
CCGGAATTCCTGAACCGTCTGGATGAGATCATTATGTTCAAGCCGTTAACGAAGGACAACATCAGCGGTATCATTGATATCCTGATCGGTCGTCTGAATAAGCGTCTTGAGACAAAGGAACTGACACTTCAGCTGACACCGGCTGCAAAGGATTACATCACAGATCATGGTTATGATCCGGTTTATGGTGCACGTCCGTTGAAGCGGTATATCCAGAAGAATGTCGAGACCATGGTAGCTAAAATGATCCTTGGCAATGAATTGGAGCCGGGCGACTGCATCAATGTAGATGCTGATGCCAATGGCCTCACAACAACCACAACACATATTGAAGACTAATGGCGCAGATTGTGTTGGCTGGTAAGTGAACATTTTCCCCAAAAAGGCCCTGTATTTCGGTGAATGCCGAAGTACAGGGCCTTTCTTCACATCATGACGATTCTGATAGGATTGTCATGATGCTGTATTTTAGTGTATTTTAGTTTATTGGGCGGTCAGCTGATAAAGACTGTGGTCTTCAGCCGCCGTGTTGGCATTATACAGAAACAGAATATCGGTAACGCCATTGGATTGAATGGTTTCGGAAATATCTTCTGTATAATATCTCGGGTCAATCATGATGATTCTTGCATAGTCAGGGATCAGGAACGGAACAAAACAGTTTGCGTAGGAATCCTTGAAGACCATCAGCACCTTTTTGGATTCAGAAGCGGAATCGATAACGACTTCCGGATGATTGCCGCCAAAGAATACATTGTACTGGCTTTTGGTGGACAGGCTTTGAACGTCAAATACGGAAGCTGATTTGGTATTTTCTGCCGTCAGGTTGACAGTGTAATCTGTGGCCTGATCCGGAAGATACGCATAAATTTCATCCGTTTCTGATGTACGCAGGCCGCTGGAAGCGGACAAAGTACCTTTGAAAGAATCGGAAAGTATTTTTTTGGAATAAGTGGTGCTGTCATCAAGTCCCAGAGTTTTGTTATAGGTCTGGTAGGCGAGTAAGGCCGCATCACTTGTCCAGTGATGGTCGGTTCTGTAGTAAAGCTGAGTTGCTTTGTCGCAAGCGGCAAAAGGCTCAGAAAGATCGATCCAGTTGATGCCGGAAGCAGCAAGGTCACTTTGAAGCTGTGTAAGGAAAGCTTTTTGATCCCCTTTTACAGCTCCGAAAGGGAGTTTTTTGCTGTATATGTTGACGGCCGTAGGGACGATCATAGCATTTAAGGTGATATCTGTTCCTTCTGTAAGCTTGGCAATCCCCTTGTAGCCTTCCAGGAGGGAGGCATATTGCTCATCAGATGGCGTATGGAAATTCTGGATCAGATAACCGCCCTTTGCAAGAAAAATGTCGTTGGATTCAGTTTTTCCCATCATGCGTGAAACTGTGGATTCAAGCGTGATCCATTTGTTTCGAAAAGGAAACTGATCAGCAATATAGGTCTCGAATTCGGATTCAAACTTTCCGGATACCAGCGTTGAGAATGTCAGCTTTGGAAATGTCTGGAGTGTACGGTTTTCCATATCAGAGGATGTATGATCCGGCATCAGGATCATGCCGGCGTCCAGGAGGACAACAATAGCAATTGCGGCAATGACCAGAATAGAATGATATTTTTTTCGATTGATTTTATCTTTTCGTTTCTGCATAATCTGTCCTCACTAAAATCTGAAATAAAGGAAAGGGTTGTAAGTACCGTATACAAGGAATGCAATGCTGAGGATACCAAGGAGCAGAAGTACTGCGGAAGTCACTTCAGGTTTCTTTCTGCTGCATCGCACAATATAATTCCTGATCAGCGGTGTTGCACAGAGCACGCCCATGATCAGAATGATGAGATTGTTCCTTATATAATAAAAGAACGCCAGATCAAGGAAGCCCTTGGTGCCGATACCAAATAAAGTGCCGACGTAAGTGCGCATACTGCCAAAGTCCGTGTTGCTGAATAAGACCCAGCCGAACATGACAAGAAGCATGGTATAGATGTGTCGGGCTGCTTTCGGCAGCTTCTTCAACAGAGGAGCAAATATATATTTCTCAAGAATCAGAAGAATACCGTAATAGAGGCCCCACAGGATAAAGTTCCATGCCGCACCGTGCCAGAAACCTGTGAGCACCCATACAATCAGAAGGTTCAGAATATGACGGGGCATGGAAACACGGTTGCCGCCCAGAGGAATATAGACATATTCACGGAACCAACCGGATAATGTCATATGCCATCTGCGCCAGAACTCTGTGATACTGTCTGAAATATATGGAAAATTGAAGTTTTCAGGGAATGTAAATCCCAGCATCTTGCCCATACCAATGGCCATATCACTGTAACCGGAGAAGTCAAAGTAGATCTGAAGGGTGTAGGCAAAAATACCAAGCCATGAAGTCATGATGCTTCTGCTGCCCGAAGCCTGAATGGTTTCGTAAAGCAGACCGAGATTGTTGGCAAGCAGGACTTTTTTGGAAAGACCAAAGAGCAGTCGCTCGATGCCCTGACCGAATTTGGCACGGGATATTCTGCGGTTGGAAAGCTGAAGCTCGATATCTGAATATTTAACGATTGGACCGGCGACGAGCTGAGGAAACATCGTGATATATACAGCAAAGTTCAGCAGGTTTTCCTGAGGCTTGACTTTCTTTCTGTACACATCGATGACATAGGATAATGCCTGGAATGTGTAGAAAGAAATACCAACAGGAAGTGCCAGTGATCTGAATTCAATCTTCAGAGGAAGAATGGCATTGATCATGCTGACAAGGAAACCGGCATATTTAAAAAATCCAAGCAGCAGAAGATTGACAGCGACTGCAAATATAAGCTGGCGCTTCCGCAAATGTGGATCTTCAAGCTCGCCAAGGACGAGACCGGACATGTAGTTGAATCCGATGCTCAGGATCATAAGAATGACATATACAGGCTCTCCCCAGGCATAGAAAATAATGCTGGCCGCAAGCAGTACAATGTTTTTGTACTTAAAAGGAAGTACTGAATGGAGGAGCAGTACGATTGGAAGAAAAATAAGCAGGAAATTTAAACTACTGAATACCATAATGTACTTTCAGGGTCTATTTGACGAGACCCATAAAAACCTCCTCCCACGTTGATGCATGCTCAGAAACAGCATAAAAATAATAAGGGCCGACTTTTTTGGTGATGGCATGACCAAGAAGGTCAATCTGGTTAGTGCCGTAGCCGTCAAAGTTGGTCTTTTGTGCGTCCAGTCTGGAAGCAGCCGCTTTTTCAGCTGTTTCCAGAGCGGCTGAGTTATCGGACTTCACGATCAGAAGCTCCGATACATCCATTAGACCATTGCCGCAATAGTAAATAGACCAGTCAAAGAGACTTTCGTCAAGATCAAGATTCTTTCGCATATCACGGGCTGTTCCTTTTTTGAGGGTATTGATACCTTCACATGATACAATATTCTGCTGGACTGTTTCAAAACTGACATTTTTGGCATGACCTGACAGGAGAATGCCAAGAATGAAAATAACAAGCAGGCCGCAGATGATGTATTGGATATATGTCAATTTCTTTAATCTATTCATTGTCTTTTAACCCCGCCATATCTGCCAGATAATTAAACCATAATGGATAAAATGCGGAAACAGGGTGAATACCATCCGCATCATATAATTCCGGCAGTTCTCTTAAAATGAAACCGGAGTCGATAAAGGTGACGCCGAGTTCCTGACATAAAGCTTCAAGTTCTGTATTGTATTCGTCGAGATACCCATAAAATGGCAGACGATCCTGAACACCGTCCTGCGGAGGAAAGATCGCATTGACATAAATCACAGTATGCGGTGTTGCACCTTGGATTTTGGTAATTGCTTCCCTGTAATCAGAGATAAATCCATCCACCTGTGAGCCATAATTCTCGATATCATTGACACCAAAACACATGAAAAGAAGAGATGGCGAAGCATTAATAGCAGCGTCAATCTGTTCTTCAGCTGTGCAGACGGAGATACCGATCTTGGAGGAGAAGTTGGATGGCGTCAGCCATTCATAGGCAGAGCCGCCCTCGACGATAGAATCCCCCAGGATGATCACGTCCTCAAACCATTTGGTCATTTCACTGTTGTCAAAGGAGTCATCTTTCATTGCGATGATCTTCTCCTGTTCCTCAGTGAGATCGCCGGAAAAACTTTCGATTTTGCGGGATGAGAAATCTGTCGGTGTTTTGGCTTCCATTTGCTTGAGCAGATCAATATCCGCTGCAATAGATTCGCTGTTTTTCGCAGAGCCGTGATGTACAAAAATCCCGCCTGACAGATAAAGTAGAAAACTTAAGACTAGAATCGTCAAAATTGTAAATGCAGTTTTATTTTTCATTTTTTAAATTCCCCAGTATTGATGATGTACTTAATAGTAGTCAAACACCTTATAGGATATCATTTTTTTAGTAGATGTAAATTGAAAAATGGTTCGAAATGTTCTTCTTGTATGGAAAACAGGGTTGGCAGGTATGGTACGCTTGAGAATACCTATTGTCATTATTGGTGCTTTACGCTACTATATTAAGTATAATTAAGTATACAAAAACATGAAGTATACAAAAGCTTTTCTGACAGGCAAAAGTTCTGCTAATACTTACAGGAATTTAAAAGAGGTAATCATCATGAGCAGTTTTGAGAAAAATCTTTCGGAGGGCAATGTAGCGAAACAGCTGGTTTTGTTTTCACTGCCTTTTCTGGCATCCAACATTATACAGTCTCTTTACAGCGTGGCGGATATGCTGATTGTCGGACGCTTCAGCGGTACAACCAGCATGTCCGGTGTGAATCTGGGAAGCCAGGTAACCCTGATTCTGACGAATATCGTTGTCGGTCTGTGTGCAGGCGGAACTGTACTGATCGCACAGTATCTGGGAGCCAAGAGGCGGAAGGATATGCAGGAGACGACGGCAACATTGCTTACGACATTAACCATTGCGGCAGTTGCCATTACCGTTTTAATGCTTATTCTCAAGAAACCGATTCTTCATCTGATCCAGACACCGGCGGAATCCTTTGCAGAGGCTGATCGTTATTTGACAGTGACGGTTCTGGGATTGATTTTTATATTTGGTTACAATGTGTTCAGTGCGGTTATGCGCGGCATGGGAGACAGTAAGCGACCTTTGTACTTTGTACTGATTGCCTGCATTACTAACGTGATTCTTGACCTTGTACTGGTGGCCGGATTGAAGATGGGAGCGCTGGGAGCAGCTATTGCAACTGTATTCTCACAGGCCGTCAGCATGATCACCTGTATCGTCGTGATGATCCGCAATGACTTTGTATTTGATTTCAAACCATCTTCTTTTATTATCAAAAAAGAAAAAGCGATAAAGATTCTGAAATTAGGGACACCGACTGCGATTCAGAATGGTGTGACGAGCATTTCATTTATGATCATTACAACTCTTGTCAATATCATCGGTGGCGTCAATGCATCAGCCGCCGTTGGTGTTGTGGCCAAGTTCAACAGTTTTGCGGTGCTGCCGGCTGTGGCGATGGGGGCCTCCATCTCAACGATGTGTGCACAGAATATCGGTGCCGGCAAGTGGGACCGAGCAGTGAAAACATGCAAAATCGGTACAGTCATCGCATTCTGTATCAGTGGATGCATCTTTATTGTGGCGCAGACATCTTTCGAGCATATTTTACGCCTTTTTAATGATGAACCGGAAATGCTGAAATACGGCGTGCAGTATATCCGTACCTTCAGCTTTGATTATCTGCTGATGCCGTTTGTCTTCTGTATCAACGGCCTGTTTACAGGCGCAGGGCATACCGCTTTTTCAATGGTGAATAATATGCTGTCGGCGATCGTTCTCAGAGTACCGGTGGCAGTGGCCTTTGGCCTGGTGCTGAACCTTGGTTTGACGGGCGTCGGTCTCGGCGGTCCGATGGCATCCGTGGGTGCCATTATATTGATTGTGGTGTTCCTGATATCAGGTCGTTGGAAAGAGAATAAAGCATTGTAAAGAAAATCGCGATAGGCGTATTTACAAACGCCTGTAAGAAAGGTATAATAAGAATATAGGAAGTCGGAAGGTGAATGCGCTCACCCGACCCGGCGAAGAAGAAAAACTAAAAAATAGCTGTCCGAGACTCGCCAAAGTACATAGGACGGCTATTTTTTATGCGTAAAATTCAGTATTGCAACTATGAGCATAGCGACAGAGACTATAAAATGAAACACGGGGCACAATAAAAACAAAAAACGCAGCCAGGCATAAAGCATGGACTGCGCTTTTTGTTTATATAAGGTATTATTTCTGGAAAGACAGCAGCAGATCGCCGGTATTGACGCGATCGCCTGCAGCAACGTAAATCTTGTCGATAATACCGTCCTGTTTGGCAACGACAGTTGTCTCCAGCTTCATGGCTTCGAGTACGAGCAGCGGCTGGTTCTGTTTCACTTCTTCGCCTTCTTTGACGAATACCTGGCTGACTGTACCCGGAATCGTAGAACCAACATGAGCCGGGTTGGACTTATCGGCTTTCAGTTTCTTATCGGACTTAACTTCAAGCTTCTTATCCTGAACAGTGACTTCACGGACAGAACCGTTGATTTCAAAGCTGAGGACACGTTTGCCTTCCTCGTCAGGTGCAGACATTTCCATAAACTTGATCAGCAGATCTTTACCTTCGCCAATCTTAAGGGTTGTTTCCTCACCGCGGCGCAGGCCATAGAAGTAAACATGGCTTTCAAGTCGTGTAACATCGTTGTATGCCTGGAAATGTTCGCAGTAATCTTCATATACCTTTGGATAGAGGGCATAGCTGACAGCCTTCAGATCCAGCTGGTAATCGGAGAAATCTGAGAGATCGTATTTATCCTTCAGCATGGCCTTAACAGCGTCAAAATCGACATCCGGAAGCAATGTACCCGGACGGACAGTGATCGGTTTCTCGCCTTTGAGGATCATCTTCTGAAGTTCAGGATTGAATCCACCTTCAGGCTGTCCGATCATGCCCTTGAAGTAGTCTACAACAGAGGCAGGGAATGAGAGATCCTGGCCAAGTTCAAAAATATTGTCTTTGTTCAGACCGTTCTTCAGCATAAAGATAGCCATATCACCGACAACCTTGGATGTAGGTGTAACTTTTGTAACATTGCCGAGAAGCTCGTTGGCCTGTCTGTACAGCTCTTTGATTTCTTCAAACTGATTCTTCATACCCATGCTTTCAACCTGGGCAAGAAGGTTGGAGTACTGACCGCCAGGGATCTCGTACTTGTAAATATCAACGTTTGGTGCGTTCATACCGCTTTCAAACTGTTTGTAAACCTTGCGGACTCTGCCGTAGTAGCGGCCAAGTTCACTGAGTTCATCAAGATCAAGGCCTGTGTCACGGTCTGTACCCTGCAGGGCAGCAACAACAGAGTTCATGGATGGCTGACTGGTCAGTGTGCTCATGGATTCAATGGCCAGATCGACGATATCAACGCCGGCTTCTGCAGCCATCAGGACAGTTGCAACACCGTTGCCTGTAGAATCATGTGTATGAAGGTGAACCGGAATCTTCAGTTCGGACTTCAGCGCACCGATCAGCTCTTTGGCAGCGTATGGCTTCAGAAGTCCGGCCATATCCTTGATGCAGAAGGTATGGATACCAAGTGCTTCGAGTTCTTTGGCTTTCTTGACATAATAATCCAGTGTGTATTTCTTCTCGTTCGGATTCGTAACATCGCCTGTATAGCAGAGTGTACCTTCGACAATCTTGCCTGTTTTCAATGCTTCTTCGATTGGCATCTTCATATTCTCAACCCAGTTCAGGGAGTCGAAAATTCTGAAAATATCAATGCCGGCTTTGGAGGAAACATCAATAAAGTTCTTAACCACATTATCCGGATAATTGCTGTAACCAACGGCGTTGGATGCACGCAGCAGCATCTGGAGCATAGTGTTCGGCATTCTCTCACGGAGAATTTCGAGACGCTTCCATGGAGATTCCTTCAGAAAACGATAAGCGGTATCGAATGTGGCACCGCCCCAGCATTCAACGGAATAAGCATTCTGCATAAATGCATTGGTTGCACGGGCTGCACCGGCGAGATCCTTCGTACGCATACGGGTTGCCATCAGGGACTGCTGGGCATCACGCATAGTTGTATCTGTCACGTATAATTTCTTGTCATTCAAGATCTTCTGAGTAAAGTCCCTGGCTCCAAGCTTTAAGAATTCGTCTCTGGCACCATAAACCGTTTTCTCCTCATCGAACTGAGGAATTTCACGATTTTCATAAAATGGTTTGTCGCCGCCAGTTGTATTGACGATTCTGTCACCCAGGAATTCGATGATCTTGGTTGCACGGTCCTGGCTGCGCTGCAGCTGGAACAGAGAAGGTGTTTCTTCTATAAAAGTGGTGTAGCACTGGCCGGCTCTGAATGTCTCATGGTTGATGACGTTGATCAGGAAAGGCACGTTGGTCTTGACACCTCTGATACGCAGTTCCTTCAATGCGCGGAGAGACTTACGGATGGCACCGTCAAATGTACGGTCGTGTGTGATCACTTTTACAAGAAGACTATCATAATATGGAAGAATCTCAGCGCCTGCATAAGCGTTGCCGCCGTCAAGACGGATACCATTGCCTGAACCGGAACGATAAACAGTGATCTTGCCTGTGTCCGGAAGGAAGTTATTGGATGGATCCTCTGTTGTAACACGTGTCTGGATCGAGAATCCCTGACACTTGACAGCATCCTGGGATGGAATATTGATCTCAGGGCTGTTCAGCGGATAACCTTCGGCAATGAGAATCTGAGAAGCAACAATATCGATGCCTGTAACCATCTCGGAAACGGTATGTTCAACCTGGACACGAGGGTTCATCTCAATGAAGTATGGATTGCCTTCCTGGTCTACAAGGAATTCAAGTGTACCGGCATTTCTGTAGCCGACCTGCTTGCAAAGCTTGATAGCGCTGTCGAAAATAATCTGACGTGTTGATTCAGGAATGCTGAATGCAGGGGCATATTCGACAACTTTCTGATGACGACGCTGCACGGAGCAGTCACGATCGTAAAGGTGAACAACATTGCCGTAATTATCTGCAAGCACCTGTACTTCGATATGCTTTGGTCCGCGGATGTATTTCTCGATGAAGATCTGGTCATCACCGAAAGCCTTCTTGGATTCATTGCAGGCTTCACGGTATTCCTTTGGCATATCTTCAGCGCTGTTGACGATACGCATACCGCGGCCGCCGCCGCCGTTGGAGGCTTTCAGCATAACCGGATAACCGACCATCTCAGCAACTTTCATGACTTCTTCTTCTGACTTCAATGCGTGATCTACACCAGGGATGATCGGAACACCGGCTTTGATAGCCATCTGTTTGGAAGAAATCTTATCACCCATGGCATTCATGATGTCCTCGGAAGGTCCGATAAATACGATGCCGGCTTTTGCGCAGGCCTCGACAAAGTCCGGATTCTCAGAGAGAAAACCATAGCCCGGATGGATAGCATCAACATTTGCCTTCTTGGCAATTTCAATAATGCCCTTGATGTCCAGATAAGCATCAACAGGACCTTTATTTTCTTTCAGCTGATAGGATTCGTCTGCTTTGGAACGGAAGAGGGCATAGCGGTCTTCCTTGGAATAAATACCGACGGTTGTAATACCCAGCTCATTCAGAGCACGATAAACACGGATGGCGATTTCGCCTCGGTTAGCGACGAGAACACGTTTGAATGGTTTGATTTGTACTTCTCCCACTTTTGAGAAACCTCCTTTTTTAACTTTGCAAATACAATCTGAAATCCCCTTATTTTCTATCGTACAAACAGCAGCAGGAATGCAGACTGTCGTACGGAGTGTATTGCATACATACATTTTTACTATACGATATGGTTTGACTAAATGCAAGCGTTAAATATTAAACATTCAAAAATGTGATGGGATATCAAGAAAAATTCATAATTGCTCCGAAAAAAATGCAATATTCGACAAAACAGAATTCGTTTTGGAAACGTTTACAAAGGAAAATAGAAAAAGTGGTATAGTATAAAGCTATACCACGATAAAACATCAGTATTGGAATAATTGTTCCATATAGCTTACAATATGGATAGAGTGTTGAGAAACACTAACTGTATCAGATCTGTCAGATATCGGCCATTCAGGCAGCAGATTTTTTGGATTGTACAGTTCGGTTCGTCAGATGTTCCGGGCGGCTGTGATCAGATTCTTCAGATGCGGTGAGAGATGGCGGCTGGATTTCCAGATCAGGTCGATTTCCGCAGGCAAAAGGCCCGGTACCGTCCGTTTCACGATATCGCTGCTTTCTTCCAGTACATGATCCAGAAGAAAAGCCGCGGTTGTGTTGGTTGCCACCAATTGCTGGATAGTTGCCAGCTGATTGGTGCGGACAATGATACTCGGCTTCAGATGAAGGGTTTCATAATACTGATGGATGCAGTGGTCGAGGAAAGTATCTTCCGGCAGCATGGCCAGAGGCAGTTGATCCAGGTCGTCGGTTGTTACGGTATCTTTCTCAGCCAGGGGATGCATGACGGACAGATACAGGCAGACGTTGACATGACGCAGCGTCACATGGCCGATGCCCGGAGGGAGCGGTCCGTTTCGGGTGATAATGGCCGCATCCAGAGTGTGATCCATGATTTTGGAACGATTGGCCAGAGAACCATTCTCCATGACCTGGATATGTGTACCGGGAGAACGGGCATAGAGGGTTCGAAGGAGATCTGTGAAGACGAGGGAACCGCTCATGGCCGGAAGACCAAGGGTCAGTGTTCTGTCGGTTGTAGACATATGCTTCATATTGGTTGTCAGCTGTTCGGCCTGTTCCAGAAGCTTATCTGCCTCATCCAGGAAGTAGCGGCCCTCCGGAGTCAGTTCCAGACCGCGGCTGCGCCTGGTGAACAGACTGACACCGAATTCACGCTCCAGTTCCTTGACCGCATTGGAGAGACTGGGCTGGGAGACATGGAGTTCGGCAGATGCCCGTGTGATATTGTTGTATTTGCAGATCGTCTGGAAATATTTCAGCTGTATAAGTGTCATGGAAACCTCTCTATCATAATGTATGCCGTCCGGAACGGAGGCATCATCGGCCGTAATGAAATGGTGGACAGGAAAACATTGCTTTAAGAATTATTATAAACCAGGAGGTGTATTTTCACAACGATAAATAAAGCGAATCCTGACAGAAAGGGATTCGGATGGGAAGAGAAAGGAGATTATAGAGATTATGAAAGAGTTATGGGAATTATTTATTGTGTTTGCCAAGATTGGCGGGTTTACTTTCGGCGGCGGCTATGCGATGCTGCCGATTCTGCAGCGTGAAGTTGTGGAGAATAGAAACTGGGCAACGAGTGAGGAATTGATGGATTATTATGCCATCGGTCAGTGTACACCGGGTATTATTGCTGTTAATACCGCGACATTTATCGGGTATAAGCGCAAGGGCATTATCGGCGGTATTGTGGCGACTATCGGATGTGTTTTTCCTTCACTGGTCATTATCATGATCATCGCCGCATTCATTAACAGTTTTACACATATTGTCTGGGTACAGCATGCCCTTGCAGGTATTCGTGTCTGTGTGTGTGTCCTGGTGCTGGATGCCGTTATCAAACTGGCGAAGAAGTCTCTGATCGATGCGGCGACGTATCTGATTTTTGCGGCCGTTGTGATTCTGTCACTGTTTACCGATGTTGCATCTTTTGTATGGATCGTATGTGCCGGAGCAGCAGGTGTGATCATCAAGACTTTGATGGAACGTTCAAAAGCGCAGAAGAAAGCATAGGAGGGATGAAATATGTTGATATTTAGACTTTTCTGGGAATTTTTTAAGACAGGACTTTTTGCCATTGGCGGCGGTCTGGCAACACTG
>ENA-OPDD01002309-OPDD01002309.1-human-gut-metagenome-genome-assembly--contig:-NODE-2309-length-11832-cov-2.552348_pt1 | contig 11832 bp, 10 predicted proteins | sample MGYA00241574_ERZ501499 | MGnify/ENA primary metagenome ERZ501499 (study PRJEB25962, sample SAMEA2042576) | human gut metagenome | biome: human gut; feature: human-associated habitat; material: faeces...
TACATCACACTTCCTCCTTTGATGGTATCGATAAGCGGCCGGGAAAGTTTTTGCGGAACGGCAGGACATCCGAAACTTCTTCCTAGCCTCCCCCCTGCACGAATGACGGAAGGATCGGCATAAGCAGCTCCATGTACTACGATGGCACGTTCGCGGGCGCGATCGTTTATACCTTTCTCCAGTCCGTCGAGTATCAACGAATAACCGTTCTTTCCCTGATAAGTAGAAGCCGTAAGATAGAATCCCAATGAACTTTTGTACGAGCCATATTCATTGGAGAAAGACGTTGCATATACTCCTCCGCTATTCTTTCCATGAGCTACTACCGAAGAAAAAAGCATTTTCTTTTCTTTCATATCAAATACATACAGGCGCTTTTCGGTAGAAGGTTTGGAAAAATCTATCAGAGTCAGTATTTCTTTTTTGCGCTGAGCAATCCGGTAATATCCTGTTACCGCCTGACGAAAAGCAGTGTAATTCACTTCACCCTCCAATTGCATTTCTCTAAAAAGTTCAGCACACCGGTCGGGTTTTGCCATACTTTTAACTTCAGGTACGGCAGATGCTCCCTCACCCAGTCCGGTAAAGGAATACAAAAAAGAAACAAACAGGAAAAATACAGTTAATGATATACGCAGCATGGTCTTTCTTAAAAATAACGGCTGCAAAATTACTCATTTTATCTGTAACTATTTATTATCAGATAGTTAAAAGCAACAAGTTTTATTATTTATTCACTCTATTACGACTATCAGCGTAGCTTCGGCAGGCATATTGTCGAATATAAACTTGGAATGTGAAGTAGCATTACGCACACACATGTGCGAACGGGGAATGGTTCCCAGCGACCAGCTGTATTCTATCATTTCTGTACGGGGTACATTAACGGGTACTCCATGTATATATGCCCCGTTGGTAAACCGTGAGGCATAAGGAGCATATCCGCCCGTAGCTGAACCTCCGTCTTTCAGGAACACCATTTTTGTTTTCTTTTCCTGAAGCAGAAACATTCCCAATGGCGTTTCCTGAGCATAAGGCGGACGATGCACGCCTGTAGTAGCCGGATTCATGCTTCGTATCACCCACTCACCTTCTGACAGACGTTCTAAAGTTGCTATATTCTGATCGCCCCGGTCGACAAAAACGACATGGTGAAAAACAGTGCTGTCGGGCAAGACACGAAGATAGCGCGGCGGTACAAGATATTCTTCATCTTCCACCACCGGAGCTATACGCAGGAAACTGCCAGCCTTTCCACGGAGATATGCCAGCGAGCCGTCACGTCCATAACGTTCCGGGACAGAAGAATCTGTCGTTAGATACAGGGGAACAGACTGATATCGCTCCACGCCAAGCGTATCGGCAACCCGTCCATAAGCATTGCGTATATAACGTCGTACCAAAGGAGCCTCACTGTTTAGGTTTTTATAGTTTCGCAACACTACCCATTGTGACGTATCACGATGCATGTTTTCGATAAAGGCAAGACACTTCCGTATCGTTTCCCATTTGAAACTGCGTACGGTATCACCATAAGGATAAGTATCCTCAAGTGTATATTTATCGTAGAGCAAATCCTTGGTCAGATTGATATCAGCCGCAACGAGAAGTTCCGGAGTATGAGCCGGAAGAACCGGAAGAAGAAGACTGTCGGGAGTTAGTTCTGTTTCTTCTGACAGACGGGGCATACCGGTTTGTTGTTCGCCGCAGGCAAATAATAACAAGCAAACGGTCAACAGCAATATGGAGAAGCCCTTTTTCATAGCAAGGAGGTTAATGTTCATTGTAAAAGTAATAAAAAAATTTCAAAAAAAGAATCTTTTATCTAATAAACAAACCACTTTGCCTGTTTGTTGCAATTCCTTAAAAAAACACTCCGGAGCAAACGGAAAAACATCCATTTTTCCCATCTGCTCCGGAGTACCCAGAATAGTTACAAATATGACCTTATCCCATTTTTCCTGTCAGATAAGCACGTGTACGCTCGTCTGTCGGGTTATCAAACATCTTGTCTGTACGGTCATACTCTATCAGTTCACCCATATACATAAACATCGAATAGTCGGATATACGCATAGCCTGCGACATGTTGTGGGTAACGATCAAGATAGTAACATCTTTCTTCAGACCGTCCATCAGTTCTTCTATATACTTGGTTGCAATAGGGTCCAAGGCAGAAGTAGGTTCGTCCATCAGCAGCACATCCGGTTTCAACGCAAGCGAACGGGCGATACACAAACGCTGCTGCTGCCCTCCTGAAAGGAATGTACCACGTTTGGTAAGTGAATCTTTCACTTCATCCCACAGAGCAACACTACGCAAATTACGCTCTACGATTTCATCTTTTTCCGATTTGGAAAGGCGGATTCCATTCAATAAATAGCCAGCCAGTACATTATCGTAAATATTCATGGTCGGAAACGGATTCGGACGCTGAAATACCATACCGATACGGCGACGTTCTTCCATCGGTTGCATCTGAAGCACGTTTTCGCCATTCAACAGAATTTCACCTGTCACACGAATATTTTTATAGAGTTCGTGCATACGGTTTACGGCACGCAGTAAAGTACTCTTTCCACAACCCGAAGGTCCCATGATAGCCGTAATTGTATTTTTCTGAATGTCTGCCGACACATGCTTCACAGCCATCGTACTGGATGTATATGAAATACAGACATCCTTTATTTGTAATATCGGTTCTTTTATATTTTCCATTTCTTTGCGATTCGTTTTGCTAATAAGTTCAGACATAGTACAAAAGTAAGCAGGAACAGTGAGGCTCCCCAAATCAGGCTCTGCAAATTAGGGTCATTGAAGAATTCCCAGATAAGCAAGGGAACGGCCGACATCGGCTTAGTCATATTCCAACTGATAGCAGCTCCTCCCAGTGCAGTAAACATCAGCGGAGCTGTTTCACCTACTACACGCGATATAGCCAGCAAGATACCTGTAAAGATACTTCCCAAAGCAGAAGGCAGCATTACCTGCAGCATAACACGCCAGTAACTACCTCCCAGCGCCAGTCCGGCCTCTTTCAATGTCTCCGGCAGCACTTTCATTGTTTCTTCTGTAGAACGGATGATAAGAGGCAGCATCATAATGAACAGTGCCACGCTTCCGGCTATAGCCGAATAGCCCTTCATCGGCACTACCACCCAGATATATGTAATAATACCGATAATGATAGAAGGAGTACCCTGAAGCAAGTCTGTAAGGTAACTGACAATCGTTGCAAACCAGTTTTTCCGATATTCAGACAAACAGATTCCACAGAACACACCCACTGGTATAGCAACTACGGCAGCAAGCATCAACATCAGGAAAGTACCCACAATTCCATTGGCAATACCACCCGGAATATCCTGCCCCGCCGAAACAGCCTGCATCGCCTTATATGCATTGGGAGTTGCCTCGGTAATGAATGACCATCCCAACTGTTTCCATCCTTTTATCAGCACTTCTCCCAAAATAGCAAGCAAAGGGATCGCTGTCAGTCCGGATAGCACACACACCAGCACATAAAGCAACCGATTCTTGAATATACGGATTCGAATGTTATTATCACGTACCATTTATACAAATTCTATTTTATAGATTACACATGTCTTGCCTTGCGTATCAATATTTTTCCAATCATATTGATAACAGCTGTTATAAGGAACAATAACAAACCGATGGCAATCAATGACGAAAGTTTCAGTCCGTCGGCTTCACCAAACTGATTGGCTATGATACTAGCCATCGTGTTACCTGTAGTACGCAAGGTCTCAGGCATCTGATTGGTGTTACCAATCAGCATTGTAACTGTCATCGTTTCTCCCAAAGCACGTCCGATAGCCAAAATATAAGCGGAAAAGATACCCGATCCTGCCATAGGGAAAACCACTCTCCGGATAACTTCTGCACGGGTTGCTCCCATAGCATATGCTCCTTCTTTCAAATCGGAAGGAACCATTTTGATAAACTCCGAACTCAGAGAAGCTGCATAAGGCACAATCATAATAGCCAACACAAAAGCCGCAGTAAGGATTCCCGAACCTTGCGGAGAAAGGTTTAAATGCATGAATACGTTACGCAATACATAAAATCCCCACAAGCCATAAATAATAGAAGGAATACCAGCCAGCAGATCGGTAACGGTTCCCAGCACTGCTGCAATTTTCTTTCCACGGAAATATTCACCTGTAAACAAGGCAACCGGCAAAGAGAACGGAATACACATCAGCAGAGCAAGAATTGTAGTAAGCAATGTTCCGGTAATGAACGGAAGTGCTCCGTAGCTTTCTTTTCCTGCCGTCGTTACCCAGTCGTCGGAGAAGATAAAATTCCAGAAACCAAAATGTTCGAACGCTCCGGAGGCATCGGCAGTGAGGGAATATACGATTCCCCCACCGATGATAGGAATAACAACAGCCGACAGAATAAGTAAAACTCTAAAAATTTTGTCTTGCATAAAATATCAGCTTTGCAGTAATAATCTATTATTTCAGAATCGGCTGTCCCTGATAAGTAACAGTCTTAAGGTTTGCCAGACTTTGTTCAACAGCTTTCTTAGGCAGCGGAGCATAGTGTACGGTAGCAGTAGTCTGCTGTACGCTGTCGCTTAACATATATTGCATCAAATCCAATGTAGCTTTAGCCTGTGCTTCCGAACGGTCTGAATAATTCTGTTCCTTGTAAATCAGCAACCAGGTAAAACAGCTGATAGGATAAGCTCCTGCTGCATCGGCATTGGTTATAGAACAACGAGTGTCCTGAGGAATATCACCGGCAGCAGCCGAGATACTTTCTGTAGACGGAGTGATCAGCTCACCACGCTGGTTCTTTACAGCTGCATAAGGAATTTTCTGTGCGAAAGCATATTCAGAACCAATATATCCCAATGAATACGGAGTCTGTGCAATGATACCAGCTACACCCGGATTACCTTTTGCAGCCTGTCCGACAGGGAAATCCACTGTCTTACCTGAACCGAAAGTATTTTTCCAGCTTTCGCTGACTTTAGACAAATAATCGGTAAATACAAATGTTGTACCGCTACCATCCGAACGATATGCAAGAATTATCTTCTTTGCAGGCAATTTCACATCCGGATTCAGTTCCTGCAAACGTGCATCATTCCAGTCTGTTATCTTTCCAGCATAAATATCAGCAATAACATCACCCGACAAGTTCAATTTAACTACATCCGGTAAATTGTAGGCCAATACCACAGCTCCCATACATGTCGGGATGTGTACTACAGGTTCCATTTCTGACATTTCCTTATCGCTCAAGAAAGCATCACTTCCGGCAAAGTCTACGATACCATCTTTCAGGTTACGTACTCCACCACCACTACCAATGCCACCATAAGAAACTTTATTATCGTGTGTAGCACCATATCCTTCAAAGCTCATGTTATAGAAAGGTAATGGGAAAGTTGCTCCCGCACCAGTTAATTCTACAGATTCAGTTGATGATTTTTGTCCACCACATGCAGTAACGGCAATAGCCATTATACCTGCCACCAAAGGCAAATAATGTTTTTTCATTGTTTATTAATTTAATAAATTGAATTTTCTTATATTTAAAAATCTCTTTGATAATTTCATAAGGAGAAAGAAGCGTTCAGATAAGCATAATATGAATTGGGCATACTTCCTGCCTTGGGCGACCATATCCGGAAGTTAGGAGAAAGTTTTATGTATTTTCCAAGCCGGAATTCCGCTCCTACAAGTCCTGCCATACCATCATTCTCTTCATTCCATTTGTTTTTTGAAGTAAGATAGTCCCAACGACCAAAGACTCCGACTTTCTTAGACAAGTTGACCGTTGCATAGGCTGACACACCGCTCTGGTCTTGTCCGTCTGTGTAGCTGGCATTTTTCTGATAATTATATTCTGCCGCTAGAGAAAATGACTTGTGTTTATATCCGATGAAAGAAGCCAGATTTGTTATACCTTTACCTGATTCTTCCGAAGCTTCATTATAAGAACCATACAGACGGATAAAAAGATTCTTGACAGGCATCAGTGTCACTCCTGCCCCATATTGCAGACCGTCTTTTACCTGAAGTTTTTTGTAACCTTCGCCATTGGCAAGAATAACGTCTGCCGATACATAATCGTTGAAATCGTAAGCTGCCGATACAGCAAGATCGGCACTGCTTCCGAACTTATACTCATCCTGGAAAGATTTCATCACATACCGCTTACCCCAGAAGCTTTCCTGAAACTTAAACTGGGTAGTAGAAATCAAACCTGCGTGTAATGTCCACTTTTCACGTTTCCATGATATCTGGGCATTCTTAACAAAACCTATACGCTGATGATCATCAACACTTTTAGACTGTCCGAAATCGGCAACTACCTTTAACTGAAGTTCTTTCGACAAATCATACTGATATCCCAAGTACGCTCGGTCTAAATTAAAACCACGGTCATCATTCACATGACCAAAGCCGGAATGGATATCAGAAAAAATCGTAATAATAGCCTTGCCTTTCGGGGTTTCTTCTTTGTTGCTATCTTCGGCATGCGCCGGCATAGCCACACATCCTAACAAGCCTGCGATAAAGGCACATCGTGTTTTTAAATTTTTCTTATTCACTATACTTCTGCTTTTTATTTCGATAGCAAAAGTACAAGGCACACGTAACTTGATTATGTCATAATTATTACAAAGATGTTACATCGTCTTCGGGGAAACGAAGTGTTTCTACCTTTTCCAGACGAGAACGCAGACGAGGCATCAAAGATTTGCGGATGCGAAGGCGCATGAAACAGTCCATATCGTACGACTGTTCCAATATCTCGGGAGATTCTTCTTTTACAATACGCATTACATCGTTCATGAAAGGATATTCAAAGGCAACCGTCACATCCTGATCTACCGTTTTTTCTATCACCGTCGCTTCGGCTATTGCTTGTGCAGCTGCTGTCCGATAGGCCACAATCAATCCACTGGTACCTAATTTAATTCCTCCGAAATAACGTACCACAATAACCAGAATATCGGTCAGTTCATTCGAATTGATTTGTCCTAAGATAGGCTTTCCGGCTGTACCTGAAGGTTCTCCATTGTCATTAGCACGAAAATCTTTCCGTTCAGCTCCAAGCATATATGCATAGCATACATGGCGTGCATCATAGTACTTTTTCTGGTACTCTTCCAAATATTGTTTTATTTCGGCAAGTGTACGCACTGGGATAGCGATGGCAATGAACTTGCTTCGTTTCTCTGTATAAACAGACTCTGACTGTCCTTCAATGGTTTTATAAGTATCTTCCAAAATAATTCGTTTTTATATCAGATTCAAGTATTTATTTATGCAATACATGTACGCGGATTCTGTTAACCAGCGACTTTCCTACAATAATCAGTGTAACGGCCGACAGCACAAGAATAATTCCTAAAATAATGCGTGGCGTAAGGCGTTCACCAAACACCAGGACACCGAAGAATAAGGCTGTAATCGGCTCCAAAGCACCTAAAATAGCCGCAGGAGTAGAACCTATATAGTGTATAGACTTAGTCATGGCGACTAAAGATATTACAGTCGGGAATAAAGCTAACCCTATCGGATTGATCCACAGCCAAGGAGTACTGATAGGATCGAGATGCGTACAGAACTTCAAACGGACAACAAATACGCTCAAGCCAAACAATAAAGCATAAAATGTAAGTTTTGCAGTAGGCATGTCTTTCAGCGACGAACGATTCACTCCTATAATATAAATAGCATACGTAAGTGAGGATATAAAGACAAGTAAAACTCCGATTAAGCTTAACGTCTTTCCACCTTCACCCTTGTACAATAAGGATATGCCAACAAAAGCCAAAGCAATAGAAACAGCTGTTATAACAGAAACTTTCTCCTTAAAGAAAACAGCCATAATAACAGCAACCAATACCGGATAAACAAACAGAATGGTAGAAGCAATGCCTGCATCCATATAATTATAACTCTGAAAAAGAGTAAGCGAGGAAAATGCAAACAGCATCCCCATAACAAGTAAAGGCAATACTTCGCTACGATGCAATGCAAACGACTGTTTCTGCACCTTCATCAGCAAAGCAAGCATCACTACACCTAGTCCGTAACGGTAAAACAATACCGAATCAGCACTTACTCCATCAGCATAAAGAGGCAGAGTAAATAGAGGATTCAGTCCATAACTGGCAGCTGCCACTGCTCCATAAACAAAACCTTTGAATGTATTACTAGCCATGAAATATCTGTTACTTTTGCAAAACCGGATGCAAAGGTACACAATTTAAGTAAAAAACATTTGGCACAATCATAAAAAAGGTCAGGACATTTTCGCTAAAATCTCCTGACCTCACTATATATCGGATTAATCTTTGCCGAAAAGAATATTTCCCAGTACAAGCTAACTGTTAAAGTTGCTATTATCACTCGCCAGTGTTGGCCGGGACTTACTGCAGCAGCATAAAAACATAAGCCAATTCTGCTTTGCAATTTTATACAGCAAAAGAAATCCCATATAAAACTAATATTATTCCATCATACACTTACTCCAGCTTATGTATCACCAGACCGGAGCGAAGCTTAGGTTCGAACCAGGTAGTCTTAGGCGGCATAATATTTCCGGTATCTGCAATGTCCATTAATTGTTTCATGGAAACCGGATAAAGTGCAAGCGCCATCTTCATTTCACCACTGTCTACCCGCTTCTTCAGTTCACCAAGTCCGCGAATACCGCCCACAAAGTCGATACGCTTATCTGAGCGCAAATCCTTGATGCCAAGAATCTCATCCAAAATCAAGTTAGAGGAAATCGTTACATCCAACACTCCGATCGGATCGTTATCGTCGTATATACCTGGCTTTGCTGTCAGACTATACCACTTACCCTCCAGATAAAGAGAGAAATTATGTAAGGCGGCCGGTCTGTAGATGTCCGTACCTTTTTCCTCCACCACAAAGTTCTTCTTCAACGCTTCAAGGAAGGCTTGCGGAGTCAGTCCGTTCAGATCCTTCACGACACGATTATAGTCGATAATAGTCAGTTGCTCTGCCGGAAAACACACTGCCATAAAGTAGTTGTATTCTTCATCACCCCGATGGTTCGGATTCTGAGCCGCCTTTTCAGCCCCTACCAGTGCTGCTGCCGCACTACGATGATGTCCGTCAGCAATGTAAAGCGAAGGCATTTCTTTGAACGCTTCTGTCACAGCTTCAATATCCTTATCGTCATCAATTACCCAGAACTGATGGCCGAAGCCGTCATCCGGTGCCACAAAGTCGTACACCGGTTTCTGAGCCGTATATTTAGCCACCACGGCATCCAGCGTCTTGTTTTCCGGATAAGCAAAGAACACCGGTTCGATGTTCGCATTGTTCACCCGTACATGCTTCATGCGGTCCTCCTCCTTGTCACGGCGCGTCAGCTCATGCTTCTTGATCACCCCGTTCATGTAGTCGGGCACGTAAGCTCCTACCACCAGTCCATACTGCGTCTTGCCGTTCATGGTCTGGGCATAAATATAATAACACGGTTTGTCGTCCTGCACCAGCCAGCCCTTTTCCTGGAACATCCGGAAATTGGCGGCAGCTTTCAGATAAACGGCAGGATCGTGTTCATCCGTCCCGACCGGAAAGTCGATCTCCGGTTTGATGATATGATATAATGATTTTTCATTTCCCTTCGCTTCTTCGCGTGCCTCTTCCGAGTTCAACACATCGTAAGGACGGGAAGCCACTTGTTCGATCAAATCTTTAGGAGGACGGACTCCTTTGAAAGGTTTAATTCGTGCCATGATAATTTAGATAAATCTATTTATTTACTCTGAATTTTTCACATCCTTCTTTCAGGAAGCCTTCGATCTGCTTGGCAGCGGCAATACCGGCATTGATATTGGCTTCGGCAGTCTGGGCACCCATCTTTTTCGGTGTAGAGAAATAGCGGCCGGCAAATTTTTCTGAGAACTCAGCATGGGCAACCGGCATGATATCAGTAACATACTTTAAGTCGGTTCGTTCTTCCATCAGTTTGATTAATTCCGCTTCATTGATCACTTCCTTACGGGCAGTATTTACCAATACTCCTCCTTTAGACATCTTGTTAACCAATTCATAGTTGATGGAATTTTTAGTTTCAGCCGTAGCAGGAATATGCAGGGACACTACATTACAAGCAGCATACAGTTCCTCAGCAGAAGAAACAGCTTTCACACCATCTTTTTCAATTACTTCTTTCGGGCAGAAAGCGTCAAAAGCATAAATATCCATGCCAAAACCTTTAGCAATACGAGCCACATTGCGACCTACATTACCGTATGCATGGATACCTAACTTCTTGCCCATCAGTTCAGTACCCGAAGTCCCGTTATAGAAATTGCGGACAGCCATCACCATCATGCCAAAAGCCAGTTCGGCTACTGCATTGGAATTCTGTCCCGGAGTATTCATAACACATACATTGTGTGCCGTAGCAGCCGCCAAATCCACGTTATCATAACCTGCTCCTGCACGTACTACGATTTTCAGTTCTTTTGCCGCATCCAATACTTCGGCATCAATAATATCACTTCGGATAATGATGGCGTTAACGTCCTTTACAGCTTCCAGTAATTTGGCTTTTTCACCATATTTTTCCAGCAATACAAGTTCATAACCTGCTGCTTCTATTTCTTTACGGATACCGTCTACTGCAACTTTTGCAAACGGCTTGTCTGTTGCTACTAATACTTTCATGGTCTTATTGTATTAAAAAGATTCACCACAGATTAGCACGGATTATCACAGATTCCATTTATTGTTCCTATCTGTGTAATTCGTATAATCTGTGGTGAACATAATTATTAATGAAGTTTCTCAAATTCCTGCATGCAGTCAATCAAAGCCTGAACGCTTTCCTTCGGCATGGCGTTGTAGCAAGATGCACGGAAACCACCTACAGAACGGTGTCCCTTAATACCCACCATACCTCTTTCTGTGGCAAATTTCATGAAATCGGCTTCCAACTCTTTGTATTCGTCATTCATCACAAAACAAATGTTCATATAAGAACGGTCGGCTTTATCCGTTACTGTGCCACGGAACATTTTGTTACGGTCTATTTCAGCATACAACATGTCTGCTTTCTCTTTAGCACGTTTCTGCATTTCTGCTACACCACCGTTAGCTTTTATCCAGCGTAAAGTCTGCAAAGCGGCATAAATAGGAAGTACAGGAGGTGTGTTGAACATAGAGCCGCCGTCAATGTGAGTCTGATAATTCAGCATAGTAGGGATATAGCGTGATACCTTGCCCACAGCATCGTTCTTTACAATAACGAAAGTAACACCGGCTGGAGCCAAATTCTTCTGCGCACCGCCATAGATACAAATATATTTAGAAACGTCAATAGGACGAGAGAAAATATCAGATGACATATCAGCAATCATAGGAACCGGAGAATCCAGGTCTTCATGAAGTTCTGTTCCATAGATTGTGTTATTAGTTGTGACGTGGAAATAATCTGCATCAGCGGGAACCGTATAATCTTTGGGAATATAGGTATAGGTCGCTTCAGCGGAAGATGCTACTTCTACTACCTCACCGAAAGCCTTGGCTTCTTTCATCGCTTTCTTAGCCCATACGCCTGTATTCAGATAAGCAGCTTTTTTTTCGAGGAAGTTGAAAGGTATCATACAGAATTCCAAGCTGGCTCCACCTCCCAAGAATAGTACCGAGTACCCTTCCGGGATGTTCAACAGTTCCTTAAACAAAGCAACAGCTTCGTCTACTACAGGCTGAAAATCTTTAGCACGGTGACTGATTTCCATGATGGAAAGACCAGAACCATTAAAATCAAGAACGGCTTGTGCTGTTTTCTCAA
>ENA-OPDD01002314-OPDD01002314.1-human-gut-metagenome-genome-assembly--contig:-NODE-2314-length-11822-cov-4.159259_pt1 | contig 11822 bp, 10 predicted proteins | sample MGYA00241574_ERZ501499 | MGnify/ENA primary metagenome ERZ501499 (study PRJEB25962, sample SAMEA2042576) | human gut metagenome | biome: human gut; feature: human-associated habitat; material: faeces...
CCGATTTCTCTCCGCCCGCCACTGCCGTTATGTTTCTTTTAACAATTCATCCCACTGCTTTAGAAGCGGGGGACTTCTTGTCTACTGGTGTTAAACGTTGAAACGGAACAGGATGACATCGCCGTCGCGGACAATGTAATCTTTTCCTTCCATACGCACAAGGCCTTTCTCTCTTGCTCCTGCGTAGGAACCGCAGTCGAGCAGATCCTGATAATTGACAACCTCGGCTTTGATGAATCCGCGCTCGAAATCGGTGTGGATTTTTCCGGCTGCCTGCGGTGCTTTTGTTCCGACTTTGATGGTCCATGCACGGGTCTCATCCTCTCCTGCTGTAAGGAAGCTCATGAGGCCGAGCAGACGGTAGCTTGCTGCGATCAGTTTTTCCAGACCGGACTCGGTAAGACCAAGATCCTCGAGGAACATTTTTTTCTCATCCTCTTCGAGTTCGGAGATTTCTGCCTCGATCTCGGCGCAGATGACGAATACTTCGCTGTTGTGCTCTTTTGCATATTCGCGGACGGACTGTACATAGGAGTTGTTTGCACCGTCGTCAGCGAGATCATCCTCTGCTACGTTTGCTGCGTAGATGACCGGTTTGCTGGTCAGCAGGTTGTACTCTGCGATCCATTTCTCCTCGTCCTCGTTCTGCAGCTCCATCAGGATGGCATCTTTTCCGTCCTCGAGCAGTTTTTTCAGACGCTCCTGGAATTCGAGCTCTTTTGCTGCCTCTTTGTCCATTCTTGCAGATTTTGCAGTTTTGGAAATACGGCGCTCGAGTACCTCAAGGTCGGCGAAGATCAGCTCAAGGTCGATGGTCTCGATATCACGGAGCGGATCAATGCTGCCGTCTACGTGGATAACGTTCGGATCCTCGAAGCATCTGACAACGTGAACGATAGCGTCTACCTCACGGATATTGGCAAGGAACTGGTTTCCAAGTCCCTCTCCTTTGGATGCACCTTTTACAAGACCTGCGATGTCAACGAACTCGATGACAGCCGGTGTTACTTTCTTGGACTGATAGAAATCTCCGAGCTGCTGCAGACGCTTGTCCGGAACCGGCACGATGCCGACATTCGGGTCAATGGTACAGAACGGATAGTTTGCGCTCTCTGCTCCTGCTTTGGTCAGGGAATTGAAAAGTGTACTTTTTCCGACGTTCGGAAGGCCCACGATACCTAATTTCATAGTAATCTATATCTCCTTTGTTTTTATTTTTCGCTTCTTTTTCTGTTCGGGTTCTTTTTATGCACAAAAAGAGCCCAATGCAACTATAAATTATAGCACACGGGCTCTTTGATTTCAATGGATTTTAATCTCTTGACTGTACCATCAGAAGAATGCCGCCCTCGTACGATACATGCGCGGTCTCCTCGACGATCTCATTGCTCACGCACAGACCACCCGAAGTATTCGGCAGATAGTGATGGTCGAGCGGGTAGGCGAAGCCCTCCAGGGTGATGGATGCGACTTCCTTTTCCAGCGGGAAGAACGAAACGTACTTTCCGAACTGCTCTTCTTTCCGGATTTCAAACGAAGTTTCCACCGGAATCGTAATCAGATTGCGGCTGTCCACAATGTAAGCCGGAATTTTCTTCTCCCATGCCGTTTTCAGGTTCTGCACAATACTTAAGAAATGGTCGAGTCTTCCCCCTGTTGCTCCGAGGATCGTGATTTCACTGCTTCCCAGAACAATCGCCTGCTGAAATGCGATGTCCGTGTCCGTATTGTCCTTCATGGGATTAAATTCCCGGATCGGTGCGACATGGTTCTCCTTGTAATAATTTAAAATCTCCGGAGATAAACTGTCAAAATCTCCCAGAATATACGTCGGCATAATCTGGTAATGGTAGCAGAACTCCAGTCCCCGGTCTGCTGCCAGGATAATATCAAACTGCTGTTTCTGAAGATATGGGAAGGCAAAATCCGGTTCGATCATCCCTCCCGAAATAATACATGTTCTCACGTTTCCCTGCCTCTTTTTTCTGTCTTTTTGTATCTTATTCTGCCTTTTTGCTGTATGAAGAAATTTTTTCCTGCAGCTCGCGCACGTTCTGCTCGATGTTGCTGCCAAATACAGCAGAGCCTGCCACGATGATGTTGGCACCTGCCGCAAGGACTTCATCGATGGTCGCGCGGTTGATGCCGCCATCGACCTGAATGTGCACATGCTCCAGTCCCTTTTCATCCAGCATTCTGCGGAGCGTACGGATCCTCTCCGTCGACTCCGGGATATACTTCTGGCCGCCGAAGCCAGGATAAACGCTCATAATCAGAATCATTTCTACCTGATCCATCACGTCCGTAACCGCAGAAAGCGGCGTATCCGGATTTACGGCAACTCCGGCATCTGCGCCTGTTTCATGAATCTTTTTCACGGTTTCTGCCAGATCGCGGCATGCCTCCGCGTGAACCGTGATCATATCCGCCCCGCAGCTTTGAAATTCTTCTACGTACCGCTCCGGGTCCTTTACCATCATATGAACATCAAAATACAGACTGCTTTCTTTTCGGATCGACTTTACCACCGGCATTCCAAACGAAATGGATGGTACAAACATTCCATCCATAATATCGATATGAAGCCACCGGCACTCTGCTTTCTCTACCCTTTGGATCTGTTCTCCGAGACGGTTGAAGTCTGCGGATAAAATAGAAGGTGCCAACTGATATACTCGGCTCATGCTAGTATCTCCTCTTTTCCTGTTCTTTCAGTTCTTCATAGAACATGGTATAATTTTCAAATCTTTCTTTGCTGATATTTCCCTGTTCCAGTGCCTCTTTAACGGCACAGCCCGGCTCTTTTCCGTGGATGCAGCCGAGGAAACGGCATTTTCCTTCGTACGGATGAAATTCCGGGAAAAAGTTTTTCAGCTCCTCTTTTTCCATATCGGTTGTATAAAGCGAGCTGAACCCCGGCGTATCGCACAGATACGTCTCATGGTCGATCGGGATCATCTGGGAATGGCGCGTCGTGTGTTTTCCTTTTTTCAGCTTTTTGCTGATCTCTCCGGTCTCCATCTGGATTTCTTTCTGCATCCGGTTTGTGATCGAAGATTTTCCGACGCCGGACGGACCGGCTACCACCGTTGTTTTCCCTTTCAGGTATGCTTCCACTTCCTGCATGCCCTGCTCTTTCGCTGCACTCACCGTAAAGACACGGTAACCGCAGTTCTCATAGACGCTTCGCAGATGGTCTGTGTAATCTTCCCCTGCAAGATCTCTTTTATTGAAGCAAACTGCCGTCGGAACGTTCTGCTGTTCCATCATCACAAGAAAACGGTCCAGAAGCGTCAGGTTCGGAGTCGGATTTTCCAGCGCAAAAATCACAAGCGCCTGATCGATATTGGCTACTGCCGGACGGATCAGTTCATTTTTTCGCGGCAGAATCCGGGTCATATTTCCTGTTTTTTCCGCTTCATCCAGAATCTCGATTTCCACAAGGTCTCCGACGAGCGGTTTCTGGCCTTCCTTCCGGAAAATTCCTTTTGCTTTGCACTCATAAATGCCGGATTCTTCTACGTCTACGTAGTAGAATCCGGCAATTCCTTTCATAATCTTTCCTGTCATACTCACCCTTCACTCAACGGAACCGATGGGTACTGTGCAATTGCCTGATAACTTCCGCTCGAATCCATCTCATAGAAGACGATTCTTCCGGTAGAAGAAGCAGACGATGAAGCACTCCAGTTGGTGTTGACAGAATACGGCCAGCTCGTAATGGCCTGTCCGTCCATGATGGTGATGGAGGTCTCGTTTCCGTTTCCATCATCCTGGATCAGCTCAATTTTTGCAATACCACCCTGATACTGATCCGGCGCACTTAAGGTCTGGCTGCAGGACCAGGTAACATCCGTAGCGGTATTTGCGCCCGGCTCGGCCGGTGTCGGGGTCGGTGTATTCTCATCCGGCGTCGTTGGCTGTGCACTTGGGCTGTTGACATAAATCGTAACGTCCGAACCTTTCTTCACTTTGGTTCCGACTGCCGGGTCAACCTCCATGACTTCACCCTCGGCCACCTTGCTGCTGGTTCCTGTTTTTACAATAATATTGAAATCGCTCAGGATTGATTTTGCAGTTTCCTCATCCAGACCAATTACATTACGGATTGCAATTTCTTCCGCGTCCTTTGATCCCTTGCTGACAACGAGGGTAACGGTGGATTCCTTTGCTACTTCGCTTCCTTCTGTTGGATCTACAGAAATAACTTTTCCGGCTTCTTCATCACTAAACTCTTCAGTATCAAAAACCACCAATCCCAGCTGAGTTAAAGCAGCTTTTGCAGTATCTTTGTCTGCTCCCACAATTCCAGTTGGAATTGTTACGGTTTCTTCTGCTTTTCCAGAACTTACATAATACGTAATTGTTGAATTTTTATCTACTTTCGATCCCGGTGTCAGATCCTGTCGGCAGATTTTTCCTGCCTCGATGACATCCGATGCCTCAGTTCCACCGTTCTTAACACCAAGATTCAGGCTGTTTGCCAGTGCAACTGCATCTGCCTCTGTCTTGTTGGACAGATCCGGAACGGTTACTTTTTCCTCTTCTTTGCTACTAGAAGAAACAACTTCCGTGCTGCTCGATGATGATGCGGAACCGGAAGAAGCTGCGGTCGGTCCTTTTCCGCCGACAATGCCGGCTGCCTGTGCAATAAAGTAGATCAGCATGCAGATGATGATGGCTGCAATCGCAAAACCGCCGATTGTGATGATCTTTTCGAGTTTGTTTCCGGCTTTATCATCGTCGTCATCGTCGTAGTAGGAATCGTCGTCATCCTCATCGTAGGAATCGCGGTCATCCTCTTCTTCGTCCTCATCCTCGTCTTCTTCGTCCTCGTAGCTGTAATCTTCGTCCTCTTCCTCATCCTCGATCTTGCTGTAGCGCTTGCGGGCCGGCTCCTCTGCCGTCTGCGCATTTGCCTTTGCTGCTGCGCCGGAACGGATCTGGCTTAACTCCTCTGCGGATACCATAACAGTCTCGGCGTGAGAACTTAACGGAGTTACTTTTACGAAATTGCCCTGCGGCTCCATCAGCGAATGCTTCAAGTCGTCGATCAGCTCCGCCATGTTATTGTAACGGCGGTCCGGGCTCTTCTGGGTACATTTTAAGATGATCTGCTCCAGTGCGAACGGAAGGTTCGGGGTATATTTGGATGGAGATTCAATCTCCTCCTGCAGATGCTTGATTGCGATGGCAACGGTGGTATCGCCGTCAAACGGCACTCTTCCGGTTACCATCTCGTACATGGTGATACCAAGGGAATAGATATCACTCTTATAGTCCGAATATCCGCCGCGCACCTGCTCCGGAGAGCTGTAATGTACGCTTCCCATAACGTTCGAACTGATCGTATTGGAAGAAGTTGCCTTTGCAATACCAAAGTCGGAAAGTTTTACTTTTCCGTCTGTGGAAATGATGATGTTCTGCGGTTTGACATCGCGGTGTACAATATTGCGGTTGTGTGCTGCTTCAAGACCGAGGGAAACCTGAATGGCGATGCTGGTTGCCTCTTTTACGCTCAGTTTTCCTTTGCGGTCAATGTAATCCTTCAGAGTAATTCCCTCGACAAGCTCCATGACGATATAGTAAACGCCGCGGTCCTCCCCGACATCGTACACGTTTACAATATTCGGATGGGACAGTCCTGCTGCGGCCTGTGCCTCCGTGCGGAACTTGCGGATAAAGGTTTTATCCTCCCGGAATTCCGGTTTTAAAACCTTGACGGCCACCATGCGGTTCAGCTTGTGGTCTTTTGCTTTGTAGACATCAGCCATACCGCCGGAACCGATCCGGCTTATGATCTCATATCGTTCTCCTAAAATAACGCCCTCTTTTAACATTCTTTCACCTCGTTTGTAAATGGTTCAACGACAATGACTGCGATATTGTCTCTGCCGCCATTTGCATTTGCTTTATCAATTAAACGTTTCGCCTTGTCCTCACCGTCTTCTCGGCAGATGAGTTCGAAAATCTCCTCATCCGTTACCATGTTGGAAAGACCGTCCGAGCACATCACCAATTGATTGCCCTCTTCAAGCTGAATGTCAAAGAAATCAATCTTTACGGTATCCTGTGTGCCTACTGCTCTGGTAATAATGTTTTTGTCCGGGTGATTCCGCGCCTGCTCGGGAGTGAGTTCTCCAAGGCGCACCATCTCTGCGATCAGGGAATGGTCCTGCGTCACCTGGTCAAACGTGCCATCTGCTGCCAGATACAGCCTGCTGTCTCCTACGTTTGCAACGTAGGCATAGTTGCCGACAACCGTAGCTACTACCATCGTCGTACCCATGCCTTCCATGGATATATCTCGTTTTGCCTGCTCAAAAATCTGGCTGTTTGCTGCTTCAATTCCATGCCGAATGATCCGCACCGGGTTGAAATTCGTATCTCTTTTTACAGATTCCACCAGTACAGAAACACCGTAACGCGAAGCAAAATCGCCCGCGTTATGGCCTCCCATGCCGTCTGCAACGACAAAGAGGTTCGGAAGGTTTCCGACCGGAGAGGCGGAGGCAAACACAAAATCCTGGTTCATCGTCCGTTTCTGTCCGATATCGGTTGCAGAAAATACCTTCATGCTTTTTTCTCCTGTATTGACAGCCGCTTTTTACGGCTGTTCGTTTGATTTATCGATAAAACTTTTTCTTAACTGTCCACAGGCTCCGTCAATATCGGCGCCCATTTCCCTTCTAATAGTAACATTAATTCCGTATTTTTCAAGTTTATTTTTGAAATTCTCTACGACTTTTTTCGTTGATTTCACGTAATCGCGCTCTTTGATCGGGTTGACCGGGATCAGATTTACATGACAGTTGATATCCGAAATCCGCGCGGAAAGCTCTTTTGCATCGGCTTCGCTGTCATTTTTCCCGCCAACGAGAGAGTACTCAAATGTAATCCGACGGCCTGTTTTTGCAAAGTAATTGCGGCATGCATCGAGAATTTCATCAATGGAATATTTATTGGCAATCGGCATCAGCTCGCGGCGCTTTTCATCGTTCGGCGCATGAAGGGAAAGTGCCAGGGTGATCTGGAGTCCCTCATCTGCCAATTTGTACATATTCGGCACGATTCCGCAGGTGGAAACGGTGATGTTTCTCTGGCTGATGTTGAGTCCTTCCTGGCTCGAAAGCAGCCGCACGAAGCGCACCAGATTGTCGTAGTTGTCCATCGGCTCACCCGTTCCCATGACAACCAGATTGGAGACCCGCTCCCCGGTGTCCTCCCAAATCCGGTAAATCTGGTCGAGCATCTCCGACGGAGTCAGGCACCGCACGAGTCCGCCGATTGTGGACGCGCAGAAGCGGCAGCCCATCCGGCAGCCGACCTGGGATGAGATGCAGACGGAATTTCCGTGGTGGTACTTCATCCAGACGCTCTCGATCACGTTGCCGTCGCTAAGGCGGAACAGGTATTTTCTCGTTCCGTCGATTTTGGACTCCTGCACCTGCACTTTTTCGAGACAGGTAAGCGGATACTGTTCCTTTAATTTTTCCCGGAAGGCAAGCGAGAGATTCGTCATCTCATCGTAGCTGCCCGCCAGACGATGATGCATCCAGTCGTATAACTGTTTGGCACGGAACGGCTTTTCTCCCATCTGCTGGCAGGCGTCCTTTAATTCGTCTAAGGTCATTGATTTAATATCCATCTGTTACGCCCGTCCTTCCTCTGTTTTCCGGAATTTTGCAAGGAAAAATCCGTCTGTCTTGTGTACCCCCGGGATCAGCTGCAGCTGTCCTTTGGCCGTTTCTCCGCTTTTCAGCTCATCCGGCAGCAGTTCATCCAGACTGACTGCTTCAAACGGGAACTGTTCCAGAAACCATGCGGCATTCTCGCCGTTTTCTTTTCTGTTGACGGTACATGTGCTGTACAGCAGTGTGCCGCCCGGCTTTACGTACGATGCGGCATTTGCAAGGATTGCCCGCTGAATCCGTACCAGCTCCTCTTCTTTTTCTTTTGAAGCGTAATATTTGATATCCGGCTTTCTGCCGATGACGCCGTATCCGGTGCACGGCAGGTCTGCAATCACAACGTCCGCTTTTCCGATCCATTCCGCATCGAGCTGTTCCGCATCTTTTACCTTCGGCACGACGCAGGAAACACCTGCTCTCTGCACATTTTCCCGGATCAGATCGACCTTGTATTCGGTGAGATCACGCGCTTCCACGCATCCCTGATTTCTCATTTTATCTGCTGCATGGAGGCTCTTTCCGCCCGGTGCCGCGCAGAGATCCAGCACCTGGTCACCCGGCTTTGGATCCGCCAGATGCGCCGCCATCATGGAGCTCACATCCTGAATCTGGAACCGGCCTTCCTGGAAGGCATTCAGTGATGCGATCGTCTCAAAGTTTTTCAGATAGAACGCCTCGCCAAGATACGGCGCTTTTTCCAGCTCTGCCCCCTGGCTTTCCAGGCTTTTCTTCGTCTCCTCGATCGTATTGTTCCAGCGGTTGATACGGATCGTCACCTGTTTTTCTTTCAGGAAATCCGCCATCATCGTTTCTGCCGTTTCTTTTCCGTACTGGGATACGAACTCCTCAACCAGAAATTCCGGCATGGAGTATTTCACGGAAAGATACTGCGTAGTATTGTTCTCCTTCGGCATCGGCAGATGATCTTTCTCCCGCACGATCGTGCGCAGAACGCCGTTGACAAAGCCCTTTAAGTTGTAAAAATGCTTCTTTTCCGCCAGTTTCACCGCCTCATTGACGACTGCCGAATCCGGTACTGCGTCAAGAAAACGGATCTGGTACACCGACATCCGTAAGATCGCACGAATCACCGGCTTGCATTTGTTGATCTTGATTTTGGAATACTGATTGATGATGTAGTCATTCTGGATGCCGTATTCCACGGTTCCCTCGCAGACCCGCTTGATAAACGCACGGTCCTGCCGCGGCAGGAACTGGTATTTATCGAGGGCGTCCCTTACAGCAAGATGGCAGGGCGTTTTCTCCCTGTCCATCTCAAGCAGAATGTTCATAATCAGCTCTCTTGTATTGATTGTATCAGTCATCATTTCTCCTAAATGCTCCGGATAAAATCAGCAGCCGGAGCAGCTGCAGCAGAGAACCGATCACCGCGGCCACGTATGTCATGGCTGCAGCCCAGAGTACTTTCTTGACTCCGTCGTGTTCCGTCTCTGTCACCATACCGCCCTCACTGAGCATTTTTAATGCTCTTCTCGACGCATCGAACTCGACCGGAAGTGTTACCACCTGGAATGCCAGTGCCAGCACAAACAGCCAGATCCCGGCTTTTACCAGCATCGGAAGGCTGAAAATCAGTCCGATCAGGAACAGCGGCCAGAAAAGCTGGGATCCAAGGTTCGCTGCCGGAACAATGGCGCTTCTTACTTTCAGCGGCACGTAATCCGTATTGTGCTGTACGGCATGGCCGCACTCATGCGCTGCGACGCCGATCGCTGCGACCGAGGTTGAATCGTAAACCGCATCCGATAAATTCACGGTTTTTGTCCGCGGATCATAGTGATCGGTCAGTTTACCGGATACATGGCGGACGGTCACATCGTAGATGCCGGCCTGATGCAGAATGCGCATCGCCGCCTCGCGTCCCGTCATGCCGCTGTACGAGCGGACGGTCTGATATTTGCTGAAAATCGTGTTCATGCGGGCGGATACCGCCATGGAAATCAGTGCGGCAAGAATCACCAGCAGATACGTACTGTCATAAAAAAGTCCCATATCGTTTTTCTCCTTTTTTCTCAGGCACAGCAGCCATCACACCGCTGTGCAGTTCCCCGCCTTAACTTCAGGTTGCTTTTTCTCTTTTATTCGCCAAGTCTGGTACCCGGCTCGATCGCATAGCCGCGCAGGAAATCGGCGGTTTTCATCCGTTTCTTTCCTTCGAGCTGCAGCTCCTCGATCACCAGAATGCCGTCTCCCGTCTTTACATGGAGACCTGTCTCATCTGCTACCCAGACTTTTCCGGCACTCTTCGTCGGATTCTGTCCCGGAATTTTCGAAAACAGATCGCCGCCGAACATGGCAATGACTTTGGCATCCCAGATTTTCAGGTTCTTTCCGTTTACTTTTGTAAAAGCACTCGGCCACGGGCTCATCGCACGGATCTGACGTTCGATCTCAACGGCACTCTTCGTCCAGTCGATCTTTCCGTCTTCTTTTTTGATCATCCGCGCATACTCTGTAGTGCTTATCTCCGGCTGTTTTTCCGGTGTCACTTCGCCTTTTTCAAGTCTTGGAAGTGTCTCCACCAGAAGTTTTGCTCCGGCTGCGGCGAGCTTGTCAAAGAGACTGCCGCCGGTCTCATCTGCTGCAAGCGGAACTTCCACTTTCGTCAGCATATCGCCTGTGTCGAGGCCTTCATCCATCTTCATAATGGTTACGCCGCTCACTTCATCGCCGTTCATGACAGCCCACTGGATCGGCGCTGCTCCGCGGTAAGCCGGAAGCAGGGATGCATGAACGTTGATGCATCCGTATTTCGGCATGTCCAAAATCTCTTTTGGAATAATCTGGCCGAATGCAACGACAACGATCACATCCGGCTCCATTTTCCGGATCTCCTCGATCGCCTCTGCATCCCGCACGCGGCGCGGCTGATAGACCGGAAGGCCGTGTTTTTCGGCTGCCTCTTTCACCGGTGTCGGCATCATCTGTTTTCCGCGGCCCTTCGGTTTGTCCGGCTGGGTCACAACGCCTGTGATCTCATAACCGGCCTCCACGAGTGCCTCAAGTGTTCCCACGGAGAAATCCGGGGTTCCCATAAATACCACTTTCATCTGAAGTCATCTCCTTTATTTTAAGACTTACTCTTCGTCCTCGTACTCCTCATACTCATCGTACGTGTTGTCCCAGAGTTCACCTTCTACTTTTTCTGTATACATATGTCCATCAAGGTGATCGCACTCGTGGCAGATGCAGCGGGCAAGAAGTTCGGTTCCCTCCAGTTCAAACGGCTGCATGTCGCGGTCCAGCGCTCTTACCTTTACGTAATTCGGACGGGTTACTGTACCGGATTTTCCCGGAAGGCTTAAGCAGCCTTCTGCTCCTGTCTGGCTTCCGGAAGTCTCCAGGATTTCCGGATTGATCAGAAGATGTGGGGTTCCGTCCACATCCATGACTACGATTCTCTTTAAGATGCCGACCTGCGGTGCGGCAAGGCCGACACCGTTTGCCTCATACATGGTGTCAAACATGTCGTCGATCAGCTCGCTGATTCTTGGTGTCATCTTCTCCACCGGTCTGCATTTTTTCGTTAATACGCGGTCGCCTACGACTCTGATTTCTCTGATTGCCATAATTCTTTTCCTTTCTTTTGCTCTTCTATTATAAATAATCTATGTGTAAATAGTATGAAAAAACTAATACTTTCTGCTGAAGTCAAACTGTAAATAAACGGTACGGAAGCCTTTGTTAATCTCGATATACCGCTCCAGTTTTTCCCGCAGCTCTGCCAGCACCTCTTCCTGCGGCGCGCGTACATACACGGCCATGCGGTACAGGTCATTGATTTTCGACACTGCCTCACTTGCCGGGCCGATGATCTGGACTTCGCAGTTTCCCCGGATGCGGATGAGATATCTGCGAATGTATTCCATCGCCTGCGCCAGATGCGCTTCATCCTCCCCGGCTCCGTGGATCGCCAGAAGCTCCGCCGCCGGGGGATATCCCATCAGACGGCGGTAGTCCATTTCTTTCTCGTAAAATGTCCCGTAATCCTGCTCTGCCGCCGTCTGAATGCTGTAATGTTCGGGATGGTACGTCTGAATGACTGCCATTCCCGGCTTTTCGCCTCTTCCGGCGCGGCCGACTGCCTGCGTCAGCAGCTGAAACGTACGC
>ENA-OPDD01002327-OPDD01002327.1-human-gut-metagenome-genome-assembly--contig:-NODE-2327-length-11767-cov-1.566257_pt1 | contig 11767 bp, 10 predicted proteins | sample MGYA00241574_ERZ501499 | MGnify/ENA primary metagenome ERZ501499 (study PRJEB25962, sample SAMEA2042576) | human gut metagenome | biome: human gut; feature: human-associated habitat; material: faeces...
TCTCTTTACTCTTATATGCATCAAGTGCCATCTTAGTAAGCTTCTTATCCATATCAAGGAATGCCTGATTTCTTCCACCGGCAGCCTGATATACACCATATCTGTAGAGTGCAAGCGTTACGCCCATAACCTGCGGATAATCTGTCTTGGAAATCTCCATCCACTCTAAGAATTCCTCTGTCTCTGCATTAAACCGCTTCATACTCTTAAAGAATGCATCCCAGTCGAACTTCTCTCCAGTCTGTTCCTCTATGAAATGGATTGCATTGACAACCTCTTCTGCCGCATACTCCTGTACGCTTTCCTGCCTGTGTCTTATTGGCACAGCAAGCTGAAATGTAGGAATCTTAAATGACCTTGCTTCAATCCCGTTACCCATAAGGCTTCCGTCACATGTCGTATTACACTGCACGGCACAGCAGCCTATAAGCGGGAAATCATCAGCCAATGCAACACCAAGCTCAGCCGCCGGCATAGGACAGACATCTGACGGCACACCATACTGATGTGTAACATCTACATAATAGCTTACTCCGTCCTGTGACATCATCGAGCTTGTATACACAGCAGGAACTTCCACTGACAACCATGTAAGGTTAGGGAAACCTCCCATCAGTGTACTCATCATATTTTCATCAAAAAGGACAATCTTGCTGTTTAGCTTCTTATCATTGCCGATAGCCGGGTCTGCCTTAAATATCTGTCCAAGCATCCCGCATATATCAGTAACGATAAGTCCCAGTGCCTGATGCGCCATTCTAAGCTGAGTTCCTCTCATGCCCTCGGTATGCCTGTCCATGAAATCAGGCAATGCAAGATAATTAATCATCCAGCGGTATCTGAAGAATCCCTTCATGTTATTAGGTTTTATTATAAATGTAATTAAAGTCTTCCAGTATCCAAGCCACCTTACATAGTCGTACCATGTATCCTTCAATCCGCGCCATTCTCTTCTTCTCTTCGGCTTTTTGCCTGTATAGAATCTGCCGAGTGGCTCGCTTCCTATATTCTTAGACATATTTATAATTTCCTTCCTGCATTGATACGCTTAATCTCAAGGCTCTCAACAAATGCCTGTATTCTTGTTCTTAACTGTCCAGAAGTTCCGACAGCATAAGGTCTGTCAATTGAAAGAACAGGATAGCCGTATTTTTCTTTCATGACATGGAATGCCGAAGCCCTCTCATAGCCCCAGTAATCACAGAATTTAATCTGCTGATATATAAGGCCATCCGCCTTATACTCTTTAGCTATTGCGTCAACATACTCCTGTCTCTCGATAATCTTTTCTATATTCATGAATCTTGGACACTGTCCCCACTTCATATACTGTCTGCATATCTGTGTAAGAACATCCTCTGTATCGTTAAGAATAATCTCATCTCTTCCCGGAAGTGAACCAAAACAGAATCTGTCAGCCACAACCAGTGCACCTGCCTCCTCAGCAAGCTTTATAAGCTCAGGGTTATCAATCTCTGAACCAACCATTACGACCCTTGCCCTGTAATTACATTTTTTATCAGGTTCACGTGTCTTAAGCTCCTCAAGTGTTTCTTCGAGCTTTTCTATAAGTGCCTCTTTCGGGCAACAGTAGGTTGCAAGACACAGAACCGCGAATTCATACCCAGTTATTCTTGGATTATCTTCTTTTCTGTAATTACCGATGCTTCTTATAAGCCGGCTTATCTTATTCTGCAATTCTACTGACTTTCTAAGTGCATCATCTGATATGTCTATTCCATATGTATTATTAAGCGGTTCAAGCACATGAAGTCTCATCTGCTTAACAAAATGTCTTAACGCCGTCTCATCATTCTTCATCGGAACATCTGAATATTCCACAAAGAATTTTTCCTTCTCTATAAGGTGCTGTCTCTCAATATTCTCTACGCACCTGTTCATCTGCGCACATGCATCCGGCGCAATTATACAGTCAAGAAAGTTAAATCCGCCCTCAATTGCTCTCTCTAATATCGCACGACATCCCTCGCATAGCATGCTGCTCATGTAATATGTACCCATCTCTATAGAACCTGTACGGGGTGCACGCAGCCTTACCGAAAAGCTGCCTGGCAGATTAATAAGCGGCTCCGGTATCTGAAAACAGACTGCACCGATTGCAATATCACCTTTAGCCTGTGCCTGCCTTACAAGGTCGTTATTCACGTCCTCCAAAAGCTTCTCAAAATAATACAGATTAGCTAAATCCTTCACATTTGCCTCCTCTTACAATATTCCCATATTAACAAGTGCTTTCTTTGCACCCTCAACAATAATCGCATCATCAGGAAGATTGAATACATTTTCACCAAGCACATCTGCCTGCGCAAGCTTGGAATCGCTCTGTATTACTGAAAGCAGTTCAAGGTCGCCGATATCCATAAGCTTCGCAACCTCCATATCCGGTATTCTGTTAGCGATGACTCCGATTCTGTCATACATCACAAGCTCATCTGCAACTTTCTTGATTGTCTGCACAACCTGGCATCCCTTCTTGCTTGCGTCAGTAACAAGCAGCAGATGTGTAACCTTCTCCATAACTCTTCTGTTAATCTGCTCTATTCCTGCTTCTCCATCAATTACAACATAATCGAACTTATCTGAAAGCATTGTAATAACTTCTTTAAGATATGAATTAATCTTGCAGTAACAGCCCGCTGTCTCAGGTCTTCCTATTGCGATAAATGCATATCCGTCCTGTTCAACAACTGCATCCATTATCTCATATTTGGCTTCTCCAAGTAACTCCACAGCAGTCTTGGTATCTCCGTCTTCAACATTCTTGATTACTTCTTTTCTTATATCATCTATAGTCTTATCAACCTCAACATTAAGCACTGTAGAAAGTCCGACCGCAGGGTCAGCGTCAATCGCAAGTATCTTCTTATCTGGGTGTGCCTCAACAAGAAGCTTTACAATAACTCCCGCTAAAGAAGTCTTACCAACTCCACCTTTTCCTGCTACTGCTATAATCTGTGTTTTCTTATCCATTATTGTTCTCCTTAAAATATTGCTAATTAAATTCTTAATTAAATTGCTGCACCCAATGCCCTTGCGCGTCTTGTCACTGCCTCAGCAGATAATGGTGTCTTCCCTTTCCTGCTTCCTTGGCTGAATACAATGCTTTATCAGCTTTCTCAAAAAGCATGCTGTAATGTGTATCATTGTAATTATTCTCCATAAGTTCAAGACATCCTTCCCCTGAAGTAACTTCTATCAATTCAAATGTGAATACCAGTTATTAATATCCCAAAAATGCACCAACGCCATTCACAAGTCCATTGGCAAGCATTTCTAATGTTTCATCACTATGGTCTGAGCTTGCATTCCCAAGTTCCATATCAACTGACGGAACTGTACTGTATGATGTCTGTGTCAGATCTATCGCCATGCTTCCAGAACCATGAATCTTTGCACCTTGTCCACGAAGTCCGTCAACAAGTGATGCCCCAAGTGAATCATGCTGCTGCCAGTGGTCTGCCACAGGACTCATATTCTTAATTGCATCGGGAACTGCTATATAAAAGCATCCCTTATCGTATGAAAGTCCATCACCATCCCAGTGCAATGATATATGACAGTCTGCAACATTGTTACATATTACAGTTCTTGCCACATTATCAAGCTGTACATCTGATGAATCCCTTATCATCAGCACATCATATCCTTCTAACAGAAGTTTATCTCTTAAAATCTCTGCCATCTTAAGTGTTACTTCGCTCTCTGGTGTCCCGTCATAAAATGTCATTCCGCCTGACACCGCCGTTGCTGTCGCAGCGCCAGCCGCCGTACTGCCTCCTGTACTCTTAAGAGAACCATCCGGATGGCACAATGTTCTGACCGCCGAACCTCCTGCCGTTCCATGCCCGGCATTAACTCCGACAACAATGTTCTTTCTCTGACCTGACGCTTTATAAAGAACAGCATATCCATCACTTATAGCAGAATGGTCCGCATATTCCCATGTTGTATTCATATAAATGTGTTCCAGATTCTCATATACAGGGACTCCGGTATATGGTTCTTTCTGTCTTATATATGGATTCTGCGTCTCCTCCTGCCCTGCATCTGTTTCAATCTGTTCTGTATTCCCTTCAAAATCGCTTCCTGTCTGCTCTGTGCTTTCTGTTTCTGCTGTCTCCTCAGCAGACTGACTGCCTGCATCTGAATCCTCGATTCCGCTTCCAGTCATATCCTGACTTGTTTCTTCAATGTCCGATTTATTCAATTCAGATGAAACATCAGTATTATTCTTTTTACAGCCTGACACCATCGTCACAGTAACTATCAGCGACATTATAATAGCTGCATATTTAGCAGCATTTGTCGATCTATTCATCTGTATCCTCCGGCCACACTGAACCTTCATCAAGTCCGTTATCAGTAAGCCATTTATCTTCTACTGTAATATATTTCTTAGCGCCAGCTTCATCAACAAGCATAACAGAAACCCTGGGTGTCTGCCCTTCTGCAAGTTCTTCACACCCATAATCTCCGTCAAATATCTGTTTTATCTTCCACATAACAATCTCCGTTTCAAATACTTAATGTTTTTATTATAAAACATTTTTACAAAATATGCTATAATATATCCATTATGAAAGTACAGAGGACATGATGGTGTAAGCTATGGTGTTGTATGTAACTGGGACGAGACATGTGGTGGATATATCCTGTCACTGGCGTAAAAAGTTACATTGGCAAATGCTCCGCCGATTCATTCACTGCTAAGAAATTTGCTAAAGTTGATGGTGATGATACCGACAGGGTGCTGGTGATAAAGTAATAATAAAATGGACTTTCCCACGGATTTACCGTGCAGAAAGTCCATTTTACTTTTATTTCAGTCTATCTTACCCCCAGATAAGCTTCTCCCAGAATTCCTTATCCCTGGCATACTTTAATATATCCTCTTCTTTTTCGTTATCGAGGTAATCCATAACCTTGTTGTAATCTGTCGGATTTTTAAAATCAATCTGCCACAAAAGTGTGCCTACTCCGTCCTTAAATTCCTTACATGTAATTCCCTGCTCGGTATATGCAGTAACTGTCCACACTTTCTCTCCTGATTCATCATCACATGATGCACTTTCTGTTGCACCTTCTGTCTTGCTTACACCTTCTGTTGTGTCTCCTGTAAGCATAAGCTCCTGAGACTTGCTAAGGCTGTCCTGTGCTTTTTCATTGGCAATAGCTGCTTTATGAAGAATTGTCTGATCCTCTGTTTTCATATCATATGTCCAACTGTTTTCTTCTATCCATTCTTCATCCTCAGTCTTTACATCAGATGCGAATCCATTGGCTGCTGCACTCTGTGCTGCGCTTGAAGCCGCATTTGCCTTCTGTCCTGCCGGTGCATTAGCTGCTGCCTTAGAAGCTGCTTCATTCTGAACTTCCTTAAGCTTTCTGATTTTATCCTTGATTGCATCAATATTCTGGTCAAAACTGTTTAAAAGCTTTTCCCATTCTTTGTCTGACATATCCCGCCAGTCCTTTTCCTCAAGATCGTCTGCTGTAAGCTCATACTGCTGTTTGAGCATTTCAATGAGATCTCCTACAAAATATCTTTTACCCGTTGCCTCATTTTCAAGTTCAATACCTGAGCCAGCCAGTGCAGCATTCCAGTTTTTCTTTTCAGTTAAAGCTTCATCCAGTGAATTGTATGAATATGCCATATCATCTGTCAAATGTTTTAAGGCATTCCAGCTTCCCCATTTGTATGAACCTTCACTGGTTGAATCTGCATACTGGCAATATGCAAACATTTCCACAGCACTTGCATTGGATGGATCTATCTCGGAAAGATTAACATCATAATCCCTGAATTCATTTCCACCCAGTGCAATGCTTACTCTTACGATCGTGTCCTCACTGTCCGGATTAATAATCTGGGTTGCCCTCATTCCGTAGCCGGTATCCCCCACATTTAAGAAGCCCATTCCTAATGATTTGTACTGGATATTATTGTCCGGCTTAATAGATTCTTCAAAACCGGTGTCACCTTTGCCAGTTTTGGTTGTTCTGAAACTGTACTCTGAATAAGCACCATACCTCATTTGTGTGTTAATATTCATGTATTCTCCTTTCTGCAGCCGCTCAGTCAGTCGCAGCCGCGCCACTTTCCAGAAAGGTCCAAGTGGCAAATAATAAAAAACGCATTCATCCAACAGCTTCAATCCATTGAATAAATGCGCCTTCCATGCCTAATATATATCGGCATTATTTCATATATCATTATAGTAATTCAGAATTTCATTCCATATTTTTTCAGGTCAACCCTGCCATTAACAACCTCAATTCCATCTGCCATAAGAAGCTCTGCCTGCTTTCCGGCTCCTCCAAATGCGAATTCCCCGGCAAGCTCTCCCTTCGAATTAACTACTCTGTAGCACGGAATATGTAATGGATCCGGGTTCTTATGAAGTGCATTGCCAACCGCACGCGCCATCTTCTTATCGCCTGCAAGCTCTGCAATCTGTCCATATGTTGCAACCTGTCCTCTAGGAATCTTCTTAACGGCTTCGTATATCCTCTTAGTCGGACTGTCAGATACAAGATCATAACTTTCCGCAATCATATCTTCATCAGGAACAGTTCCATCAAGAATAATAGTATTCCAGTGCTCCTTATTCTGATGCCAGCCCGCAATCACCGATGAATATGTACTTCTCCATAGGTCGCGCCACTCAGGTGAAACCTTCACATTAAGATTAATATATCCATTGCGCTCATATGTCCATAAAAATACTTTTTTGCATCCTTTAACTCTTACAAGCTGCCAGTTCTCATCATGAAAAGGCGCTTCCTGATAAGTATCAGGAAAAGAAAGTCCATATGCAAGTGCTTCTTCCCTAGTTGTCATATTGTCATTCCTTAGTTGTATTTATAAAAGCCTTCACCTGAAGACATTCCAAGCTTTCCCTCATCAATATATTTCTTGAGAATAGCTTCCATCTTCTTGAAATTATATGGCATCATCATCTTCTTAAGAAGTGGTGAGAATATTCCCGGAACACTCTGATACTGGTGAACAATATTATATGCAGTATTAAGCCCTACTGTATCAAATATCTGGAAAGGGCCTTTAGGTGCACCTGTTCCTCTTGTCCATGCAATATCAATGCTTTCAGGATCAGACACTCCTGCAGCATACAGATCAAGTCCGCTAAGAAGGAATGGAACCAGCATAGAATTAAGCAGATATCCGCTCTTTTCCTTTCTTACAGGAAGTCCAATCATTCGTATGTCGTTAGCAAACTGCATAACTTCGTTAAAATACTTCTCATCAGTCTGAGCCTGTGTCATAATTTCTGCAGTATTATTCTTCCATATAGAATTAGCAAAATGTAATGACAAATATTTGTCTGGTCTGCCAGTATATTTTGCAAACATTGATGGAAGAAGTGTCGATGAATTAGTTACAATCACAGTCTTTTCTGGAAGAAGTGGTGAAAGCTTTTCATAGAAAGCAATCTTATCCTTTTCGTTCTCAGCCATAGACTCAATCACAAGGTCTGCATCTGCCACAGCCTTAGCCATATCAAGTTCAAGCTTGAGATTAGCGTATGCATTTTCAACCTTCTTAAGACACTCTTCCTTGTCAAATGTATCTTCATCCGCAAGTCCTGCACACCACGCATTCTTATCCTCTGCCATCTTCTCAATAGCTTCAATATAAGTCTGCTTAAGATGGTCAATCTTAGGCTGTGTTCTTCCAATAGACCCCTCGCTTCTTAACCAGATAGTTACATTAAATCCACAATATGCTGCCTGAAAAGCAATCTGGCTTCCAAGCACTCCGCCTCCGGCAACAACAACATTTGAATATTTCATACTTATCCCCTTTCTTATAAATACTCACTACGCCATAAGACTTCTAAATGTATCAAGTACATCATTTCGTCCAATCATTATGTCATAATCAGGCTTTTCTGGCTCTCTTCTCAATGCCGGTTCCGGTGGAATAACCGGTTCTTTAGGCATTATCGGTTCTTTAGGCAATGCCAGCCGTGATAATTCAATCCTTACATTCATTATTTCCTTATCCTTCTTGGCTGCTTTTGCTCCAGCCATAAAACCTTCTATAAATCCTTTATCTTCCTGAAGTCTCTTTAACTCATATTCAAGTTTCTGCTTGTTATCATTATATTCTTTCTTCTTGGCATTCCATTCTTCAATAGCTGCGCCATTTACAGCCAGCCACTCATCATGTTCCTTCTGCTTCTCTTCAACATCCTTAACCCACTGCTGTCTGGCTTCCTCAAGATTATCTCTCTCATACTCCCACGAATCATGGTCTTTCTGGTATTCTGCTTCACTGTTGGAAAGATTAGCATTTGCCATATCGTCTGCCTTCTTAAATGCATCCTCAAGCTTTGAAAAATATGCTGTCTCCTGCTGTCTGGCTGCCTCTATCTCCTGTTGTTCCTGTTCTGTGACATTCTTTAATATCTCGTCAAGATGCCTGTTTACATTAGCAACAAATTCTTCTATTCCGGCTGCCACCTCAGCATCGGCATTCTGCTTTGCCCTCTTGAAAAGCTCATTATCACTTAATATGTAATGCTCATTATTAGCTGCAATAGCACTCTTTGTATTCTCAACACCTGACTGATAGTTAAAATGTACATCAAACAGATTCGCATACTCTTCTTCTGAGAACAGATTAGCAACAGGATACTTGTCCTTTATCTCCTGACGCCTGTCTCTGATTTCCAGTTCATATGTATTATCTGATGTATTTCCAATTACCTGAAGATACAGATTATCTGCCATTTCTCTTGCATTAGTGCATTCCTGCTGCACAAGAAGCTGTCCCCAGTATGCCTTTGAATTATCAGGTTCTTCATCAAGGACATGAAAGAAAAGCTTATTGGCTTTTTTCCAGTTCTTATCTGAAATTGCAGAAAATCCTTCATCAAGCAGCTTATTGATATCCACTGGTTCGATGATTTCTATTTCTTCAAGTTCAATCTCTTCCGCTGGTTCAGCCTTTTCTGGTTCTGGTGCTGGCTGGTTAACTGATTCCTGCTTCACCACATTTGCAATCTCAGCCATTATGTTATTAAATGTATCATCGTTTCCAAGCTGGCACACCTTCAGACCTGCAAATTCTTTAGGAATATCATATTCATCAACATCTTTATAACATGGAATAAGACATTTGTTCTTATTCTTTTCTGCTATCTCAAGATATCTGTTCCATTCATTCTTAACCCAGACATTGTTATAATCATCATATGATGTACCAAGTGCAAGCATAACATTTGCTGAATTAAGAGCTGAATATATGTATGGTTCACAGTCTGATTGCTTTTTTCCTTTAAGTGCGGCTTCTGATAAAAATACCCTGTATCTGGCTGATGTCAGCTTGTTATATAAATGTCCTGCTATTTCACTAACAGCCGTCTTATCTCCATTATCATCTTTTGCCCTGTAGCTTATATATATATCGTATGGCTGTTCACTTTCAGCAATCTGAATATATTTCTTACGATTTTCCTCTATTATCTTCGCTTCTTCCCTGAATATTGCTCTTGACTCTGAATCTGAATTCTCCATAACAAGTTCAAAATCTTCATCATCCATTACACTATCATAAGAGATTCTGTGACAAACAGGTACCTTTTTCCCACTCGCATTATCCGCATATTCAATACCATATTTGCAAAGGATTAATCCCCAGTATCCTTCTGCTTCCTCTGGGTAACTGTCAGTTATTGTATTATATATTCCTGCTGCTTTATCAAAATCGCAGTTAAAACGCAGTCTCCCGGCACGCTCAAACAGCTTAAGTTCTTTATCGTCCTCTATATCCGGAACTGTCTGGCTCGTTCCACATTTTTCGCATTTACAGACAGTAATCGAATCCTCTATGTCCAGATTACTTCCGCACATTTTGCACTTTAAGCCCCCCATTTGCATTCTCCTTATCATTAACGTATTTCACTTAATCGCGCATATAATACAATACTATTAAAGCCGTATAGAATATTATAATATTTAGTTATTGGGGTGTCAATTTCGGATTCCGTTTCAGGCAGCCATGTGAATTCATCAATTCCTAGTACATCGTTTTCGAAATAACTACTCCATCCTTATATTCCTTACATGTAAATCACTGCTCGGTATGCGTTGTGCTTCAACCGCCTCCTTTTATGGTATGAAAAAAGCACTCTAACCTGTTCTGGCTAAAGTGCTGTGTAAGTTTATTATTAATTTTCTCAGTCAGACAAAAAGTTTATTAAATCTCATTATAGTTCAATCGACTTTTTAACTCCAAAATATCATGCTTTATTTGTTCAATTACTATCTTAAATTCCTCATCGCTTTTCCCAGTTGGATCTTCAAGTCCCCAATTATCATCAAATGGTCTGCCTATAAATGGACACCCTACATTACATCCCATTGATATTGCAATATCCGGTTCTGGAATATCACTAACCAGCTTACTGAGCTGTCCTTCTGCTTCCATATCTATATTATATAATTCCTTCATAATACGGACAGCATCTTGGTTAATCTGTGGTTTTGTTTCTGTACCCGCCGAATAACTTTGAAACACATCTGATGCCAAATGTCTTCCAAAAGCCTCAGCAATCTGACTTCGGCAGGAATTATGGACACAAATAAAAGCTACTTTTATCTTACTCATAAAATGGACACCTCTCCTTTATACATTGCTCATTAAAATCTGTGAATTCGCATTGCATTTGTTCGTATTGCAATGTTACTCCATAATGAGCATTCACATAATCAATACCATTCTTAAATGCTATCATTGCATCTCTCTTGCAGCATCTTGGTCCGTTTATGGCTCCTAATTCTCCGATTGCTTTCGAGGTAAACTGCATATGATTTCCCCATGTTCCATCGGTTGAAAGCGGACCTGTTCCGTCAATGATTGCTAGTGCAGCACCTATAGATGTGATTGCTCCGCATATTCCCCATAAACCGCACATTGCCCCCGGCATCCTAAGGCCCTCTGCCATCAGCCCGTCCAACGCTTGTTCTAAGTCTATCTCTCCACCTGCGTTTTTGTAGGCTACTAGCAAACTTGCACCATCTAATATATGGTGTTCCGGTCCATGAATGCTGATATATTCCTTCTCTGCAATCTGCTTAAAAATGACAACCGGATTTGTTCCCCGTTCTTTCTTTATATCTTTTACAATCAGTTCTGCTTTTTCTTTTACTGTCATAGAAACCTTCCTTTCGTCTTATTCGCAATTCTTACAAGCATAAGCATTACCGGAACTTCTGTTAAGACACCCACAGTAGTAGCAAGTGCAGCCTCACTTGTTGTTCCAAACAATGCAATCGCCACTGCCACCGCAAGTTCAAAGAAATTAGATGCTCCTATCATTCCTGCAGGTGCTGCAATATTGTGTGGCAGTTTTAACAGATAACACGCTACGTATGCGATTCCAAAGATCAAAAATGTCTGAATTATCAAAGGCATTGCAATCAGTATTATGTGTATAGAATTTTTCAGAATAACTTCCGACTGAAACATAAATATCAGCACTAATGTCAATAGTAGCCCTATAGTTGTAACTGAATCAAATTTATTTAAAAACTGCTGGTTTAAATAATTCTCATCATGTTTTCTGATTACAGCCATTCTGGTAATAATTCCACCAACAAGCGGTATTACTACAAAAAGCACGACACTTAAAAATATTGTATTAAAAGGCACTGCTATATTGGACACACCCAGCAGAAATTTCACAATCGGTCCAAATGCAAAAAGAATGATAATATCATT
>ENA-OPDD01002331-OPDD01002331.1-human-gut-metagenome-genome-assembly--contig:-NODE-2331-length-11758-cov-9.005640_pt1 | contig 11758 bp, 10 predicted proteins | sample MGYA00241574_ERZ501499 | MGnify/ENA primary metagenome ERZ501499 (study PRJEB25962, sample SAMEA2042576) | human gut metagenome | biome: human gut; feature: human-associated habitat; material: faeces...
CCCCTTTTTTGAAAATAGAGAGAGGAGGAATCCCTTTTGAACAAAAACAAAATGAAAACGATGGCCTTTTCCAATCTGATCGGCTCCATCATTTTCCTCGCTATCGGCATCTGGGCATGGTTCCAGACCGGCAACTTCCCCGAGGTGGCCAACACCTATGTGCAGGCGTCCACCTTCCCCCGCGTCATGATCGTGGGCGTGGTCATCTTCTCCGTCATCCTGCTCCTCCAGTCCATCTTCAAGCTGATGGGCACCATGAAGGAGGGCGACCCCACCGCCGTTGAGGTCGGCACCCTGAACCCCCTGAAGGACAAGGGGCTGGCCGCAGCCTACTTCGTCATCCTCCTCTGCGTGCTGTTCGCCGCCCTCTTCAAGAGCTGCGGCTACATCCTGTGCGCAATGGTGCTGTCGATGATCATCATGTTCCTCATCGGCAAGCGCAACTGGGTGCAGATGATCCTTGTGAGCATTCTGGTGCCGCTGCTGATGTGGCTGGTGTTCTACAAGGTGCTTACCGTCAATATTCCGCTGGGCCCGCTGAACTTCCTGCGCACCCTCGTGGACATGATTTAAGGAGGGAGCACAGTTATGGATTTTAGTCTGCTTCTTTCCAGCTACGCGACTGTCTGGTCCAACCCCGAGGTCCTTCTGATGACCTTCATCGGTGCGCTGGGCGGCGTTCTGCTGGGCGCGATCCCGGGCATGACCGCCACCATGGGCGTGGCGCTGCTCATCCCCTTCTCCTTCGGCATGGATCTCATCCCGTCCATCGGCCTGCTGCTGGGCATCTACTGCGGCGGTATGTACGGCGGCTCCATCTCCGCCATCCTCATCCCCGCCACCCTGCTGGACGGCTACCCCATGTGCAAGAAGGGTCAGGCCGGCAAGGCTCTGTCCGTCGCCATGTTCGCGTCCTTCTGCGGCGGCGTCATCGGCGCACTGGTCATGACCTTCCTGTCTCCGCTGGTCGCTGACATGGCCATGAACTTCGGCCCCGGCGAGATGTTCATGCTGGCCGTCTTCGGTCTGTCGGTCATCGTCGCAATTTCCGGCAAGTCTGTGGCCAAGGGCCTCATCAGCGCCTTCTTCGGTATGCTGCTGTGCACCGTCGGCCTCGACCCCACCAACGGCATCCCCCGCTTCATCACCACCAAGCAGACCGGCCTGCTGGACGGCTTCCAGTTCATCCCTACCCTGATCGGTCTGTTCGCAGTCTCTGAGGTCATCGCCGGCGTGGAGCGCATCATCCGCGGCGAGGAGCAGGAGCAGAGATCCAACGAGAAGATCACCAACGTCCTGCCGGACTGGAAGACCATCAAGAAGATCTGGCCCAACATCCTCTCCGGCGGCCTCATCGGCACCTTCATCGGTGCCATCCCCGGTGCAGGCGGTGACATCGCCGTCTTCGTCTCCTACGGCGCCAGCAAGTCCGCCAGCAAGCACCCCGAGCTGTACGGTACCGGCATCCCCAACGGCGTTGCGGCGACCGAGTCCGCCAACAACGGCTGCTCCGGCGGCGCAATGATCCCCCTGCTGTCTCTGGGCGTCCCCGGCGACTCCGTCACGGCCATCCTGCTGGGTGCCTTCATCATGAAGGGCATCACCCCCGGCCCCATGATGTATGTCACCGAGCTGCCCACCGTCTACCGCGTCTTCGCAGCTCTGATGCTGGCAAACCTCTGCATGCTGGTGGTGGGCTGCCTCGGCGTCCGCTTCTTTGCAAAGATCGTCTCTGTCGAGAAGAAGATGCTCTACCCCATCATCCTCGTCATCTCCCTGCTGGGCGCGTTCTCCATCAACAAGAATGCCTTTGACGTGGGCGTCTGTGTCGCCTTCGGCATCATCGGCTGGCTGATGAACAAGTACGAGTTCCCGCTTTCTCCCATCCTGCTGGCCCTCATTCTGGGACCCATGTGCGAGAAGAACTTCGTGCGCTACATGAACATCCAGCGCGGAAACTTCTTCGCCATCACCACCTCTCCCATCGCAATGGTCTTTGCAAGCGTAGCCATCCTCGTTATCATCTACTCGGTCTATAACCAGAGCAAGATCAACAAGCGCACCGCTGCAAACGCTGCACAGGAGAAGGCATAAGCTCAACATCCTGACAAGCTCTGTCTGTTACATTCCCATGAAGCTGCGGCTGTCCCGCTCCGTCGGGGCTTCGCTTTGGGCAGCAAAAACGGAGGTCTGTTTATGTGGTTTGTATTTGCACTGTGCTCGGCCCTGTTTGCGGCCCTTACCTCGATCCTGGCCAAGGTGGGCATCGAGGGGGTCAACTCCACTCTGGCCACTGCCATCCGCACTGTGGTGGTGCTGGCCATGAGCTGGGGCATGGTGTTCCTCACCCGGGCCCAGGGGGGCATGGGGGAGATCAGCCGCCGGAGTTGGCTCTTCCTCATCCTATCGGGGCTGGCCACCGGGGCGTCCTGGATGTGCTACTACCGGGCCCTGCAGCTTGGCCGGGCCTCTCAGGTGGTGCCCATCGACAAGCTCAGCGTGGTGATCACCCTGGTGCTGGCCTTTGTGTTCCTCCACGAGCCCTTTACCGCCAAAAGTATGGTGGGCTGCGCCCTCATCGCCGCCGGCACCCTGTTTATGGTGCTGTAAGAGGGTAAGCTCCCTGCAAACAACAAGGCCCTCCCGGTTTTGCCCGGGAGGGCCTTTTGTGCTTGTCAGTGGGTGGTATCTTCTGCCGGAGCCTCAGGGTGGTGGCACTTGGCCAGCATATCCAGCTCCGGCATCAGCTCGGTGCTGATGACCGACAGCATCTGCTCCATCTTGTCGCAGTCCTCTGCGGGGAACCGCTGACGCACTCGCTCGATGACGGTGTGCAGGTAGGAGTAGCTGATGCTGTAGTAATCGATGTATTTCTGGGTGGGGCGCAGATAGTACTCGCGGCGGTCGGTGGTGGACTGGATCTTCTCCACATAGCCCTTTTTCACGAGGCTGCCGATCTTGTAGGCCGCGTTGGGGGTGGAAATGCGCATCATGCGGGAGAACTCCGCAATGGTCGGCTCGCCCATCGCCATGATGCCCTCCATGCAGAAGGACTCCACCGTGGTCAGCGTGGCCTCGCGGGTGGCAAAGCGCTGAAATACATTTTGATAAAAGTGCAGCTTGAATTTGGTATAAACGTCCTGAAAGACTTCTTCCAGCATGGATTCTCCTTCCATGAGCCTAATAGCTCAAAAAATTTACTCTTTTTACAGTATACCATGATTCTGGCCGGAGGGGAAGAGAAAAATCCACGATTTTGGTGGAAATTTTAGGCTTTTCCGGACTTTTTCTGCCCGGGATGGCCCATCCGTGCCCTGACGATGCTCAGGACTACAAGCTCGATGACGACGGCACAGGCCAGCAGCACGAACAGCAGGTTCGTCCAGAAGGCAAGCCCGGCCATGCCCGCATAGCGGGTGAGCAGCCAGAACACCGTGCGCAGCACCTCCGCCGCGCACACCAGCTGCAGCTGCCGCTGAATGGGCTTGCCGCGGCTGTACTCGATGCCCAGCAGGGCAGGCCACACCAGTGCCGAGCACAGGTCGCCCGCCCAGCCGCCGGCTGCCAGCTTGCTGAGCATCAGCAGCACGAACACCAGCGTGTAATTGCGCTTTTCGGCCGCCGGGGCACCTTTTTGTGCTGCCAGAAACAGCACCGCGATGCCGGTCAGGCAGAACGCCACCAGTTCCAGCGCTGAAAAGTCCATGCCGCCCAGCACGGCAAAGCCGCCCAGCATGGAAACCGCCGCTGCGGCCAGCAGAAAGAAGTACCAGGTCTTGCGTGTGAATTTGAGCTTCATTGCGTTCCTCCCGCCCGGTGCAGCGTGCAGCGGGCCTGCTGAATTTTTCAAAGAATTAAAAATATTATAGCACAAAACCGCGCAGGTTGTGTTACAATAAGGAAAACTATTCCGGAGGTTTTCCATGAACGCTGTTGTTTCCATCGTCCTGCTGGCCGCCGTGCTGGGCGTGATCGTGTTTCTGCTCTCCCGGCGGGAAAACGGCCGCCGCAGTCAGTACGGCCCGGCCGGGCTGTCCGAATTCCGCACCGACCTTGCACTGGACGAGTGCTTCGACCGGCTGGACGAACACAACGACTCCGACGTGTTCGTCTATGACTGCCGCCGGGAGCGGGACGGCGGCTTTTTGCTGCACCTGACCCTGCACCAGCCCACCCAGCAGCCGCTGGACACCCTGTACACCCTGCGGCTGGACCCCGGCCGCCAGACCGTGGTCACCCTGATCTTCATCCGGGAGGCCTTTGGCTACAAGGAGCCGCTGTTCCCGCAGGAGATGCTGGACGAATTCATGGCCCAGAAGCTGGACGCCCACCGCACCCGGTGATTTTTGCGGGCAAAGGGGCTTTTCATTTGCCGCAGAATTTGTTATACTAAATAATGGCGCTGCGGCGCTCTGCGGGCTAGTAGCTCAGTTGGTCAGAGCTGGCGGCTCATAACCGCCAGACCTTACCGTTTCCACCTTTTCCAAACAGCGTTTTTCCGTTGTTTTTTGGTTTGCTAGTGGCTTAAAAATCGGACTTGGGTATTTTCTGGGTACGAAAGCCACTTTACAGATCTTTGAAACAACGTCATAAGGGCCATTAGCTTAACGGTTAAAGCCGGCGGCTCATAACCGCTCCAGTGGGGGTTCGAATCCCTCATGGCCCACCAAAAAAGCACGAGATTTTGCGTCTCGTGCTTTTTCTTTTGCCTGATGGAGCAATCTCACTTGTACAGTTCTCTGCTCATCTGTTTCCGAATCTCATCACGCCGCCTATCATAGACCTGCGTGTAAATTGCAAGGGTAGTACTGGGCTGTGCGTGTCCGGCTTCTGCGGCTACTGTCGCCACGCCGATATTGGGATTGGACAACAGAATGCTGACGAAGGTGTGCCGGAACATATGCGGATGAATTTTTTCAATGCCCGCCTTTTTTCCAACACGGCGTACCAATGCGCCATAGCTATCCGGGTTGATAGGAAAACCATAGTCGTTGCAGATCACGAAGTCGTTCCCACGCAAATCCAAAAGGGACTGTGCGTATTTGGAGCCTTTCTTCTCCAAATTCTTCTGCCAGCTTGCACCCATCAGCTTCTTCTGGGCTTTCCACTGTGCATAATAGTCCTTCAGGAAATCCATGAACTCCGGCGCAACATCCACATCACGGATATTGCTTTCCTTCGTTGTGGTAAGCTGATAGCCATAGTTCGGAAAGACCAGCAGGGATTTTGACACATGGATCGTTCCCTCGCGGAAGTTTACGTCTTTCCATGTAAGTCCTGCCAATTCACCACGGCGGACACCTGTGTTCAGCAAGCACAAAACGATTGCTTTTTCCAGCATAGAACATTCTTGTAAGGCAGCTTGCAGAGCTTCTACCTCATCACTATGTAAGCAATCCACCGATTTTCCTTTTCGACCAGATGCCTTTATCATTGGCATTTGAAGTGATGTTCCATAGTTATCATTGGCGTAGTTCAGAACTGACCGAATGAACAGATTGTACTCTCGCATCGTCTTTTTCGTCATGGGACGGCGATCAATCTCTACTTCAAACATCTGTTCAACGGTCTTACCTAAAGCCGTTGCCACCTGTTGTGCCGAATCCAAAGATACCGTTTCGCCACGGAAGATTCGCTCAATGGTTTCCTCTCGGATGGTGCATTCCTTCGCAATTTTAGGGCAGGACACCGTTTTGAACTCTTTAGCTTCTGGTTTCAAAACTGCACGTTTGTAAACTCGTGCGTCACTGTCCTCAATGAAGCGAATCATCGAATCACAATCCTTTTTTGTAATCAACGCAATCGGCTTTTCAGAAAACTCCGGATAACACTGGATGCGCTGAAGATATTTTTCCTTTTTCAAACTCGTGTTCTCTTTATTCCTGTTGCTATCATAGTCGCCCTTCAGACGAACTGAAGGTGCCATACGAGAACGGTTTGAAGCTATGTACTCCTGCGCCACTACTGCAAAGGTCTTTCCTGCATTGCTGGCTTCCTTGTCTGCCTTTTCCTGTTCCAGCCGTTCAAATTCGGCAGCGGCAGCTTTCGCAGCGGCGTTGCGCGCACGAGCGTTTTTCAGTTCGGTGGGGTCAAAATCGAACCGACCATAACGGCGTTCAATTTTGCCGTTCACCAGAACATTTGCGATGAGTTTATAATAACGAGGCTTCTTTTTGGGTTCTCGCAATTCAAACGATGCCATATATTTACCGTCCTTTCTGTGTGGTGGTTATCTCTGTCACGATGAGTATAGCAGTTCGGGCGGTTAATTTTTAGGATGTCGCAGTTTACGCCCGCATCCTTGACAAATCACAAAGTTGTCGTTCCACCGTTGAAGTAGTCAGCCATCTTGCCAAGGTTGATGTACCACTTGATGCCTGACTGGAACGCCATGCCCGGCACTTCCCGGCAAAGGCGGCGGATGTAATATTCAGGCAAGCCCATACGCTGACTTGCCTGCTTGATGCTGACGATCTGCGGCAGAACAACCGCTTCGGTTTGGATCTCCGGCGATACCATCACTTTTTCATTCATCGGCATTCCTCCTGTCCCATTCATTGATTTCCAAACTGTTCATCAGGGCTTCTTCGATCCTGCGCATTTCATGCCGTGTAGTCTGTCCTAAGAAGCGCTGTATGCGGCTTTTGTCTATCGTGAAGATCTGTTCCAGCTGAACCACAGACGGCTTCTCAAAGGCTGTATTGTGGGCTATCAGAACGTGTGTGGGCTGGTATTTCTTTTTCTCGGTGCGGGAAGTCACTGTCGCCACGATAAGGGTAGGCGCATAGCGGTTTCCTACGTCGTTTTGCAGAACCACCACAGGGCGGGTGCCACCCTGCTCGGAGCCGATGTGCGGCTCCATGTCTGCATAGTAAATGTCCCCTCTGAGGTATTTCCAGTCTTTTGGTATGATAGCGATCAGACCTCCTATTCTTCTATATGTAGCAAGAGCCGCCTGTCAAAACCGGGCGGCTCTTGCTAGAAAAAGGAGTATGCCTAGAACGGCAAGAATGTCACTGCTTGATATGACTTCCGTCATACTCACGGGGTCGGGTGCTGTTAAAAAGCTCATTGTACCTCTTCACCAGCAGAGTCCGCCGCTGCGGATCTTTCCAGACCCAGCCAGCGAAAGCATCCTTGATGGCCTGCTGTTTCTGCTGGGCGAGGGTGGTTTCGTTTTGATTCAGCACACGCTTTTCTTTCCCATCCTCCACGATGGTATCATAAACGCGGCTGTCACGCAAATTCAAGGTGTCTTCCAAAATCTTGTAAGCATTGGCCCTGCGGGTACCGTAGGTTTCGGTGGCCATAATGTCACCAAAGCCAGTAGCAGATTTATTGCTGATTCGCCATTCGGAAGTGTAAGGGGAGTAGCGAACGGTGATGGCATTGTTGTAGCGGATACGATAGGGCGGCTGAAAAGTTTCCATCATAAACTGCTGCACGATGGAGGGGGCAAGCCAAGTGGCACCCAAACGCACATCAATTTCAGATGCCTCCAGATCTTTGGGCTGTGCCTTGGTCAGTGCGTCCACATTAACCTTGAACTCCGGGTGACTTTCCGCAGCAAGCTGTGCCATCCGCAACTTATCGCGTACATTACCCGAAAGGTATTCGTCCGTAGTCTGCCAGCCTGCTTCCGGGTCGTCAGCATCCACAGCAGGGTCTTTGAAAATCACGCCGGACAATTCGGTGGTGATGCGCTCATAGTTACCGGGAGTGCCCAGCAGTTCTGCCATATAAGGCAAATCGACCTTACCATGCTCACCAATAGATACTGCCAGTGCTTCGCTGGGGGTATCCACACTGGTGACAACACGCTCTGGCCGAATCGTCCGCTTGGTGAACATATCTGCCTTGGACTTGAGATTTTTATTCTCGTCCAGATTCTCCAGTGAGCAGAGCAGATAGTAGGAACTGTCATCATCGAACAGGCGGGCATTTTTCTTGTCGTTGATCAGCCCGTATTTTGCAGTAAAAGCATCGTAAGCGGCGTTCAATTTTGCTTGCGATGCCTTAATGTCCTCGTCCGGGAAGTCGTTCAACTGCTGATCGATCAGTTCGTTGACGATCTGCCGCAACTCCACCATACCAGCCACACGGCCTTTGGCGTTATCGGACAGATCGATTTGCGTCATGATGGAGTTTTCGCGGTAGTAAATGTCACCATCTACCACGGTGTAGCTGAAATTCTTCACGGCGGGGTCTGCAGGCAGCGTCTTACGCTGCGCTTCCGCATCCGCAACATCCGGGGCGGCGATTTCTGCTGTGGTATACTGTCCCTCGATGTGTTGTACGGCTTCGGCAAGCTGGTCTGCAAGGCTGGTGCCCTCAAGGGGCGCAACGGTCAGGTCGTGACCGTATTGGGTGCTTTCCAGTTCCAAATTTCCCAGCACCATTTCCGGGTGGTCTACGAAATACTGGTTGATGGCAAAGCCATCTTCGGTCTTGCCAAGCTGCACCCAGTCCGGCTCGTGGTCGATGGGGCGGTCACGCTTCTGCAAAAAGATAATGTCCGAAACCACTTCGGTTCCGGCATTCGCCTTGAACGCATTGTTGGGCAGACGGATGGCCCCCAGCAGGTCGGCACGCTCTGCCATGTGCTTGCGGGCGGTGCTGTCCTTGCTGTCCATGGTATAGCGAGAAGTCACAAACGCCACGATGCCGCCCGGACGCACTTGGTCGATGGCTTTCGCAAAGAAATAGTTGTGGATGCTGAAGCCCAATTTGTTATATGCCTTGTCTGCAACTTTATAATTGCCAAACGGGACGTTGCCCACTGCAAGGTCATAGAAATCCCGGCGGTCGGTGGTTTCAAAACCTGCTACCGTGATGTCAGCTTGCGGGTACAGCTTTTGCGCAATGCGTCCGGTGATGCTGTCCAGTTCCACACCATACAGGCGGCTGTCCTGCATGGTGTCCGGCAGCATCCCGAAAAAGTTGCCGACACCCATGCTGGGTTCCAGAATATTGCCGCTACGGAATCCCATTTTTTCTACTGCATCATAGATGGCACGGATAACGGTGGGGCTGGTATAGTGTGCATTCAGCACCGACCCACGGGCGGCGGCGTACTCGTCCTCCGAAAGCATTCCTTTCAGTTCGGTGTACTCCTTTGCCCAGTTGTCTTTGTTGGGGTCAAAGGCATCTGCCAGACCGCCCCAGCCGACATACTGCGCCAACACTTCCTGCTCCTCGGCAGAAGCACCACGGTGTTCTTCTTCCAGACGGAACAGCGTTTTGATGGCCTCGATGTTCCGGGCGTACTTCTGCTTTGCACCGCCCTCGCCCAGATGCTCATCAGTAATGTGAAAATTCCCAGCGGGTTCAGGCACAGGTTCTGCGTGGAGGGCTTCATCCAAGGCTGCGGCATTCGGGAAAGTCTGAACTTCGCCATCAATCACCGCAGAGATCGGCAGTTCATCCAGTTCCTCATCGGTCAGTTCAGGCTCATCCGGCTCCTTCTGCCGCAGTCCCTCCTCAAACTGCTGCCGGTTGATGACCTCGTTATCCCAAGAATGACCGTGCGCACTGGTGTCGATGCGCACATCGGTTTCACCAACATAGCCGATGGTTCCTTCAATTGTTCTGGTGGGAAGGTCTACTACAACTTCGTCCCCGACCTTATAGCTGACCTCTTTTTCGGGAACCAGCTCAATGGCTGCGTCCTGCTGTTCTTCGTACAGTTCCCGGATGTGCGGCAGATGCTCGTTGCGGAAAATGGGCAGTCTGTTTTTCGTCAGCTCCATGTCCTGCAAGCTGACGGATTTGAACATAAAATTAACGTGTTCCACCCGAAAATCCCGGTCATCCAGCTTGACGATGCTGCCAATCGGTAAATAATCCGATTCCCGGAGATATTTTGTCTGGTGGTGGGAGCCATCTTCGTTCAAGCCAGCCAGATAGACGTTATTGCCCTCTGCCCACAGCTTTTTGGATTTTGCTACCCACTGCTCACTCGGAAAGCCAGTTACCTTGACCTTGCCGAGCGTATTTTCCTGTGACAGAAGATTGGTATGCAGAATCTGCTCCACAGCAACGGCATCTTTGTCATAGAACAGATAGTTGCCGTTCAGTTCAAAGCCCACAAGAGTATTAGGATACTGCTCTTTCAGGGCAGTGTACTCTGCGGCAACCGTGCCGTCCAGCATCGGGAGCTGACGCTCAGCCTCCTGTCTGACAGTACGCTGCTCTTTTTCCGCATCCGTCAGATACCGATCAGACTGAATCATCAGGTCGATATACTTTTCCACCTGTATCCAGCTCAACGGGATTTTCTGATAATCCGGGTAGTGGACAAATTCCAAGCCTTTTCCATCGTAATTCACAAATCCGCTACTGCCATCCAGATAATCGTGGGAATGACCGCCGATGCCGTACTCCTTTGCCAGTGCCTTGGCACGGAGCTTTTTGTCAGGCTGGGTCTGGTACAGCTCAATAATTCGCTGCTTGCCATCCTGAAAGCCGGAGCCGTGTTTGCGCAGTTCATGTTCGATCTCTGCCTGTGACAAGGAAAAAGCGGAGGACGATTTCTCGTTCTCCGCTCGGTCGATTGCTTCAATTTGCTGGGCTTCGGTAGGGATGCTGAGATTGAAAAAACTCAGTTGTAAATCAGTTCCATCAGGATCACTTCTTCCACCTGTGCTTTCAGGCTGTTCATGTGTTGCACCCACATCAGTTGGTTCTTCGCTTTGTCCGGGGCTGGGTTCTGCTTCAGCAGTTCGGTCATCATCTGCTGCTTCTGGTTCTCCGCTGCCTGCTCCACTTCCAGCAGGTGCGGATGCAGCTTCCCGGTCAGCAGCATCGAGTTGTACAGCACCGGGCGATTCTCCATCAGGTACATCCGGCGCATCCGTCCGTACCGGCCCAGCGGCTTCTGCGGCTGGTTCAAGGTCAGGTTCGGAAGCTGGTAATCCCCGACGGTCGAGTAGGTCACGTTCCTGTTCATCATATTCATGCTGGCTCCTTTCTACATTGCGGCGGCGGATGGTCGTTTTGACAGTGCGCTCGATATTCCGTAGCACATCCCGGCTGCAATCGCTGACTGCCGCACCCAGTGCATAGACTGCATCCGGGGTCGAGAAATCATAAATTGCCTGAAAATCATCCCGGTCAAAATAACCCTCCGGTTCAAAACCGCACCGTTCCAAGATGGTGTACATGATGCTGATTGCGGCGGCACTCTTGAACTGGAGTTCCTGTCCGGCTTCATCATAATCCATCAGGAACGAACCGTCAACGATGCCGAGAATGTCGGAGCTGTTGTTATCCCAGTAGGATTCTGCCAGCTTTCCGGCAATGTCCGCAATCTGCTGACTGAGCCGTTCGTGGTGAATACCGTATTCCCGCGCCAGCATTTCCGATACCGGCTGGAACAGGTCATCGTTAAGTTGCCACACCTCCGGGTCACGGGAATTGCGCCGCACCCCGGTATCGCTCACATCAAAGACATAGTGCAACCGGGGTACACTGCTGGACTGGTCGAGCAGGGCGATACCCTTAGACCCTCTGCGCACATAGCGGTTCATACGGTTGTTCCAGATGTCAAAACTCGCACAGGCAGTCGCATCAGGACGCTGGGCGTAGATCATCAGCTGGTCGGCAAAGCTGTACTTATACAACCGGGATGCCGTAGTCAAATAATCCGTCCAGTGTTCCCAATACCGGGTCAGACCGTTTGCCGTGCGCTGGGCAAGGGCAAGGTATTCTTCGGTTTTGCTTGGCATAGCGTTCCTCCCTTCAATCTCGTTGTAAACAA
>ENA-OPDD01002342-OPDD01002342.1-human-gut-metagenome-genome-assembly--contig:-NODE-2342-length-11725-cov-2.188260_pt1 | contig 11725 bp, 9 predicted proteins | sample MGYA00241574_ERZ501499 | MGnify/ENA primary metagenome ERZ501499 (study PRJEB25962, sample SAMEA2042576) | human gut metagenome | biome: human gut; feature: human-associated habitat; material: faeces...
AGCAGAGAAAAAGAAGGGGGTGGCTTAAATGGATGCAGCAGTAAGTGTAACGACAGTCAGAAAAAAACACAGGAGAATCGGAGCCGGTACGGTTGTCATTTATCTCGTACTGATCTTCTGGGCGGTGCTCACCATTTTCCCGTTTGTGTGGGTGGTGCTGAATTCCTTTAAACCGTCCGCGGAGGTGCTCCGCTCCTCCTTCTCACTTCCGGAGACGTTCACCTGGATGAATTATCAGACGGCATTTGAGCGGTTAAACGTCTTAAGAGCCTATAGGTACAGCTTCGTGATCTCCGGCACGGTAACGGTAGGCGTTATGGTATTCGCGTCGCTGATGGCATTCGGACTTACCAGATATCATTTCAAAGGCAAGGAGCTGATCCGCAGCCTCATCGTGGCAAGTCTGATGTTTCCGGTATTTTCCACGATCATTCCGGTGTTTAAGATGATGGTGGAATGGGGGCTTCTGAACAAAAGCATTGCGGTTATCCTGCCGCAGATTGCCGGAAACTTAAGCTTTGCCTCAGAAGAACGTCTCGAAAAATATCTCGGGCTCAAACAGGGAAGCGTATCTCCATTCGGTCTCATGAATGATACCGACCATGCAGTCGAATTTTTTATTGATAAAAACTTAAGCAAATGCAAAAGTCTGGGAATTCATCCGCTTGAGAACACAGCAACTGTATTCCTCTCCTTTAAAGATCTGGATAAGTTCCTGTGGAATCTTGATGTAGATGTGATGAAGATTAAATTATAACCAATAGGCAAAACGATATAAGGTTATCTTTCACTGGTAACCTCATTATGTCATATTATTTAACGTTAATTTAACGATTCAAATTTGTTTTTATATTTACATATTGTATTATCAAATTACATATGCTATAATGCCAATAGGCAAAACGATATGAGGTTGTCTTTCATTGGTAACCAAAAAGCTGAAGGTGTGTCAGACCTTCAGCTTTTTTATTCCTACTTTTGGCAATGGGAAGGCTTAACCCCACAGGCTAGTTGCCCTCTACTTATCCCCGTCTAACCATTTGTTGATGCGGTGGCAAACCACACCAGCCACAACAGTGATAATAAACGATATGAGTACTTCTTTCACTGGCAACACCCCCTTTCTATGCTATATAGAGGGTAGCAACAGTGTTATTATATCATGTTTTATCCAATATTTATAGTATTATTTTTATACAATCAGCATAGCGTCTCCGAAAGAAAAGAAACGATATCTTTCCTGTACTGCTTCTTCATATGCTGCCAATACATGTTCTCTTCCTGCCAGTGCTGATACTAACATAATCAATGTTGACTCCGGCAGATGGAAGTTCGTGATCAATCCATCTAAAATCTTGAATTTATATCCCGGATAGATAAAAATCTCTGTCCAGCCACTTGTCGGTTTCAAATGTCCGGTCTCGTCCGCTGCCGATTCAATGGTTCTGCAGCTTGTCGTTCCAACACAGATAACTCTGTGACCGGAATCTTTTGCGCGGTTGATCTTCTCAGCTGCTTCTTCGTCAACCTGATAGAACTCAGAATGCATATGATGATCTGTAATCTCATCTACCTTTACCGGACGGAATGTTCCAAGTCCTACATGAAGTGTCACTCTCGCAATGTCAATGCCTTTTTCTTCTATCTCTTTTAATAATTCCGGTGTAAAATGAAGCCCCGCTGTCGGTGCCGCTGCGGATCCGGTATGCTTTGCATAAACAGTCTGATAACGATTCTTATCTTCCAACTGATGTGTAATATACGGAGGCAGCGGCATCTGTCCGAGCTGGTCTAAAATCTCTTCAAAAATTCCTTCATATTCAAACTTCACCAGACGATTTCCTTCTTCTACGATTCCAACGACCTCTCCAACAAGAAGACCTTCTCCAAATACGATTCTTGTTCCAACTTTTGCCTTCTTACCGGGCTTTACCAGTGTCTCCCAGATATTATTCTCTTTTCTCTTTAATAATAAAATCTCAATCTTTGCTCCGGTTCCTTCCTTCGCTCCAATCAGTCTTGCCGGAATAACCTTGGTATCATTGATGACAAGACAGTCTCCTTCTTTCAGATATCCTGTAATTTCTTTAAATATATGATGTGAAGTAGCTCCCGTCTCCTTGTCAAGGACAAGAAGTCTGGAACTGGAACGATCCTCAAGCGGATCCTGCGCGATTAATTCCTCTGGCAGATCATAATAAAAGTCCTGACGTTTCATGATTATAAATCCCCTTCCTGTATGTTTTCTTCTATATTATCTTCTACTTCTTCTTTGTTTTCTTTTATTTCTGTTACATTTTCACCTGTTGACCCGGTTGCTTTTTCAGATTCAGCTTGTGTAAACTCCTTTTTCACTTGCCCGGCATCACTCACGAAACTATATCCTCCATCTGGCACAGCTCTATACGGTTGTCCTGGCTGTGACTGACTCTGCACTTGCACATTTTCCTGTACATAATTCTGTGTCTGCACTGGTTCTCGCGGCTGTACAGACATCTGCGGTTCTGCCGCACTCTGATACTCTGGATACATTTTCGCTTTTTTCTCATAGACAACTCTTGTGTCGCAGAGCATATCGTGAAAGCCCCGTTTTTCCTTATCAATTCCCACAATAATATATCCAATCCAGATAGATATTCCACATAAGAATCTTCCGACAGTCTCCCGGTATAACACATCCACAAATGAAAGCTTTTCATTTCTGTCAGCAGGTACTACTCTAAGATTCATCAGTCGTTTCCCAATCGTCGTTCCAGTACACCATGTCAATAAAGCAAAATACATGACTTTGAAAATATACAACACAATATCTTTTAATGAATAATGAAACAATACATTTTCATCCAATATTGTACCACTGATCAGCGCTCCAATTCCGATCCATGCAAGACGCACAACGAGAAGTTCAATTGCCACAATGACGCTGTCTATCACATATGCTGCTAAACGCACCCAGAACCCGGCATAATTCTCATTACTGTAACTGTTCTGCATAATACATCAGCACCCCGCTTTCCTTCTCTTCGGCAGTTTCCTTTAATATCTGTGCCTCAGATTTTGGAACAAGCTTTTCTGCTTTACTAAATATTGCTGCCAATATGCTTTCCTCACTGCTCGGTGTATAGAACTCGTCTACTCCAAGCTCCGAAGCCATCTGATTCATTACATCCTGGTAAGTTGCGATCTCATCAATAAGCCCATTCGCTTTTGCCTGTTTTGCGGTGTAAGTGCGTCCGTCTGCCAGTGCTTTTACCTGGTCTGCCGACATATCTCTTCCGTCCGCAACAATATTTACGAACTCCTGATAACACTCATCGACCTGTGACTGGTAAATTGCGACCTGCTCGTCTGTCAGCTTGGAACTGTCCTTGTTCACACCACTTGTAATACTGACATAACGAATTCCAAGTTTCTCATAAAGTCCGCTCATATCATACCCTGACATAATGACGCCGATAGATCCTGTAACCGTATTCTTATTCGCATAAATCTTATCTCCGGTTACAGACGTCATGTACCCGCCAGAAGCTGCATAATGCGCCATATAAGTCCAGATTGGACGGCCTGTCGTCTCTTTATATTCTATCAGCTTGTCATGAAGTTCTTCCGACTCATAGACCGCTCCGCCTGGAGAATCCACATACAGCAGAATCCCTTTATTATCTGAATCGTCCATAAGATTGTCAATATAATCCATCGTTGTATTGTGCTGATATCCAGACGATGTATCCAGCACACTGCTCTGCGTCTGCTCCTGAATCGTCCCCACTACATTCACAACTCCAATATAATCATCTGCCGGCGGATCAAATTCCAGTTCTCCAGCCAGCATCGTTGTCACATCTTCTGCCATTGTATTTGCAGATAAAGTATTCGTCAATACGCTTGTAACACCTGTCACAATAAATACAGCCCCAGCCACAACCAGACCGATTATCTGTTTGTTCTTCATCTTTTTTCTCCTTTAAGTTCTAAATCTCCATAGCTTTTTTATTGTAACATATGAAGGATTGTTTTTCAAAAAATAATACATTTAACGCGTAGTAAACCTCGAATTTACTACGCGTCCTGCTATTTTGCTAACTTTATTAATTCTTCGATTCTTTTATTACATTCTCCCACCGGCACATCTGTTACAATAACTCTCTTACACTTTTTCATCACTTCAACTGCTCTTGCAAATGTCTCATCACTAATCTGCCGGAATGGTTCTTCTGTAATCACTTCCACTGCCAGAAGTCTTGCAAGCTGATAGTCAATATCATTCTTGTAGAGGATTCCTGCTGCAAATGGAATGTGTTCTTTCTGTAACTGTCGATAAATTGGGATTCCGCTTCCTCCGGACGAAATCACAAATACCTCTGGTTCTCCTTCTATCTTCGGAAGCTCTATGCTTCCAAATACCGGATCAAAAGAACCATTGTCAATTTCATAAAGACTGCGGATTGTATCTTCCTTAAATACCTCTTCTGGCTTTCCATAATGTGCAATGGTATCTCCCTTCACACAGATAATCTTATCCGACACTTTCTGTGCAAGATCAATCTCATGCAGCGACATAATGACTGTAATATGCTTTTTTCTTGCCATACGTTCCAATATTGCAAGTAATTCTAATTTATATCGTACATCTAAAAAAGATGTCGGCTCATCCAGCACAATAATCTCCGGCTCCTGACAGATTGCTCTTGCAAGAAGAACTCTCTGTTTTTGTCCATCACTAATAGCGTTAAAATCGCGGTTCCCCAGATCTTCTGCATGAACTGCCTTCATTGCCTCATCTACGATTTGTTCATCTTCCGGCGTCAGTATTCCAAGCCGCCCTGTATATGGGTAACGTCCTGTTGCCACAATTTCATGACAGGTCATAAGCTCCGTTTTAATACGTTCTGTCAAAACAACAGCCATATTGGAAGAAAGTTCTTTATAAGACATTTCCTGAAGGGACGTGTCATCGAAGAACACCTTTCCTCCGATTAATTTCAATTGTTTTGTAATGCTCTTTAAAATTGTAGATTTACCGGATCCATTTGGTCCAATGAGTGTTACAATTTCACCTTTATCAATACCAATATTAATGTCATGGATCAATGTCTTTCCCTGGTATCCGACAGCCATATCATCCATTTTAAAATAATAATCTGCCATGTTACATTCTTCCTTTCTCGCGCTTCACCATCATATAGATGACAATCGGTGCACCAAGTATCGATGTGACTGTACTGATATTCAGCTCCACCGGTGCCAGTACCATACGAGCGATCAGATCACAGATCATACAGAATACAGCCCCTATAAAAAATGTACCCGGTATCACCACAATCGGTTTTGATGTTCCGAACGCTTTTCTTGTAAGAAATGGAACTGCAATTCCCACAAAAGAAATTGGTCCGGCAAATGCAGTCACACACGCAGAAAGAATACTTGACAGTAATATAATAACAACTCGGAATACTTTAATATTCACTCCCATACTCTGTGCATATGCTTCTCCAAGCTGATATGCACTGATTGGTTTTGACAGTAAAAATGTACACACTGCCGCAATTCCAACTACAACTACAGCTACTTTTATATTTCCCCAGCTCATACCGGAAAAACTTCCCTGTGACCAGCCATGAAGATTTACAATATCAGAATCATCTGCAAATGTCACCACAAAATCTGTAATTGCGGAACAGATATATCCAATCATGATTCCTCCTACCAAAAGGGATGCCATATGATGAATCTTCTTTGACATCAAAAGAATGAATCCCGTCGATATCAACGAACCAATGAATGCTGCCACTACTAATGTGTAAGATGAAAAATGTCCTACATATTTTAAAAATACAATCATAGTCAGTGCGACAGCCATCTTCGCTCCGGAAGAAATTCCAAGTACAAACGGTCCTGCGATCGGATTTGAGAAAAATGTCTGTAATAAGAAACCGGACAGAGACAATGCTCCGCCCAGTAATGCTGCCATGAGGATACGCGGCAGACGTATCTTCCATATGATACTGTACTCTACCGCCTCTCCATCATGTAAAAATAATATTCTCAAAATCTTCGGCACAGAAATATGTACATTTCCCGTATTAATATTCAGCACTGTAATGACAAAAAATGCTGCGATCATACACACAAATACAAATGTATATCTGGATCTTTTTCTGAAATTTTCAGTATGAAAACTTAACTGTTCCTGCTTTGTTTCCTTATTTTGCATATTTCTCCACCAGTTTCTTTTATTTTTTGATCTTTATTTCATCTTTTCAAGAAATGTCATCTGACTGGCATCACCATCTGTCAGCATCAGATGAATATCTGAAATCAGTTCTCCGACTGTGTCTGTCGCCTGATATAAGTTTTTACCAGTATACCATACATTTCCATCTTTGACAGCTTTAAACTCTGCAAACAGATTGCTCTTGGCTTCCAGATCACCGAGACTACTCACCTGCCCGTCAATGGTTCCGTTGTAAATAAGATAATCTGCATCTACTGCCGTTGCATAAAATTCTTCCATCGTAAGTTTTACAGATGGCGCATTCCCCTCAGAATTCTTCAGGTCCTTGAACACATATCTTCCACCGGCAATCTCAATCATAGTCGGAATGTAATCATCGGATTTGCGAACAACCACAGAACCGTCTGTATTGATGTAAAAATATGCCACTGTCTTCTCTGTATTCTTAAAATCCTTCAGATCTTCGATTACCTTTGCCTGGTCATCAAAAAATGCTTCTGCCTCTTTTTCTTTATTCAACATTGCTCCATAGACTTTGATCCACTCTGTTCTTCCAAGTGGATGAGACTCATAACTGGAATAATCTACAAATACTGGGATATCAAGGTCTTCAATCATCTCCTGCACCTTCGGTGAGTGAAGGATCATCGTAGATTCTACTGCCAGTTTGCAATCTCCATCTACAATCTTCTCATAATCCGGTTCACTGTATTTTCCTGCAAATGTCATGGCTCCGGATTCCATTGCTTTCTTCGCACTTTCTACATACCAGCCGGAAGCCTCTAAACCAGAAAATTTCACAGTATCAATTGCATCTAATGCATCAAATAATGACATGATTGCTGTAGCAGCCATATAAATATTCTGAACCGGCTGATTGATGACAACAATATCACTGTCCAGTCCCTTCGGAGCCTCTTTGCCTTCCGGAACGATCAGATACTGACGTCCCTCATGAACATCAATCAGCTTATATCCATCTTTGTAATAAAATACATCGAATTCCTGCGCATATGTCAGATTCATCGCAGACTCATACGTCAGCCCGTCAATTTGAGGGGCTTCTGCTTTTTTTGAATCATCACTCTTCTCTGAAGAAGTCTCAGTCTTCTGAGCCACGCTATCCACACTATTCTTACCGCTTTTCACTGAGTTGCATCCTGCAATACTCGTTATAGTCATCGCAATCGCAACGCCAATACATAATTTCCTCTTTATCCATTTATTCATTATTTTGTCAACTCCGCATAAATTGCCTCTGCTTTATCTTCACAGCCAAAGATTGCTCCATAGACTTTCAGCCATTCAGCCTGTGCAAGTTCATCTTCTTCATCGATGGAGCGATCAATAAATACCGGAATATTTAAAGTATCATATTTGCTTAAAATTTCTTTCATTGTATTCAACTGATCTTCCAGAGTCTCCTGTGTCTCTGAATCCTCTTTCGGAAGAATCTCAGTATCCATCACTGTCAGATTACATTCATCTTTTATCAGTTTTTTATAATCAGGCTCGTCATATTTTCCAATACTGTCTACGGATTTATCCTTTAAAGCATTTTTAATTATTTCATTTGTGCAATCCTTCTCTTCACTAGCCACAGCTTTGACCTGATTTAATGCTCCAAGCTGCTCCAGTTTATCTAAAATCACATCTGACGCAACATAGGTCTTATCTGTCGGCTGCTGGATCACAATTGTTTCTTTATCCAATCCTACCGGAATCTCAACGCCTTCCGGAACAATCAGATATTTCACAATATTGTTCAGATACAGCTCGGATTTATCTTCCTGCTCTGACTGATTTTGGGAAGCTTCACTTGCACCATCTTCTGTCTGTTCTTCCTCTTTTTTGCTCTGATCTGTAGTCTTTGTTTCAACACGGCCACTCTGAGTCATTTCTGTAGACTGTTGTACTTCCCCAGATTCGTCTTCCTGATTTTCTCTTGGTGTGCCAGATGCCAGATCTATCTCTAATAATTTAATTCCCTGCTCATATTCATATATTTTAAAATACTGTGCATGGTTTAATTCTACCTCGCCCTGATATTCCAGTCCGATAATACTTGGTGCTTCCTGATCCAGCTTCTTACTCTCAGAAGCCATTCCAGCTCCGATTACAGAACTTCCTTCTGCTGCCTGCGCACCTGCAAGATATACAAAAATGCTATATGTAATCTCATGCGCCTGAGACATTGCCGTTGTCATACCGATAATCTTATTGTTCTTATTCAGTTCCACCGGAATCTCAAATGTTGTAGAGCCTCCCTGTGATACCGGTAAATATTTATTTCCATTTGCTTTTACATACTGATAATGTGAGCTGCTGAATGTAATTGTCGCATATGCCTGGCCACCGGAAATTCTAATCTGTGAACAAGTAATACCGACCTTACCAGTTCCGCCGGACCATAAAAAGCCATCCGGCTTATAAGTTCCATCTTCCAGTCTGGTAGATGTATTCACACGACTGGTTGTGCCATTCGTGCTGGAGCTATACTGGTTATCTGAATTATTTCCATTCTGACTGCCATTGTTCCCCGCATTTGTTCCACTGCCGGAACCGGTGCTATTACTGGATCCGCCAGTTCCACCCGGATTTCCAGAGCTACCTGAATTTCCACTGTCATCTTTTCCCGGATTTTCAGGGTCAGATTTGTTCTCTCCGGCATCTACTTTTGTTGTCTTGGGAATAATCGTGACAGTACGGTCATACCACTGATTCTTTCTTATCGAGTGCGATGCAACTTTAATTCCAGTATTCAATGCTTCTACTGGTATCTCATAAGTATATTTTCCATCTACTTCCTTATACTTAATGTAGCTGCTCTGATCTGCCTTTGCTGCTTCTTCGGCTGTCCCCATATACAGGTAATCATATCCCGTTCCACTCAGCGTAATCATTGCGGTCATTCCAGACTCTGTGCTTTTCACAACACAATCCACAACCTTGAACATCTTCTCGCCAGTCTCAGCTGTAGCTTTATAGCTTGCTCCATCAATCAGCTCAACAGACTTATGCCCAGCCGGTACTTCTATTGCCTGTACTTCTGCCATGCTTAACAAATTCGCACCAGAAGCTTCATTTACAGATGTTAAAAGTTCTGGAAACTGAGCTTCTTCCGGCATATCCAGGTACATATCTTTTTCCAAATACCACACATTCTGCTCTTTTAAATGTGGTACAAACTGTAATTTCTGTCCTAAATTTTCTGCTTCTGTCTCAAATATAAAATCAAACCCACCGAGGCTGTTCTCTTTTCCTGTTACTTCCTGAGCCTGATTGATTGCTTCTTTCTTTCCAATATAAATTTTGTCATAATCCTGATTATTTGTAGAAACTGTCACTTGGATTTTTCCATTTAGAATAACTGCCTCTACTTTTTCTGCTTTAAACGCTTCTACCAGCTGCTCTGCCTCTTCCTGAAAAGTGTTCTTTTGTGATTCGTTCTCCTGTGCTTTGTCTTTCTGTATTTCTTTTGTCTGTTCTGTTTCTTCCGAGAGTTTATTCTCCGGCTGCACTTCCGTAAGCGAATCATTATTTTGTATGTCTTTTATTTCATCTTGCGTTCCCTGAACGGTATCTTCCTGAGATTTTTTTTCTATATCTTCTTTTTTATCCACCTCATTCACAATATCCTGATGGTTCTCTTCTGTTTCTGTATTTTCCAGCTGTTCTCCAACATTCTGGAGCTTGTCTGCATCATTCATTTCCTCTGCATACAGTGCTGTTGTTGGAGTTACAGACATAGCTACTGCCATAAATAATGCTAAAAATTTTTTAGAATTTCTCTTCATCTCTTCCTTCTCCTCGTATTTTGTTCTGCCTTGTTATCTGGGAATTTATCAAGAAAAATAATTGTACGAAAAAGAGAAATCTTCTACTCATAAATGTAAAAGATTTCTTGTCCCTTATCTATTCGGTACAATCAATTACTCGTGACCTGGAATTCTCATTCCATGTACCAACGACCGGCAGGTTTCCTGACTTATAGAGTTCACATAAAATCTCCTTCCCAGTTTCCCAGTGGATGAGCTGCCTTGTCAGATTATCCACAGCCTATGATTCTACATATCTATTTACAGTGACGAGTTCGTACAGGCTTCTCACCTGTTTCCCTTTTACCTGTTCTCACAATGAAACAGCACCGAACGTTCTTCATAATTTTCCATAACAAATATAACATTTAGACTTGAGAAAGTCAATGAAACTGAAACTTTATTACAATTCATTATACTTCAGTGACATGTTAAAAAGCTTCCACAGGATTTCTCCCATAGAAGCTTCTTTTTCAATTTATACGCCAAATTCCTCATACAATTTATTACGATATTCCAAATCCTCCAACGCTTTAATACTATCTTCCTGACGATTCTGCTTTGAAAGCTTCATTAATAAATTGGCAAGCCGTTCTTCTCCTATACGTTCTCCTTCTATTCTTCCTTCTATTCTTCCTTCCTCTCTTCCTCGTATTCTTCCTTCTCTTAAACCTCGCTCTGTTGCCTCTTTTTTTACCAGTCTTTCTCGCTCTTCCATCTTCATATACTCGACCTCCACACTTGTACTTGTTTTTATCTCCTGTATACTCTCATGCAGACGGCGAAGTCTTTCATCACATTCCTCTGGAAGTCCATGTTCATTACTCTCAGTAATATAATGAAGAAAATCCACTAATTCTTTCGATACTTCATCTTCATTTTCCCCTTTTGTACTGAGGAATAATTTTGTAACCTCATCTCCAAGTAATAAATCTGACTGTTCCTTGCAACGACTTTCAAACGTATAGCAATACTTCTTCATTCCATATGGATCATAGTCACAAATTACGATAATAAACAGCGGTTTCAACTTATCAAAACCTTTTTCTCCACTCTTCAGTAATGGCGCGTCCATCAATGCCTGATAGAATCTGGTTCGTTTTGGAATATTTCCTTCCTTCCGATTCTGCATCTCTACATCAAAAACGCGACCATCTTCAGATTCTGCGACAAAATCCATCCGGATTCCACGTTTCCCCGGAATGTTATGAATAACCTTCTGTCCTTCTTTCCACTTGAGACTTTTTAATCTGAGACCTGTGGTCAATTCAATAATTGTCTTGCAATTTTCCAGTTCCGCGGTTGCCACATCAAATAGAAAATCGTCCGTGAGATTCATCTCCTTTAATGGCTTCCATCTGTCTTCCTGCATGATTAAGTTTTCGGTTCTCTCCATACACTTTTCTCCTTGTATTATACCATTTATAGTTATTTTTTCAAACATGGAATATCGGACGAATCTGTCCGTATGATCAGAGCAGAACTGCTCTTAAATTAACTTGATCTTTTTCGAATGTTTGAAGTGGATATATCATAACATATACCTTTACTTCTACACAACCAATTATTACTTAAACTTTTCTTAATCTGTAGAACTTTTGAGAAATGTAATTTTTACATGCTATCTCGTTTCATTAGTTCAAGAATGCCTCGGCATTCTTGCTGCGAGGTG